>Ga0209296_1003598_pt1 | contig 10513 bp, 7 predicted proteins | sample S_130206_EF_Meta_FD_187319 | JGI IMG/M metagenome (GOLD analysis project Ga0209296, IMG submission 187319) | Freshwater microbial communities from Lake Simoncouche, Canada to study carbon cycling - S_130206_EF_MetaG (SPAdes) (version 2) | ecosystem: Environmental > Aquatic > Freshwater > Lake ...
GAATGCTAAGTATGGATTACATGCAGAATCTGGGGAACGAACTTCAACTCTTGTGCTGTTCTCTTTCTTCGGCTTGTATGCCGGAATTCGCACAAGTGCACTGCGATTGTTGTGGCCCCAATCAACAAGTGCTGGTGCTTCACCGCCACCACTAAGGCGCTTGTAAGAGTTGACCCACTGATTTGTAATCGCGGTAAATTCTCTTGCGTGTTTCAAGATACCTGCAATAAATGAGCGACCTTCTGCAGAAAGTTGTAGATCTGCGCCCTCTTCGTGAAATGCATTCTCTTCACCTTTAAATAACGAGAAGTGCGTGTGCATTCCAGAGCCAGCATGTTCGGTAAATGGCTTTGGCATAAACGAAGCATGAAAACCTTGATCCAGCGCAATCTCTTTAATTACATGGCGAAAGGTCATTATGTTATCGGCAGTTGTTAGCGCATCGGCATCGCGCAGATCAATCTCTTGTTGCCCAGGTGCACCTTCGTGATGTGAGAACTCAACTGAAACCCCCATTGCCTCAAGCATTGTGATTGCCTGACGACGGAAATCGTGGCCGACTGCTGATGGTGTTTGATCAAAATAACCCGCAGAATCAACAGGAATCGGTGCCACATTATTTTCTGGTGCATTTTTGAATAAGAAGAATTCCATTTCAGGATGTGTGTAACAGGTGTAACCCATATCCGCGGCCTTGCGAAGAACGCGCTTTAAAACATTTCGCGGATCTGCGGCAGATGCACTTCCATCTGGCATTGCGATATCGCAGAACATTTTTGCGGCGCCTGGATTTGCGGTGCGCCATGGAAGAACTGTGAAACTTGCGGCATCAGGTTTTGCCAACATATCTGATTCGGTAATTCGCGCAAAACCTTCGATTGATGAACCATCAAAGCCAATTCCCTCTTGAAATGCGTTCTCTAATTCCGCTGGTGCAATCGCAACAGATTTTAGAAAGCCAAGAACATCGGTAAACCAGAGTCTTACAAATCTAATATTGCGCTCCTCTAAGGTGCGCATAACAAATTCTTCTTGCTTACTTATTTCATCGCTGTGGGAAGTCATGCCACAGATACTGCCAAAGTCGTGTTACGGGATTGTTACAAACCGTGCGCGGTGGCCACTGCCTGATACATAATTTTGCCTTCGTGCACGTTCAATCCTTTGCCCAACGCTGGATCATCAGCGCAAGCTTGTTCCCAACCCTTATTGGCAAGGGCTAAGGCATATTTGATTGTGGCATTCGCAAGTGCGGCAGTAGATGTTGCTGGAACTGCGCCTGGCATATTTGCAACACAGTAATAAAGTGAATTGTGAACTTTAAATGTTGGATCAGAGTGTGTTGTCGCCTTTGAACCTTCAAAGCAACCACCTTGATCGATTGCAACATCGACAAGAACTGATCCTGGCTTCATCTTTGCAACTAGCGCATCGCTAACCAACTTAGGTGCCTTTGCACCATGAACTAGAACCGCGCCGATTACCAAATCTGCTGCCATACATTGTTCTTCGATTGCATAGGCCGATGATGCAATAGTTTTTACTTGGCCATTGAAGAGTTCATCTAAATAACGAAGACGGTTTAAATCTAAATCAAGAATTGTTACATCGGCGCGCATGCCATGTGCAATTGTCGCTGCAGAAACTCCAACAACTCCGCCACCAAGAACTACAACCTTTGCAGGTGCAACTCCAGGAACGCCACCAAGTAATACGCCGCGGCCACCTTCTGGTTTCTGAAGTGCAGTTGCGCCAACTTGTATCGACATTCGACCGGCAACTTCAGACATTGGGGCAAGTAGTGGAAGTTGACCGTTTAATTCAACGGTTTCAAAGGCAATTGCAGTTGTGCCAGATTTAATTAGTGCATCTGTGCATTCGCGTGAGGCGGCCAGGTGAAGATAAGTGAAAAGTATTTGACCCTTACGCATTTTTGGATATTCCGCCGCGATCGGCTCTTTAACTTTAAGAATTAAATCGGCTTTGGCCCAAACTTCATCAGAAGTCGAAATTATCGTTGCACCTGCTGCCACATATTCTGCATCGGTAATTGCCGAACCGAGACCAGCAGTTGTTTCAACTAAAACGCTGTGCCCTGCTTTTACAAGTGCGTGAACACCTGAAGGTGTAGCAGAAACTCGAAATTCATTATTTTTAATCTCTTTAGGAACGCCAATAATCATGGATTTAGGCTACTCGCTAAAGAGCGCGGCACAAACCTTTGGATGTAGCTCTTTGCGCATTGTGGCAAAACTCTCAGCAGGCCAACCTGCGGCATAAACCCGGCGAAGAAGTAAGGCCAATGGATATGAGCCCTGAGCAGCTAGTGCTTGTTCCAGTAACTTAACCGCAAGTGCGCCCTCGCCTTGCTCGTAACTCACCGCCGAATATAAGGATGCAACAGGTGCAATATGTTTACTTGGCACAATTGAAAGCAACCATTGCCACATCGAACTTATGGCTCCGATATTTTCGGTTGTAGTAAATCCCATCGCATAATCTCGAACTTGTAAGTCTGCTAATCGCACAAAAACTAAAGCCAGCAGCGCTTTGTTCTTGCAAGTTCCGGTACGTGTGAATTCTTCAACCAAATCGTTAAAGGCCAGGGCCCCTGCTCTTTGAAGTAACTGAAAATCATCCTTTTCATAATCAATCTCTGAAACAAGTGAAACTAATTCGTTTAATTCTTCTTTTAATTGGATATCCATTAGCTCGTTCATTCTCTTCCATTCTTTAGTTGATGTTTAATTTAGATATTTAGATGGCGCAGTGTTAACTCGTACTTCGGTATAAAGGTTCTGAACTATTGCGCCCCCGGTTACTGCACTTGTCGTACCTGATGCTTTCCAACTGCCACCCCAAGTGATTCGTAGTGAAGCCATATAACTTCCAGCACGCCTATAGATGTGAGTGATACTTTGATTTGGGAATGCTGCTCCCCTGGAGACAGTAGAAAGCCTTGTGCCATCTCCGAAATCCCAGAGATAAGTTGGCGATAAATACACCGTTATTGGAACTCCTAACATCACTACTGATGTTTTAAAAGTTGGTGGTGTTGTAGTCCAGAAATTAACTGGAACTTGAACTAGCGCGTTTGTCGTGGGTTGGTGGTAAATATCTTTTATCGGAATTAGCTGAGCCAATTGATCTGATAGTGAGAGTTTTACAACCGGCTTTGGTGTGTATTTCTTAGTGACAATAGTTGTTGGTTTTGGTGTTGGCTTCACTGTCACAGTTGGTTTTGGCTTTGGGGTATATGGGCGCGGTTTCCAAGTTCTGGTAGGAGCAGGTTTTGGTGTTGAACTACTGCCATTGCGATTGGCCGTGATAATTAACTTTCCAGTTTTTGGATCGGTATAAACCTTCACACAGACTTTGGTATTGCAATTTGGCGCTGCTACTGCCGGATTAACAGAGAAGAGAAGAAGCAGAGCGATAAGTACTTTAGGAAGAGGCACCTGCGAAAGATAGAACTAAGGAATTTAGTCACGGGTTTGGTATTTTTAAATTGTGGAAAGTGCAGGACTGTGTAAATCTAGAGCCGTGGCACATAGAGATGGTGATGGTTGGGTCGATTGTGCCTGTGGCAATCGCCATTGGGGCTTAAATGGCGCAGCCGGTTTGATGCTGGTTCGCGATCGAACAATCTTGCTGCAACATCGTGCACCTTGGGTGCACAACGGAGACACTTGGGGTATTCCTGGTGGTGCTCGTGATTCTCATGAAACACCAACCGAAGCCGCGCTCCGTGAAGCACATGAAGAAATTGGAATTGTTACAAATCTGGTTGACCCAATTGAAATTTATAGCGATCAACATGATGGCTGGTCTTATGACACCGTTATTTCAAAGGCCCATGCAGATCTGATTGCCCACGAACAAAATGATGAATCACTCCAGGTTGAATGGGTTGCCTTTGAGCATGTTGTTACTAAAAACTTGCATCCTAGCTTTGCTAAAACTTGGCCAGTATTACTTGCCCGCCTCGAGATAATCTTTATTTAACCGCTTCAAAGATTCGCGAATTACTTCACCATCACTTGTGCGCCAAAATGGTGGCATCGAATTTAACAGGACTGAGCCATAACGTTTTGTCACGATTCGCGAATCCAAAATTGCAACAACGCCGCGATCATCGATTGATCTAATTAACCGCCCAGTTCCTTGCGCTAACAAGAGCGCTGCACGTGGTAATGAAACTTGCATGAAACCACTTCCACCAGCGGCATCTGCTTCAGCAGCACGCGCACTCATAACTGGCTCATCAGGTCTTGGAAATGGAATTCGATCAATTGCAACAAGTGTGCACGATGGACCAGGAACATCGATGCCCTGCCAGAGTGAAATTGTTCCAAGCAGAATAGATTTTGGATCTTTTGCAAATCGTTCAACCAGAGTTCCGACGCTATCGCCGCGCTTTTGCGTGATGATTGGAATTTCTAATTCGGCTAAGACTTTTCGTAAATATTCATCTGCCATTTCAACACCGCGCCATGATGAAAATAGCGCAAGCGTCCGGCCACCTGCAGCATCAATTAATTCGGCAAGTTCGGTAAGTGCCTCTTTGCTTGGACCATCGCGGCCAGGTTCTGGAATATGTTTCGGAAGATAAAGTGCACCTTGCTTAGCAAAATCAAAGGGTGAACCAACATCCAACATCTGCACATTTGCCGGATCTATTTCACCGGCTTCAAATTCATCTTCAGAATCCTCATCTTGAGATCCACCAACAACAAAGCCAATTGATTTTGCGATTGAATCAAATGACTTACCCACTGAAAGTGTTGCACTCGTTGCGATAACAGGAGTTTCAGTTAATAGATTGGCACGCAATACTTGTGAAACAGATAGCGGCGCTAAATACATCGTTGAATATGTTGGATCAAACCACATAACTTGATGGCCACTGGGTTTCAACATCTTGGTTGCGGTTTGTAGCACCTCATTTGTCGCACCCTTAACTCGGGCACGCTCGGCCAACGCATCTGGATCGATTACATCTGCATCAGCATTGATGAGAGCAACTACTGCATTAGAAGTCTCCTTAATCTTTCGAATCGGAGCTTCCAACTGGGCTGGTAATTCTGGAAGCCGGCCAGCTTTTGTTGGATCATTTCGTACATCAACAGCAAAATCAGTTAAAGCTTCAGCGAAATTGTCGGCTGCCTTTGCAAATGCATCTGATGCTTTCCCGGGTAAATATTTCTTCGCCATCTTCGCTGCACGCTCAACTCTTGGCGCAGTTAATTCTTCGGTGACTGCCTGCGTTGTGCGATCCATAAATTCGTGTGCTTCATCGAGAATTACTGCATCGCGCTCCGGAAGTATTGCATGCGAATCCACAATTTCGATTGCAAGTAGCGTGTGATTTGTTACGACGACATCGGCAGTCTGGGCTTTTGCCTTAGCATTTACCGCAAAACATTGTGAACCATATGCGCAATCATCTTTACCGATGCATTCGCGTCCCGAAACTGAATTTGCATACCAAACGCGACGGTCAACATCAGGTGCATCGTCGCGATCACCGGATATGCCAGGTGTTTCGGCCCAAGCCCGTAATCGTTTTGCATCTTTCTCGAGGGTTCCAATTTCCAACAAGAGTTCACCATCGGGATCTGCCTCTGCACTATTCATTTTCTGTAAACATAAATAGTTGCCAACGCCTTTATAGACTGCAAACGATAATTCATGGCCCAATTCTTTTTCGAGTGCGCCTTTAATTCTTGGTAGGTCGCGCTCTACTAATTGACGTTGTAGTGCAAGTGTTGCTGTTGCTACTAATACTTTTTTTCCGTGAACAAGTGCTGGAACTAAATAAGCAAGAGATTTCCCGGTGCCGGTGCCGGCTTGGACTAATAAATGATGTCGATCGGAGAGTGCGTTTGCAACTGCTTCTGCCATTTCGATTTGGCCTTCGCGGGGTTGCCCACCGATTGCTTCAACTGCCGCATCTAGGGCTTTGCGCATCTTCTCAATCATTTGCTAATCACAAGCGAACCTTATCGCCCAAGTCTGACGTTATTTGAGATGGTGCTCGGTTTCCACAAAGCGCACGGTGCGAGATTTTCCACGCATCACAAGTGATTGGCTGATTGCACCATATTCGGAATATTTAACGCCTTTTAGCAATTCGCCATCAGTGATACCAGTTGCAGCCATAAACACATCATCAGAATTAACTAAGTCTTTCGTTGTATAAACCTGATCCAACTTATATCCCGCAGCAATCGCGCTCTCTTTTTCTGAGTCATCTATCGGACGCAGGAGTCCTTGAATTACTCCCCCTAAACAAATCATTGCTGCCGCTGTTATTACACCTTCTGGTGTTCCACCAATTCCCATCAATAAATCAACGGAAGTGTTTGGGCGGGCCGCTTCGATTGCAGCTGCAACATCACCATCCTGAATGAATTTAACTCGGGCACCGGCTTCACGAATTTCTTTAACAAGTTGGTCATGTCGTGGCCGATTTAAAACCACAACAGTTAAATCACCAATGCTGCGATTCTTCGCCCTCGCAACTGCTTGTAGATTGGTTTTCACTGGGGCATTGATATCAATTTTGTCTGCGGCTTCTGGTCCGGTAACTATTTTGTTCATATAAAAAACACCGGAAGGGTCGAACATAGTTCCGCGAGGCGCGATTGAAATAACGCTGATAGCGCCATTAGAACCATTTGCAGTAAGTGAAGTTCCATCAATTGGGTCTACTGCAACATCGCACTTTGGCCCAAGGCCGTTTCCAACTTCTTCACCATCATGCAACATTGGCGCGTTATCTTTTTCGCCTTCACCAATTACAACAACACCGGCCATATCTACGGTATTAATAAGTGAGCGCATTGCCTTCACTGCTGCGCCATCAGCGGCATCTTTATCACCGCGACCAATCCAAGGTGCTGCAGCAAGTGCAGCGGTTTCAGTAACGCGAATTAGCTCTAACGCTAAGTTGCGATCTGGAACTTGCGTCACTGCGTTGAACTCTCCTTAGCTGATTGGGAATTAGCCTTTATTGCCACCGCTCGACCAGATTCCAATCTAGCAACTGGGACTCTAAATGGTGAGCAAGAAACATAATCCAAACCAATTTTGTCGAAGAAATGAATACTTGAAGGATCGCCGCCGTGTTCACCACAAACGCCCAACTTAAAATCAGGACGAATTGAACGAGCTTGATCCGTTGCAGTTTTCACCAAGATTCCAACACCTGCTTGATCAAGTGATTCGAAGGGATTAAATGGCACAAGTTCTAGATCCAAATATCTTGGCAGGAATGAAGACTCGACATCGTCGCGACTAAAAGCCCAAGTTAATTGCGTTAAATCATTAGTTCCAAAGGAGAAGAAGTCGGCATAAACACCTAAACGTTCAGCAGTAATTGCAGCGCGCGGAGTTTCAATCATGGTGCCAATAGGAATTTCTTCACTTTGGCCAGTGCCTTTGAATGTTCGCTTGATTTCTACTTCTAAAGTTTCACGCAGATAAAGAAGTTCGCGCTGAGTTGCAACAAGAGGAATCATAACTTCAGGCTTTGGATCATGCCCGAGTTTTCTAACTTCTAATAACGCATGAACCAGTGCGCGCACCTGCATCTTATAAAGTTCTGGAATCAAAATACCGAGGCGAACTCCGCGAAGTCCGAGCATTGGATTTGATTCGTGCATCCGCTTTACTGCAGCAAACACTGCAATATCGCGTGCTGGAATCTCTTCATTTAACGCTTCGGCTCGTGCCATATGTGCCATTAATTCGGCAAGTGGTGGCAAAAATTCATGCAAAGGTGGATCAAGTAAGCGAACTGTCACTGGTAAGCCAGACATAGCCATCATAATTCCTACGAAATCTGCGCGTTGCAAAACTTCCATCTCGCCAATAACGCCACGCTGAACATCTTCGTTCTCTGCCAAGACCAATCGTTCTACGTAAGAGCGTCGTGGTCCTAAAAACATATGTTCGGTACGACATAAACCAACACCTTCGCCGCCCAAGATGCGCGCTTTAATTGCATCCTCTGGGGTATCTGCATTTGCGCGAACTTGTAATCTGCGAATTGAATCGGCATGAGTTAATAATTGATCAACGGCTTTAACAACAGGAGAAGCTTCATCACTCTTTGAATCAAGTAAACCTTCAAGATAAGTTGTTACAGGTGATGCAACAACTGGAAGTTCACCTAAATAAACTGCGCCAGTTGATCCATCGATTGAAATAACTTCACCGGCATAAACACTCTTGCCAGCAACTGTGAAAAACCCACCGGCTTCATCGACAGTAATACTTTCAGTTCCACAAACCGCGGTCTTTCCCATACCTCTTGCAACAACTGCTGCGTGTGAAGTTTTACCACCGCGGCTAGTCAAAATTCCTTGCGCGGCAACCATTCCACCTAAATCATCTGGGCTGGTCTCGCGTCGTACCAGAATAACTTTGCGCCCACTCTTTGATGCCTCATATGCCTTCTTTGAATCAAATACCACTTCACCAACTGCTGCTCCTGGAGATGCTGGAATTCCGCGAGCAATTTCATTTACCGCACCGCGAAGATCGAATTGTGGGAACATGAGTTGCACAAGTTGCTCACCGCTTACTCGCACCAGTGCTTCATCAATTGTTATCTTTCCTTCGTCTACCAACTGCACTGCGATTCGAAATGCTGCTTCAGCGGTTCGCTTTCCAACACGGGTCTGCAAAATCCAGAGCTTGCCGTTTTCTACCGTGAATTCAATGTCACAGAGATCGCGATAATGCTTCTCAAGTTTGGCCATAACATCATCGAGTTCGGTCGCTATTCGTGGAATTTCGGTCGCTAAATCAGCCAGTGACATTGTGTTTCTGATGCCCGCAACAACATCCTCGCCCTGGGCGCGAACTAAATAATCGCCATAACTTCCACTCTCACCGGTTGCCGGGTCTCTTGTGAATGCAACACCGGTACCAGATTGGTCATCAAGATTTCCAAAGACCATTGATTGCACATTTACGGCGGTTCCTAAATCTGATGGAATTCGCTCACGTTGTCTATACAACTGCGCACGTTCAGAGTTCCAGGAATGAAACACCGCTTCAACTGATTTTGCTAAATGTTCGCGTGGATCAGTTGGAAAATCTTCACCAGTAACCGCTTCGGTCTCTTTTATATAACCCTCGGTCAACGCTTTAAGGCCATCGACATCTAAGTCTGCAATTGATTTTGCTTTGAATTGTGCCAAGACTCGTGTGGCAATTTTATGGAACTCTTCATTTGGAACATCACAAACAATTCGTCCATACATATCAACAAAGCGGCGATAACAATCCCAAGCAAATTTTGGATTACCGGATTGTTCGCCCATTGCTTGCGCAACTTCTGGCGTCATTCCAACGTTTAAAACTGTCTCCATCATTCCGGGCATTGAAAACTTTGCACCGGAACGAACTGAAACTAAAAGTGGTTTTGCTGGATTCCCAAACTCTTTGCCGAGTTCTTTCTCTAAATTTGCTAAAGCTGCTTCTAATTGCGCAGGTAGGGTTTCTGGAATTTTTTCATTGACCAAAAATTCGCGGCAAGCTTCAGTTGTGATAGTGAATCCAGGAGGAACCGGCAAACCAATCTTCACCATCTCGGCGAGGTTCGCACCTTTTCCGCCAAGCAGATCTGATTGCGTGCGATCACCAAATGTGAACGGGTGAATAAAAGTAGTCATCGTTGACCCTCCTGATTAGGCAAGAGCCTAATTGTTCGCTGCTGATTCTCGTCAATAATTGTCCGCAGAATGAGAGCGAGCCCCGGGTGATTTCTCACACGAGGCTCGTTCTCATTATTTAAGACTTTCAGATCATGAACAACCTGAAGTGTTACCGCAACCTTCGCAGACGAAGCATGAACCAGCCATACGCATCTTTACTCCGCAAGTCATGCAGAGAGGTGCATCTGATTTAACGCCGCTCATCTTTTCGAAGAGTTCCATTGAAGAACCGACTCCGGTTCCTTCTGATGGCGCGCTTTCAATCTTTACTTGCACAGGTGCCTTAGCAACTGGTTTGAAAGATGCTGATTGTGCAGCGGCTGCAACGATCTCTTTAATCGCTGAAGGATCTGCGGTGTATTCACCAGTATCTAGTGCACGTTGGCGTTCTGATGATGTGTAAAGACCCATCGCGCTACGTGATTCAAATGGTAAGTAATCAAGTGCCAAGCGACGGAAGATGTAATCCATCATGGATTGCGCCATGCGGATATCTGCATCATCTGTCATGCCGGCTGGTTCGAAGCGCAGGTTAGTGAACTTCTCTACGAAAGTTTCTAGTGGAACTCCGTATTGCAAACCGATTGATACTGCAATTGAGAACGCATCCATTACACCGGCAAGTGTTGAACCTTGCTTGCCAAGCTTTAGGAATACTTCACCAAGTGCGCCATCTGCATATGCACCAGCTGTCATGTAACCCTCGGCGCCGCCAACCATAAATGATGTTGTGATAGATGGACGTGACTTAGGTAGACGCTTACGTGTAGCAGTTGGGTGGATTG
>Ga0209296_1003609_pt1 | contig 10499 bp, 9 predicted proteins | sample S_130206_EF_Meta_FD_187319 | JGI IMG/M metagenome (GOLD analysis project Ga0209296, IMG submission 187319) | Freshwater microbial communities from Lake Simoncouche, Canada to study carbon cycling - S_130206_EF_MetaG (SPAdes) (version 2) | ecosystem: Environmental > Aquatic > Freshwater > Lake ...
AACTTACTTTCTTTTAAAACCGATACGCGCACTCGTTTTAAGGCACTTTTTCTTTCAGTGGCATAGTCATCATTTAATGAAATTAATTTTTCATCAATGGCTTTAGCCAATGTTAATTCATCCACAGTTTGATCACAAGCCACATACCAATGATGTCCAAATAAAGAATCAACATTTTCTCCTGTCACACCAAATTCAGGAATGGATAAATTCATCTCCTCACTCACTAATTGTATCGCCTTATTCATGTTGTCAACACTTAAGTGCTCACCTACGATACTTAAGAAATGTTTTGTTCTACCAGTGATAATAATTTCTGCATTTTCTTTATCAACAAATCGTACTGTATCTCCAATTAAATAACGCCATGCACCTGCACTTGTACTAATGAGTAATGCATAATCTTTTCCCTCTTCCACTTCATGAATCATTAAAGCTTCAGGTGATTCAATCATTTCGCCATCCGCATCAAAGTTGTTATCATCAAAAGGTACAAATTCAAAAAAGATATGTTGATTATAGGACAAACGCATTCCTTCTGCATTTTGTTTATCCTGCCATGCAATAAATCCTTCACTTGCTAAGTAGGTTTCCACATAAGCGAGGGGCTTTCCTAATAACTTCTCAAAACCATGTTTATAGGGTTCGAAACTAACGCCACCATGTACAAAAAAAGCAAGATTGGGCCACATCTCATGAATATGATTGAGCTTGTATCTTTCGATCACCATCTCAATACACATTTGAATCCATGCGGGAACACCTACAATAAAACCAATATCCCACTGAGGTGCTTTTTCAACAATTTCAATTAATTTTTTATTCCAATCTCGTTCCTTGGCAATTTTCTTCCCAGGTTTATAAAAAGGCTGAAACCAAAAAGGTGCTTTTTTAGCAGTGATCCCGCTTAAGTCACCTGCATAATAGCCGGGACCTTTTTGTAAGTCGGTACTGCCACCAAGTGTTAACCAACCCTTACCAATAGAGGTAAGTGGTACATCTTGATAATTAAATAAACTTATTAATTGTTTAATCATAATGATTTTATTGCCATGCAATAAATCATTGGTAATAGGGATGTATTTACTAGCTGCCTCGCTTGTTCCACTACTTAATGCAAAAAATTTTATTTTTCCTGGCCAACAGATGTCCAATTTTCCATTTAAAGATTGATGCCACCACTCACTATAAATTTTATTATAATTATAAGCGGGTACTTTTTGTTGAAATGCTTTGGCCGGATTTTTGTTTAATAATAGCTGATCAAAATTATTATGTTGGCCAAAAGCGGTATAGCGTGCGCGACGTAATAATTTTTTTAATACGCGTTGTTGTGCCCTTTTTGGACTTTTTGGGGGAATACCCAAGGCTTTGCTAAGGGACTTGGGTAAATTAATCTCGAAAATTGGCATCTACAGTTTCGTTTAAAATTTTGAAGATTATTCACAAAAATAGGAATGTTATTCGAGCAAACGACACTACTTTTGCATATGTTTAAAAATACACTATTACAAGCGGTGGATGCGGGCGCGGCCGAATTAAGACGCTTTTTTAACGGTTCTTTTACTATTACAAGTAAAAGCAGTATCAACGATTTAGTTACCGAAGCGGATCATGCCTCCGAAAAAGCTATTTTTAGTGTGATTCAAAAAAATTTCCCTGATCATTTTATACTTAGCGAAGAAACGGGGGCATTGCCTCAAAATTCTGACATTAAATGGATTATCGATCCCATTGATGGCACTATTAATTTTGCGAATGGCATACCTATTTGTTGTGTTAGTATTGGTGTAGAACAAAAAGGTAAAATGATATTAGGCGCAGTATATAATCCATTTATGAATGAAATGTATATTGCCGAAAAAGGACAAGGCGCTACTTTAAATGATAAAAAAATTCAGGTGAGTGATAAGGATAATTTATTAACCAGTTGTTTGGTGACCGGCTTTCCATATCAATATTTAGATACCGCTAATGGACCTTTACAAATATTTGAAAAATTAATTCGTAAAGCAATACCCGTTCGTCGTTTAGGAAGTGCAGCACTAGATTTATGTTGGACAGCGGCAGGGAGGTTTGATGGTTTTTATGAACATAAGTTACAAGCTTGGGATAGCGCTGCAGGTTTTTTAATAGTAGAGGAAGCCGGCGGGAAAGTCACCGACTTACAAGGAAATGTTTATAGTCCTTATCAACCAGGAATTATTGCTACCAACGGAAAAATTCACCAACAACTACAATCCGTTATTAATGGCGGAACCATTTAATTTTATTTATGTCAACAGAAAGAACAGAAATTGAAAAACTAGGAGAGTTTGGTTTGATAGATCATCTTACCGAAAATTTTGAAATACAGAATGTATCTACCGTTTTAGCGATTGGAGACGATGCAGCAGTGATTGATCATTTTGGTAAACAAACGGTCATTACAACCGACTTATTAATTGAAGGTGTTCATTTTGATTTAATGTATACACCTTTAAAACATCTTGGCTACAAAGCAGTGATTGTGAATCTGAGTGACCTATTTGCTATGAACGCACAACCCACACAAATTACCATGAGCATAGCTTTCAGCAATCGTTTTAGCTTGGAAGCCCTAACTGAATTTTATGACGGCGTACACCACGCATGTGAATTATATGGGGTGGATTTAATTGGTGGAGATACTTCCACTTCTCAAAAAGGATTCATCATTTCTGTTACAGCCATTGGTGAAGTGTCTCCAGATAAATATGTGAAACGCAGTACTGCAGAAAGTGGAGATTTAATTTGCGTATCAGGAGATTTAGGAGGTGCGTTTTTAGGACTTACCTTGATGGAGCGCGAGAAGAAAATATTTTTAGAAAATCCACAAGTGCAACCCACATTAGAAAACGAAGATTATATTGTTGGAAGGTTATTGAAACCTGAAGCAAGAAAAGATATTTTAGACATTTTAGAGCAACAAGAAATTTTACCTACTGCGATGATGGATATTAGTGACGGTTTAAGCAGCGACATATTGCATTTATGCAAACAAAGTAATTTAGGTTGTCGCATTTATGAAGATAAAATACCTATTCATGAAGATTCAAAAGCGGCAGCTTTTAAATTTGGATTAGATCCAACTGTTTGTGCCTTAAATGGTGGCGAGGATTATGAGTTATTGTTTACAATGAAACAATCAGATTACGACAAAATTACTTTGCAAGAAGAAATTAGTGTGATTGGATATATGTGTGATGTAGAAGAAGGCACTAAACTTATTACCAAAGGAAAAAATGTCTTTGATATCACCGCACAAGGCTGGAATGCTTTTGGAAAATAATTAGGATACCAATAGTTTCATAAAACGACGATCGGCTGTAAGGCAAAGCAGATCTGCATTTCCTTGAACTGCTATCTTCCCACTGATATGGCCGTGTTTCATAACTTTTGCAGGATATAAGCTGCACATTCTTACCGCTTCTCCCATATCAATACCGACTTCATTGATTAAATTATGAACACTTTTAAGCTGTGTTAAACTTGATCCGCTAAGTACCCCTGCGCTTTCATATTTATCACCAGCGAGTTGATGTTGATAATTTCCTGTAGGCGATGTGGTCACTGCGTCAGTAATACAAAACAATCGCTCACCCATGATATTTTTAGCAATTTTGATGGCATTAAAATCAACATGATGACCATCGGCTATGATACTACTCATCACTTTATTATGATTAAAAATAGCACCTACCATACCTGGCGCGCGATGTTGTAACCCGCTCATTGCATTGTATAAATGCGTTACTACATTAATATCATTATTAAATGATTTTGTTGCTTGTTCATAAGTGGCATCGCTGTGACCAGCCGATACGATGATTCCATTATTTGTAATTAATCTTATAATACTATCATCACAAATTTCAGGTGCTAAAGTTATCATGCTAATATAACCTTTACCATACTCCAATAAATCTTCTACTTCTTTTAAGGATGGTATGTGAATAAGGGAAGGCACATGTGCCCCCCTTTTTAATGGATTAATCCAGGGCCCCTCAATGTGCAAACCGATACAACCCTTTCCACCACTCATTTTATAATCACGTACTGCATCAATACATTGATTTATAATCTCTTTACTTTGTGTTGCTACTGTGGGTTGAAAATAAGCTGTTCCACTTCCTAAGCAATAATCATAAATATTCTGAATAGTATTAGCGCAAGGAAATTCTGATAATAATTTTTCAGAGGCGCCATAAATTTGTAAATCAATTAAAGCAGGCACCACTAATGGGATTGCGTTTTTATGATCGTATCCCTCTTTCTTCATGTCAATTATTTTTCCATTTGCTATTTCAATGACTACTTCTGAAATCCAATGGTCACCTGTAAATAATTCTTGAACAGATAGGGCACTATGCATGGCTAATTTTAATTAAACTAATCAATGTGAAAAAAATCTGCATCTTTCCAAAAAGGAAATTGCGTTCTTGTTTTTGTTAGTTCTTCTTTTTGTAAAGTGATATGAAATATATCTTCCTCATAAGCGCAGTGATATAAAATTTCTCCCAGGGGGCCCACAACCATACTGTCTCCGCTGTACATGATATTATTACCATCTAATCCTACTCGGTTCACCCCAATGGTATAGCATTGGTTTTCGATAGCTCTTGCGGTGAGTAATGTTTTCCAAGCATGATTTCTTTTCTCGGGCCAATTTGCTACATACAATAACACATCGTATTCGCTTTCGTTATTTTCATTGATTTGCTGGCGCGCCCATACTGGGAAACGTAAGTCATAGCAAATTTGCAAATTAATTTTCCAACCCTTTACACTTGCAATTAATCTTTTTTGACCAGCCTGATAATGTTGATCTTCTCCTGCAAAAGCAAACAAATGCCTTTTATCATAATAACCCAATTGACCATTGGGCAACATCCAAATAAGACGATTATAATACTGACCGTTTTCTTCCATTATAATAGATCCTGTAATGATTGATTTCTTTACTTCAGCTAATCTTCGCATCCAATCAACCGTCGGCCCTTCCATGGTTTCAGCAAATAAAGCAGGTTGCATACTAAACCCAGTTGCAAACATTTCGGGTAGTATGATAATTTCGGTGGGTTCCTCAATGGCCATTATTTTTTTAGACAATGCCTCCAAGTTGGCACCTTTATTTTCCCAAGCGAGCGCAGTTTGGATTAATGTAAATTTGATGGTGGACACAATGATGTTTTTATGCTGTATTAAAGATACAATAATCAGAGATTATTTCCCTTTATGCAATTGTTGTAAAATAGGCTGAATGAGTGCCGTTTCAAAACCACGTTGATATAAAAAGGCCTGTGTTTTGGCCATTCGCCCTAATCCCCTTTCGCCTTTGAGGCTATTCCATTTCTTTTTGGCTAAAAATGTCAATGTTTTCATGTACTCGTCAAAGTCAATGGATTTTAAGGCTTTTTTTATGTTTACCGGGCTTACTCTTTTTTGCTGTAAAGCGTATTGAATTTTATTTTTACCCCATTGTTTGATTCTAAAATGGCCTCCAGTAAATTGGATAGCAAATCGCTCCTCATTTAAAAAATTATCAGAGATTAAATCAGATATAATTTCCTCAACTTCACTTTTGGTCATACCAAGTTCATAGAGCTTATCGCGTACCTCTTGTTGGGCCCTTTCTTGGTAGGCGCAAAAATGCCGTATCCTTTGTATAGCCTGTTCTTTACCGATTCTGATTTTTTGCATTTTGTAGATAAGAATGTCAATAAGAAATGCTAAAATAGCTTTTTAATCTTAAGATTTTGCATTAGGTTTGTCTTGTTCAAAAAGTTAAACAAAACAAATAGGAATTATGAAATTTATAGTATCCTCTTCCTCTCTTTTAAAACATTTGCAACAAATTGCAGGGGTTATTAATACCAACACCGTTTTACCTATTTTAGAAGATTTTTTATTCGAAATAGAAGATAAAAAATTAAATATCATAGCGACCGATTTGGAAACAGTAATGCGCGTTCAGATGGATGTAGAAAGCAAGGCGAATGGTCGCGTTTGTATTCCCGCTAAAATTTTAATAGATTCATTAAAAAATATTGCAGATCAACCCCTTACTTTTAATATTGATAAAAATTATGCTGTTGAAATCACAAGCGATAATGGAAAGTATAAAGTAATGGGTGAGAATCCAGATAACTTTCCAAAAGAGCCTACAGCCGATGACACGACTGGTTTTAAAATGACCAGCACTGGTTTATTAACTGCAATCAATAAAACTTTATTTGCAGTAAGTGGTGATGATTTGCGCCCCGCGATGACAGGTGTATTTTTTGAATTATCAAAAGAGGGTGTACAATTTGTTGCAACAGATGCACACCGATTAGTGCGTTATAAAAGAACCGATACCAAGGCAACACAGAACGCTTCGTTCATTGTTCCTAAGAAGCCATTGAATTTATTAAAAAATGCATTGCCCGATAATGAAGATGCCATTACGGTTAGCTTTAATAGTAATCATCTTTTTGTAGATCATGGATCTACCCAATTAATATGTCGTTTGATTGATGCGCGTTTCCCAGATTATAAAGTGGTGATTCCTGCTGACAATCCTTATCGATTAACAGTCAACAAACACGATTTCCAAAATGCACTTCGCCGTGTGAATGTATTTAGTAATAAAAGCACCAATCAAGTGGCTTTAAATATTACGGGTAACGAATTACAAATGGCCGCACAAGATATTGATTTTAGTTTTGAAGGAAATGAGCGCATGAGTTGTGAATACAAAGGAGAGGATATTCAGATCGCTTTTAACGCAAAATTTTTAATTGAAATGTTAAGTGCTGCTGATACCGATGATATTTTTATTGAATTGTCTACCCCAAGCAAAGCTGGATTAATCAAACCTTCGGAGCAAGCGCCAGGAGAGGATTTGTTGATGTTGGTGATGCCGTTGATGTTAAATAGTTAATCCGTACCATAACGAAAGGCCCAATAAGGCTGATTTCAAAAACCCGATGCGCTACACCAAGAACATCGGGTTTTTTATTTACATTTATAGTATAAAAATAAGCCCATGTTGGAGACGATACAATCCTATTTTAGCACTATCCCTAGTTTACATCGTGCACTCATTTTAGCTGGGGGTATTACCTTTTTCTGGTTGGTAGAATCAGCCATCCCTCTTTTTACTTTTCAATATAGCAAATGGCGCCATGCTTCATTGAATATCTTTTTTACATTCACAACCATCCTCATCAATTTTGTGTTTGCTTTATTCATGGTTAAAACAAGCGATTGGACCATCGCAAACCAATTTGGAATATTAAATTGGATTAAGTTAAATAATATAGCATCGGCGATAATAGGTTTATTGTTACTTGATTTTATAGGCGCCTATTTAGTGCATATGATTGAACATAAAGTGAAATTTTTATGGAAGTTTCATATGGTGCATCATGCGGATACTAAAGTAGATACCACCACTGCCAATCGCCACCATCCAGGAGAATCTGTGATTAGAGCAGTATTTGCCATCCTTGCTGTATTTGTTTTAGGAACACCTATGTGGTTGGTGATGTTGTATCAAAGTTTAAGTGTCGTGCTTGCGCAGTTTAATCATTCCAATATGAAAATACCTAGTTGGTTTGATAAAACATTTGGTTTAATTATTATTTCACCCAATATGCACAGGATACATCATCATTTATCTCGCCCTCAAACCGATAGCAATTTTGGTAATATTTTTTCGTTTTGGGATAAACTATTAGGTACTTATAATGATACCCCTATGAAGGATATTAAATATGGTTTAGATGTTTTAGATAATAGCAAAGACAATGAATTATTGTATCAACTAAAACTACCTTTTAATAAAAATATTAAAACGGATTATTAAATAAGCTTCTTCTATGAAAATTGGTGCTTTTATTCCCGCCCGATACGCTGCTACTCGCTTTCCAGCAAAATTAATGCAACCCCTTGGCAACAAAACGGTGATCAGACATACTTACGATAACACAGTAGCTACCGCCTTATTTGATGAAGTGTATGTCGTAACGGATAGCGAAATTATTTTTAATGAAATTACACAACATGGCGGTAAAGCTATTATGAGTAAGGCTTCCCATGAAAGTGGTAGCGACCGAATAGCTGAAGCGGTACTGGATTTAGATATAGATATTGTGGTGAATGTACAAGGTGACGAACCATTTGTAAAACGCAGCCCTCTTGAAAAAGTGATTGCTGTTTTTTCGGATCCCACAGTTCAGGTAGCCTCTTTAATGCAAGTACTCGCTAATACAACACTTATCGAAGATCCTAATTATGTAAAAGTAGCGGTGGATAAAAACAGTAATGCTTTATTTTTTTCAAGAAGCGTTATACCTTATCCAAGAAATACGGAAGCTTCTATTATTTATTATGAACATATTGGAGTGTATGCTTTTAAAAAACAAGCCCTGCTTAATTTTACGAATTGGCCGATGTCTCCATTAGAATCTGCCGAAAAAATTGAGTGTTTACGCTATTTAGAAAATGGGGTATTTATTAAAATGGTGGTGACAGATTATATGGGTGTTGAAATTGATACGCCCGAGGATTTAATAAAAGCAGCAAAACTGTTATAAGATGAATAAAGTGCCTGAAACAAAAGGCCTATCTTTAGAGGACTTACAAAACAATTATTTAAATAATATTCATTTATGCAATTCCGTAATTTTAAAATGGTTGATTATGTGGTGTATGGACGAGGCTCCTTTAATCAAGTAGACGAAATTATTGCGCCACATCGTCGTGCCGATTTTCCGATGATCTTTTTTTTGGATCATTTTTTTATTGGTAAACCGCTAGCTAGTCGTATTCCTTTAAGAGGGAAAGATAAAATTGTATATGTAGATGTTACCCATGAACCCAAAACAAAACAAGTAGATGCATTAGCAAACGAATTAAAGGCTGAGTTTGGGGAAGTGAGTGGTATCGTGGGTATTGGCGGTGGATCTACTTTGGATTTAGCAAAAGCGGTTTCATTGATGATGACCAATCCTGGATCCTCGGCCGATTATCAAGGCTGGGACTTAGTTAAAATCCCTGGTGTATATAAAGTGGGCATTCCGACTTTAAGTGGCACGGGTGCCGAAGTAAGTCGCACCACTGTTTTAACAGGACCTACACGAAAGCTGGGAATGAACTCCGATTTTACTCCATTTAATCAAATTGTATTAGATCCTGATTTAACAAAAAATGCGCCTGCTAACCAAAGATTTTATACAGGTATGGATTGTTATATACATTGCATAGAAAGTTTAGAGGGTACTTTTTTAAATGAGTTTAGTAAAAGCTATGGCGAAAAAGCACTTGATTTATGTCAACAAATATTTGTAAAAAAAGATAAGTGGGATGAAGAGTGCGACGAACAATTAATGATGGCTTCCTTTGCAGGGGGAATGAGCATTGCCTATAGTCAAGTGGGTGTAGCGCATGCAGTGAGTTATGGTTTAAGTTATTTGTTGGGTACGAAACACGGTGTTGGTAATTGTATTGTGATGAATCATTTGGCTGAATATTATCCTAAAGGGGTGGAGGAATTTAAATTCATGGTAGATAAAAATAAAATTGAAATCCCCCCTGGAATTTGTGCCAATTTATCTGAAGCGCAATTTGATGAAATGATCAATATTTCTTTAAGCCTAAAACCTTTATGGGAAAATGCGTTGGGGCCTAATTGGGAAACCATCATGACGCGTGAAAAATTACGCGCACTTTATGAGAAATTTTAGCTAGGCCTTCCTTGTATTTTATAAATGATCCCTATTGAAAAAAATATATAAGAACCTTACTTTTTGGGTACTCAGCTCCATTGCCATAGGTATTTTAATTGGATATTTTTCACCTGCAACAGGCGTTGCTATGCAACCGCTAGGGACTAAATTTATAGATCTAGTTAAGTTATTTATCAGTCCCATTATTTTACTCACCATCATCACAGGTATTTGCGGTATGAGTGATTTAAAAAAAGTGGGAAAAATTGGCGGCAAGGCCATATTATATTTTGAAATCGTAACCACTATTGCACTTATCATTGGGGTTGTTGTCGCTTATTTCATACAACCCGGTGCGCATGTTGATATTTCTCATATCCAAAAAGTAGATATATCCAAATACAGCCAAAGTGCTGCCGCTTTTTCCTGGATCAATTTTTTTAAACATAATCTTACTATACAAGTTTTGTTATTTGCCATTGTAGCAGGCATTGTTATTAGTAAACTCAAGCACAGAGCTATTATTATTGCTAAAGTAACCTGGGCAAGTAAGTATGTATTTAAAGGTTTACACTATGTGATGTTTCTCGCGCCCATCGGGGCGATGGGCGGAATGGCTTATACTATTGGTAAATATGGCATTGACACCCTTTTACCTTTAATGAAATTAATGGTCTGTGTGTATATCACCATGGGACTATTTGTTTTATTGGTGCTGGGTTCCATTTTAAAATATTGTAAGGTTAATATTTTTTCATTTTTAAATTA
>Ga0209296_1003610_pt1 | contig 10497 bp, 5 predicted proteins | sample S_130206_EF_Meta_FD_187319 | JGI IMG/M metagenome (GOLD analysis project Ga0209296, IMG submission 187319) | Freshwater microbial communities from Lake Simoncouche, Canada to study carbon cycling - S_130206_EF_MetaG (SPAdes) (version 2) | ecosystem: Environmental > Aquatic > Freshwater > Lake ...
GGCGTAGATGGGCGGGATGCCGTAATTGGGCGCGGAGCGAGCCAGGGCGCCTTCGTAGTCCTTAGCATTGCGGGGCGGCGGGGTGAAGGGGCCGTGGCATGTCTTGAGGCCCAAGATCATCAGGAATGGCTTCTCCTTGTTGGCCTTGATGAAGTTCGATGCATATTCGGTGGTGACGTCGTCGACGAAGCCTTTACTCGGGGTCTTGACGCCATCGACCTCGATCGGGCAATCGAAGTAGACACCCTGGCCGACGAAACTCGCGGACGTGTCGAAGCCCGGGCGCTTGCCGGACTGGTTACCGTGGTGCCACTTGCCGAAGTAGCCCGAGACGTAGCCGGCTGGGCGGAGCAGGGAGGCGACGGAGATGTTCCCTTCCGGGTGAGGCGTATGGTTATTGGTGACGCCGTTGACGTGGCCGTACTGCCCGGTCACGAGCGACGCACGGGACGGGGCGCAGAGCGAATTCACCACGAAAGCGTTACGGAAACGGATACCTTCGGTGGCGATGCGATCGAGGTTCGGGGTCTTGAGCCAAGGGAAGCGACCTTTCTCGCCCTGTTCCTTCTGGACGACACTCATTGCGTCCCAGCGCTGGTCGTCGGTGAAGACGTAGACGAAGTTGGGCTTACGGTCGGCGGCGGTCGCGAAGGAGGCGAAGCCGGTGAAGAGGAGCAGGGCGAACTTGTTCATGGAAGTCTTATTTGGCCTTGGCCTTGCCTTTGGCGGCGGGGGCGGGCACGGGAAGCGGGGCCCAATCGTCGGTTCGGAAAGGCGAAGCGGGCAAGTCGGCGGAGTTGACGAGGTTCGTTTCCGGGAAATCCAGCCAGGCGTAGCGCAAGGCGACCGGGGCGGCGACGCCCGCGCTGCTCACGATGATTTTAGAGCCGTCGATCTTGGCGTTTGCCGCCTTCCACTGCTTGTCCGCGCCGGCGAGCTGGAAGGATTTCACGGGAGCCCCATCCCTAGTCTTGAGTCCATCGGCATGGGTGAGGGTGACGATGACCTCGGCGCCCTTGATCTCGTGTCCGGCCGGCAGCGGGCCGCTGGTGGCGGCGACCTTGCGGCCATACACCGAACCGAGGGCCCAAAGCGAGAGGCGTCGGCCGACCTCCTGCTTGTTCTTCGGGTGGATGTCCTTGGCTTCGCCGATGTCGATCGTCACGGCCATCCCCGTCTTCGGTAGGGCGAGGGTCTTGAGCATCGCTTCCCGCGTCAGCGGCCAGCCTTCGCCGGGGCGGGTGAAGTTAGGCAGCTGCACCCAGGCGAAGGGGAGTTCTTCGCCCCAGCGGGCACGCCAGTCGGTGACGAGCGCGGAGAGCTGTTGAGCGTAGTGTTGGGCCCGGCCCTCAGGCGAATTCGCCTCTCCCTGATACCACAGCATGCCCTTCACGGTGAACGGGACGAGCGGGGCGACCTTACCGTTGAACAGCTGGCCGTAGCTCGCCTTGTTGGCGCTGATCGCGGCAGCGTTCCGCGGCGGGCGGGGAGCCTTCGTGCCTTCGGCGACGGCCTTGGCTTTGGCGGCCTTAAATTTCTCAAGGGCCTTGGCGTAGTCGGCCTTGGCCTTTTCGGGGTCTATCTTCGGGTTGGCGGCGCTTTGGGCATCCAGGGCGGCCTTGAGCGCCGGCTTTGACTCTTGGACTTCCGGAGCAATCCATGCCTCGATAGGCGTACCGCCGACGGAGGTGTTGATCAGGCCGATCGGCACGCCGATCTCGCGATGGATCTCGCGGCCGAAGAAGTAGAGCGTCGCGCTGAAGCCGCCGACGTTGTCCGGCGTGCACGCAAGCCAGGTGCCCTTGCCTTGGGCTTGGGCAGCGGAGGCCCCGGCGGACTCTTCCTTGAAGTGACGGATCAGCGGAAAGATCGCGGCGGCCTTCTCCTTCTCGAAGTCTTTCGCACGGGTGACTGTCATGGCCATGTTCGACTGGCCGGAACCGAGCCAGACGTCGCCGACGAGCACGTCATTGATCTCAGCCTTCCGGCCATCCTTGCCCGTAGCCGTCAGTTTGCGGCTTTCGGCGCTGGCCGCGAGCGGTTCGAGGCGGAGCGACCACTTGCCAGACGCATCGGCCTTAGCGGTCTTTTTTTGGCCGGCGAATTCGACCGAGATCTCTTCGTCGGCATCAGCCCAACCCCACACTGCGACGGCCTTGTCGCGTTGGAGGACCATGTGGTCGGAGAATACGGCCGGTAGCTTCAGGTCGGCGGCAGAAAGGGCCTGACAGGCGACGAGACAGAGTAGGGTCAGCAGGGGCGCGCGCGGGGTGGGCATGTCTATCTAACAGCTAGGCCGGCGAGGAGTTGCGAGAAACAACCGCTCCGAGGTCACTTCAGCGACTTAATATAAAGGATCAACGATTCGATCTGGGCGTCGGAAAGCACGCCGGCGAAGCTGGGCATGGCGAATTCGGACTTCAGGAAAGAGGCGTGCTTCTTGGCGTTGGGTTCGAGGATGGATTCGCGAATGTAGGCCTCGTCGGCGACGAGCGAACCCTTCTTGCCCTTGTCAGTGACGTAGTCGCGCTTGGAGCCGAAGAGGCCTTTCCAGGTGGGGCCGACGTTGGTCATCACGGTCTCGCCGACGGAGTGGCAGGCGGCGCAACCGAACATGGTGGCGAGGCGCTTACCTTCGTCGGCCGAGATGGCCTCGGCTTTTTTGGCGGCTGCCGCGCGCGGGGTGAGGTCGACGGTGATCGGGCCGAAGCCTTCGGCGACGGGGTCGAATTTCGTGAACTCGTAAGGCGTCGTGTAGGCGTTCTGACGTATCTCGGCACCGGTGGAGGAGGCGACAGCCCAGCCGATGCGTAGTTGCTCGACCGGCTTCAGTCCAGGGACGCCGATGAAGACGCTCTTGCCGTCCTGACTGAGGTACGCGCTGCTGGCCGTGAGCCAATCGTTGCCGGTCTTGCCGTCAGCCTTGTATTGGGCCGATCCGTAGGTGTAGGCCCGCTTGTAGTGCCACGTCGCGAAGGAGTAGTTGTCGGGATTCGTCGCCTTGGTCGGATCGAGGGCGACGTCGAAGCGGAGCAGGATGCCGCGGTCCGTCGGGATGACCTCGCGGGGTGTCAGCGAAGGCGCGCCGGTGTGACGGACGCGTTCGATGCCGGTGAGGGTCGTGAGCGTGTTGCCCCAGCCGGCGATCTGGAAGCCCGCGATGTAGAGCTGGCCGTCGGCGGGGTTGATCGAGCCGTTGAGCGGCGGCGTGGCGAAGTCGCTGGCGATGCTGACGACGCTGGCCTGGGGGCGGGAGCCGCGATGATTCCAGAGCACGCGAAGGAGGTCGGGCTTATTGAAGCAGATCTGGACCATCTCGTCGTTGAGCGCGCCCATCTTCGCGTCGAAGAGCCAGACCTGCGAAAGGGCGGAGGCGTTGACTGCATGGGGGATCCAGGTGAGCGGCTCAGCGATGGGCGCAGGGTATTTCTCCTTAGGCAGCTTGTCGCTGAGGAAGCCGTAGAACTGGTCGTCCTTGACGATGTGGATCGGCGTGCTGGGGATGTACTGTCCCTGCTGGTCGCTGGCGACGACGAGGCCCGTGCGCGCGTTGACGGAAAGGTTGGGCTGGCGGAAGCCGTGGCCGAGCAGGGTGGCCGTCTGTCCGTCGGCGGAGATGCGGAGGATGCTGCCGTTGTGCTTACCGATGGTCGTCGCTTCCTGGCCGCCCTTGCCGATGACGAACTCGCCTTTCGGCGCGAGGCGGATCGTGCTCGGGAATTCACGCATGTCGGCCGTTTGGGCAAAGGCGTTCGAGAAGAGCTCATGGACGTCGGCTTCGCCGTCGCCGTCGGTGTCGCGGAGGCGCCAGATGCCGTTGCGGTCAAAGACGTAGATCTGCTCGTCACGGATGGCACAGGTCATCGGCTCGTGCAGGCCGGAAGCGAAGCGTTTCCAGGTGACCTTGGTGGAGCCTTCCTTGAGGCCACGGGCGAGCCAGACATCGCCGTCGAGCGTGACGACGACCGCCGTGCCGTCCTTGAGGAATTGGATATCGCCCGTGCGGACGGCGCGCTTCCACGGGTTGTCGACGGGCAGGGCGACGTGGTCGATGACGTAGGTGTCCTTGCTGGAACTGAGGGCGACCTTGGTGGTGACCGAAGATTTCCAGCGTCGGGTCGTCGGCCCTGTGGGAATGGCGATCGCGGCGATGCTCGGGGCGGGGTGTTCATCGCAGAGCGAGACGCAGAGCGCGGCCGCAGCGGCGTTGGCCGGAACCTTCACCGCGAAGAAATCATCATCGTGGGCGAGTTCGGCCGGGCCGGTGACCGTGACCCCGGTCTCGATTTCCTGGGAGGGGCCTTGGTGGCGGGCGCCGATAACGAGGAGCAGGTCCTTTGCGTGGGCGGAGAGGGAGAGGTGGCGTTCGATCACGATCTGACCGTCATGCTCGGAGGTCTTCCAAAGTTCGCGGATCGTCGCGTCGGCGACACGGTAGGTCAGGACGACATCTTTTCCGACGAGTTCGACGGATTGGAATTGGCCGAGTGAAGTCGGGAGCGGTCCGCGGCCGACTTCCGAGGGCGAAGGGGCGGGGTAGCGAGGGTCGGTCTGGTCTACCGTGGCGCTGAGCTGCCAGCCAGGGATGATCGCGTGGCCGAGCCAGAGTTTACCTTCAGGCTGAGGGGCGGGGAACTGGCCGCCGAGGGTCTTGCGGCTCGGGTCGAGGTAGGAGCCGGGAGCGAGGGCCTTGTCGCTCACTCCCTTGCCGCGCCAAACGGCGGAGACGCGGAGTAGGTCGGTGTCGAAGCAGGCCCAGCAGTCGTTAGGCAGTTTGAGGATCAGCCCGCGTGGGGTGAGGTTGTTTTTACCGAGTCCGTCCCGACGTGCGTCGAGGATGGACGAGAAGAATGGGAAGTCGGCTTCGACCCAAGGGCCCCAAGGTTGCGGCTGAAACTTAGCCGTCTTTTTCGTCGGTTCCGCCGCGGAGATCGCCAGCATGCAGCAGAGCAGGGAAAGGATAAGCCGGCTAACGTTCATGGGTAGATAAGGGCTAGTCCTGTCCCTGACTGAAAGCAATAACACGCCTACTTGTGAAGAGGAAACCTCAGAGTCCCTGCAACCAGCTGAGGAAGCTGCCTTGCTCCGAAACGAGGATGCGGAGCAGGTCACTCCGTTCGTCCGTCCAAGGGAGGACGCGGGCGGAGAATTCAACCGGTGCGCTGGCGACGTCGTGGAGCAGCGGTTGCTTGAGTAGCTCGGCATTACGCGTCATGATGATCCAGTCGGAGCCGTAGAAGCCGTCGTCCTCGAACGCGGTGTCATTGTCGTCGATTGTGATGGCCGGGAAGCCGATCTTCTCCGCGATGCGGTAGACCACCGGGTGGAGGTCGAGGTAGCGATTGGACACGTGCACGACGATCGCGCCGCCTTTCTTGAGGTGGCGTTGGTAGTTGGCGAAGGCTTCGATCGTAAGCAGGTGGACCGGGATTGCGTCGCTGCTGAAGGCGTCGAGGATGATGACGTCGTATTGCTGGTCAGGTTCGCCTTCCATGCGGAGGCGGGCGTCGCCCATGACCAGTTCGGTCTTCGCCTTGGAGTCCTTCAGGTAGGTGAAGGTGTTTTTCGCAAGATGCGCCACGTCGTCATTGATCTCGTAGAAGCGGAAGGTGTCACCCTTGCGTCCCCACGCCGCGAGGGTGCCGGAACCGAGGCCGACCGCGCCGACGCGCCGGCCGCCTTCCGGCTTATAGGTGCGGAAGAGGCGACCGATGCCGCTGGTCGAAGTGTAGTAGCTGGTCGGATCCGTGCGGCGTTCGGGGCTCTGGTACTGCAGGCCATGGATCGTCGCGCCGTGCTGGATGGTCAGGTGGTGACGGGTGGGGTCGCCTTTGTCCGCTTCGGTGACCTTGAGGACGCCGTAGAAGCCACGGGTCACGCTGACGGCACCACGGAGCGAGGTCGACGCGACGTCGTAGAGGCCATAGCCGAAGACCGGGATCAGCAGGAGCAGGACGGCCCAGCCCCAGCGGGCCTTGCCGTGCTGGAGCGGGAACGAGGCGTCCTGCCGGAGGACGGCGAGCACGAGCGCCGCCGTGAGGAAGAGCGCGAGGTGCAGTTCGAAGTAGTCCGGGAAGACGAACGGGGCGACCAGCGCGACGAAGAGGCCGCCGACGGCTCCACCGGCGGAGATCGAAAGGTAGTAGCCGGTCAGGCGGCTGGCGCCCGGACGGAGGCGGAAGACTTCGCCGTGGCAGACCATGCAGGCGACGAACATCGTCCCGAGATAGAGCGTGGCGAGCGGCGTGATGTTCGGATGAGATTCCGCCTGGTATAGGTTATACAGCACCATGCCCAGCAGTGCGGCGAGGAGCGGTAGCCAGAAGGCGCGGTGATACCAGCGGGGGCTGTCGAAGCTGATGATGAACGACAGCAGGTAGAGACTGAGCGGCAACACCCATAGGAAGGGCACGACGGCGATGTCCTGGCAGAGCTTGTTGGTGATCGCTAGGAGGAGCATCACGCCGCACGCGGGGAGGGCGAACCAGAGCAACTTGCGGGACACCGACGGGGCTTCCTCGTCCTCGTCCATGACGGCCGATTTCGTGTCCGCTCCGGCGCTATGCCAGACCTTATAGCCGCACCAGCCCGCGAGGCCGGCGTAGAGGGCGAGGCCGACGGACCACCAGTTGGCCTGAGCCTGACGGGCGAGCTGCGGTTCGAGGACGAACGGGTAGACCAGCAGCGCGAGGAGGGAGCCGATATTCGAAAGGGCGTAGAGACGATACGGCGAAACACCTGGGTTGGCCTTGCTGAACCAGGCCTGGAGGAGCGGGCCAGTGGCGGAAAGCACGAGGTAGGGCAGGCCGAGGCAGGCGAGGAGCAGGAGCAGGATGTGTCCGGCCGCGTGGGTGCCGTCAGCAGGCTTCCATTGGTCGCCTGGCGTGATTGGCAGCAGCGCCACTGCTAGCGCCAGGAGGCAGAGGTGCGTGATGACCTGACGCCGAGGCGTCAGGCGGCTGATGCTGAAGTGCGCGTAGGCGTAGCCGCCGAGGAGGAGCACCTGAAAGAAGAGCATGCACGTCGTCCAGACCGCGGGGCCGCCACCGAACCAAGGCAGGATGAAGCGCGCAATCAGCGGCTGGACGAGGAAGAGCAGGCAAGCTCCCCAGAAGATGGTCAGGCTGAAGGCGAACATGGAGGGGGTGCGTGTTTAGAACCCCGCCGTAAGGCGAAGGTTGGGGTAAAGAAGAGCTAGGCCGACGACCCCCTTATGGCAACCCCCATCAGCCCCGCGGACGGATCCGGAGGACGAGCGATTCGTAGCCCAGCGTGCGTTCGTAGGAGGCTTCCTTCTCTACGCGCTCGACGGCCGAGACGATTTCCAGCGAGTCCACGAGCTCGATACATTTCTGGAGCAACGTGCGGAGGATGAGTCGCGCGTGCGGGGCGCCGAGGCAGAGGTGTTCGCCGAAGCCGAACGAGAGGTGCGGGTTCGGCTTACGGTCGATCTTGAACTCGTCGGCCTGCGGGAAGACGGACTCGTCGCGGTTGGCGGAAGCCCAACCGAGCGAGACGCGTCCGCCGGCAGGAACCTGTTCGCCGTGGACGGAAGTCATGACCGGGCAGACGCGGCCAATGTGCGTCAACGGCATGAAGAAGCGGAAGAACTCCTCGCTGGCATGCGTGATGCGCTTTGGGTCTTCGCGGAGATAGGCGAGCGCCTCGGGATTGGCCGCGAGGTGTCCGAGGGCGCAGGCGACCGTGTGGATGATCGTATCGCGGCCGCCGGCGAAGGCGATGTTCGCGTAACCGAGCTTCTCCTGGTGCGTGAGTGGACGGCCTTGGAAGGTGGCCGCGTGCAATGCAGAGAAGAAGTCAGCGCCGGGTTGGGCGGCGGTCGCGGCGAACTTGCCTTCGATGTATTCGTCGAGTCCGGAACTTTTGCTGAGGCCGTCCTGCTTGCGGAAGACGTGTGTGCCCCAGCCAATCCAGAGATCCGCTTCGCTCTCGGGGACATTCAGCAGGTAGGTAAGCGCGCGGGATTGGAGGGGGAGGGCGAAGCCGTGGACGATCTCGGTCTCCGCCTGGGCGAAGGCGGTGCGGAGCATCTTTTCGGTGAGGGCTTCGACCTGCGCGATCATCTCGGCTGACTTCGGACGCTGGAAGAAAGGCTCGGCGATGGCCCGGTAGTCGGCGTGGGACGGAGGGTCGATTTCGAGCGGCAGCTGGCGGACCGAACGGACGGATTCCTCTGAGGGAATCGGCACGCGACATGGGGCGTCGGAGCTATAAGTCTGCCAATCCTTCGCCGCCTTCCGGACATCGGCATGGCGCAGAATCATCGGAATCTGTTCGCCTTGGAATGCGTAACGGGCCACGGGTCCGGCCTCCCGCTTCGCCTTGAAGGGGTCAGACGGCTTGTGGCCGAAGGGACATTTGCCGCCGAACATAAGCTTACTTTTTCTTCGCCTTTTTCTTTCCGCCTTCGGCTCCTGGTGCGGGGAGTACGTGGGCGCGTTCGGCCCAAGCGTGCCAGAGGGCGGCGAGTTCCTTGGCCTTCTCAGGCTGGCTCTTCGCGAGGTTGTGCAGTTCGGTGCGGTCGACCTTCATGTCGTACAATTCCCAGGCGCCGTTGCGGCCCTGGCGGACGAGTTTGAGGTCTCCCTGGCGCACGGCGGCGTTGCCTTCGTGCTCCCAGTAGATCGCCTCGCGTTCGATGGGCTTGTCGGCGAAGGCCGGCACGAGGCTGCGGCCTTCCATCGGTAGAATCGCCTTACCGTTGAATTCCTTCGGATAGGTGGCGCCAGAGACGTCGACCACCGTGGCCATCACGTCAATGAGGTGGCCGGGCTGGCGGCGGAACTCGTCCTTGGCTGCGATACCGGCGGGCCAGTGGGCGATGAGCGGGGTGCTGATGCCGCCTTCATGGTTGAAGTGCTTGTAGAGACGGAAGGGGGTGTTTTGCGCATAGGCCCAACTTTCGCCGGAATACCACTGTGACTTGCCCGTGCTGGGGTCGCCTTCGGTGCGGCCTTTGGCGCCAGCCTCGGCGTTGCCCCCGTTATCGCTCATGAAGAGGATGAGGGTGTTGTCGAGGACGCCGCGCTGCTTCAGGCCAGCGACGAGGTCGCCGATGGCCTTGTCCATGTGGTTTACGACGGCGGCGTAGGTGGCCATCAGGTGGTCGAAGCGCTTCTGCTCATCGGCTGGCACATCCTTCCAAGCCATGACCGCGGCAGGCAGGGGCGAGCTCGCCCACTGCTTGTCGATCAGGCCCATCTCGAGCTGGCGAGCGTAGCGGCGGGCGCGGACCTCTTCCCAGCCGAGCTGATACTTGCCGAGGAATTTCTCGATGTCGGCCTTAGGTGCCTGGAGCGGGAAGTGTGGGGCGTTGTGGCAGAGGTGGAGGTAGAACGGTTTCTTCGCGGCGACGGCTTCGTCGATGAACTTCAGGCCGAAGGTCGTCCAGAGGTCGGTGGTGTACCAGTCTTTCGGCAGACGTGGGTCATCGTTGGCAATCTGTTCGCCGTTGAGAAAGAGTTCCGCGCGCGGTGCGTCGGCGAAGTAGAAGCCGCCAGCGGCGGCGTTGAGGCTACGATCGAAGCCGCGGGATTTCGGCGTGACGCCTTGGTTCTGGCCGACGTGCCACTTGCCGCTCATCGCGGTGAAGTAGCCGGCGGGCTTGAGTACCTCGGCCATCGTCACGCAGCTGTCATTGAGGCGGCCGACGTAGCCCGGGAGTTTCTGATCCTCGACCATGTGGCCGACGCCGGCCTGGTGCGAATAGACGCCGGTGAGCAGGGCGGCGCGGGTCGGGCAGCAGCGCGCAGTATTGTAGAACTGCGTGAAGCGCAGGCCGTTCTTGGCGAGCGCGTCGAGGTTGGGCGTGGGGATCTCGCTGCCGTAGCAGCCGATATCAGAGAAGCCCATGTCGTCGACAAGGATGACGACGATATTGGGCTTGGGGGCGGCGGACGCTCCTGCCCCGAAGGCGAGGAGAGCCAGAAGGAGGTGGAGCGTTTTCATGTAAGGTTATTTAGAGTCTTCCTTCGCGGCCTTGGCGGACTTCTTCGTCGGCGGGCGGAGTTCGTCGGACGTCCAAGAATTTGGGTGATCCGCGAACTGCTTGCGGATACCCGCGACGAATTTGGCGTCGATCGGAGCTCCGTTATGCTCCCACTCGCGGCGGACGTAGGTGAGGACGCCGGCGATGTCTTCGTCGCTCAGCATGCCCATTGGCGGCATCGTGAGGTCCCAGGTGCGGTTGCCGACCTTGACCGGGCCGCCGAGGCCGTTGAGGACGATACGGGCGGTCACGTCGGGCTTACCGAGGACCCAGTCGCTGTCGACGAGGGGCGGCGCAAGGCCGTCGAGGCCATAGCCGTGCGGCTGGTGGCAGGCCGCGCAAAGGTTGGTGAAGGTGACCTTACCCTTTTCGAAGAGCGCTTGTTGGGCCTTCGTGAGGGCGATGACCTTGGGCGGGGCAGGGGCGCCGGGCTTGCCCACCCAGGCGAGGCGTACCGCGACGCTCTCGAGATTCTTGAGGACGTTGGC
>Ga0209296_1003612_pt1 | contig 10496 bp, 13 predicted proteins | sample S_130206_EF_Meta_FD_187319 | JGI IMG/M metagenome (GOLD analysis project Ga0209296, IMG submission 187319) | Freshwater microbial communities from Lake Simoncouche, Canada to study carbon cycling - S_130206_EF_MetaG (SPAdes) (version 2) | ecosystem: Environmental > Aquatic > Freshwater > Lake ...
TGAGAAGAAGTTTAAACATCAAAACCAAACCAGTTTACCTAGCATGGGATATAATAAATTCATGAGCAAACTATCTGATTTCGATTTAGACCTAGCCACAGGTCAAGAAGGTGAACAGTTAGTAGAGCAACTGCTTACAGGTGGTAAGACAATAGAAGTTAAGACAGATTTAAAATGGAAAGATACTGGCAATTTATATATAGAAACTACTTGCTGGTCGCATAACAACGAAGAGTGGTACGCCTCTGGACTATCATCAACAAAGGCAAGTTACTGGGCTTTTGTTTTAGAAGGTGGCATACTATTAGTTCCTACCGAAACTCTTAAGAAGGTAGTGACTGTAAGGGGCAGGGCAATAAACTGTAATATCCAACCCAACCCAAGCAAGGGATACTTGATTAGGGTAGAAGATATTATGGATGCACTAAAAAGTTTGTAGGAATAAACCCCTATAAAACAGAAAGAACCCCCACTCTGGTTAGGGGAAGGACCAGGTGGGGGTTTTCTCTGCTCTACGGGGCTTGTAGCCCCTTTAAATAGTATTACTCAGCGTTTTTACCGAACTCAGATGCCGATGGGTCAAGTGCCTTAAGGATTGGACCAGCCAAGCCAGCAATAAAAGCACTGCTAAGAACTTTAAAATCCGTTTGACCAGCAAGGTACAGGGCAATAACGGAAGCAGCAGCAGCACGGAAGTATGTCAATCCAATTGCTTTTAGTTTATTTGTATTCATTAATCCATCTCTCTCTTGTCTATGCAGGGTTTACAACAGAACAGCCATCCACGATAAAGATGGGCGCCCTTAGCGCCACAGTCCTCACACTTATATGAATGGAAGTCTTCTTCTAGTTCTTCGTCAAACATCTTTCTTAGGCAAACGCTTTACTTTAGCCTTGACTTTATTAACTACCTTTGCTTCTCCCAACCATGGAAACCACGGGCTTGTATCATTGCCGCAAGTATCTTTGATTGAAATATGTAAATGTTTATTATGTTTATTAATACCAGTGTAAGCATGGTCGCCTTGTTCTTTACTCCAGATACGACCCTTAAAGATTAGATACTTAACTCTTTCATCGGATTGTAAGTTTTCAAACGCAATAACACAATCAATACCCAACTTAGGGTCATGTGTAATGTCAACAGCAAAGCCTGTGTTGTGGTCTGAGTTAGGACTCTGTGTTATGTGGGCTGCCGAAGGCAGGAGTCCATCGCTGGCTTTCATACGCTTGGGCTTCAGTGCCGTTGCTTGGCGTAGGGCAGCAATAGCGGCAGGTGTGGCTCGTTTGGCAATCATCGCAGACATCGTTACTCATTTCTTTTGTATCATCATTTGATATAGGATTTCTACTTTTTCTTCAAGTCTAATGACAGAATCTTTTAGACTGGTTCCAGAATTAGGTTTTAATTCATACAGATAATGTTTAACTAACCATCTAACGCCGCTAGCAAATCCTGTTATTATTGCTATGACAGCAACTGCTACTGTTAAATAGTCTTTCAATTCCATTATACTGTCCTGACCTGGATAATAAGAACTCCGCCAAAACCATCAAACCTTTTATCTGGCGGAGTCATGCGTGTGAATGATACTTTTTCTATTACTGCTTGACGAGATTCTCCTGTGTTTAAATCTTGCCATGTAAGAACATCACCAAATTCTTCAACTTCTTCTAGTCTTTGGATACGCTCGAAGGCTCTGCCTTCATATCCAATTACAGTATTAAAGTGGTCTGTTTCTATATCAAAGCAATAAACTGGGAATTGAATCACTCTTTGTCTAGGAGTAGCGATTGTAGCCTTGGCTTGATACCCCTTAAAGACAGGACCAAGACTTGTAGTTGTAACATCACGGGCTAATATGAATTTATAACCAACATACTCCTGTGCACTTGGCGGGTTAGAAGTTGTTACTTCAATAGGAGTTACTACTGCATCATAAGTAATATGGTCATACTCAACATTATCTTTATCTACAGTTTCAAGTACCATTGAACCATAGGTAAAATCACCGCGTCCTAATAAACGCTTAAAGTTTTTAGGCTCAAGGGTTCCGTATCGAATATAACCAGTAGTTAGATAGCCAGTTGTTGATAAAACTGTGGCAGATTGAATGGCTATGCCATTGCTACCAGAAGTTGTAAAGGCTATCTGGTCTGTGTTGCCTACAAAATCTACAGTTGTAGCATAGCCAGCAACTCCATCAAGATAAGCATCTGTTGCGTAAGCAAAGCGTAACGGTTCAAGTTCAGTACCTAAATCAATACGGTATAGGCCAGCATATCCACCAATAGAACCAGTGACCCATACAAACTTATCTCTAAAAGCAAAGTCATAAACGCCATTAGATTCTTCAATAATTATTGGGCCATAATTAATAGAGCCATCTTGCTCTGAAACAATTGAGGCTCTAACACCTTTGTTTGTGCCAATCATTAAGTAACCAAGATAGTATTCAATCTTATTTACATACTCACCAATTGGTAGTTGTGCTGCGATAACACCAGATGTAAGTGTTGGCATAACACCAGCGGTAGATAAAGTAAACTTATAGATAGCAGAGTTACCACCAGCATAACCAGCAGCGTAGATAGCACCGCCTGATTCAGATATGGAAGTCCAAGTCCAGTCAGCATTAGGGTGAGTGTATACAGCCGTAGGCAGAACATGATGCGAGCCCTTGGCACTAGTTAATTCATAAACAGATGCACCAATACATGCAACAAGACGTTGCTTTACCCAACCTAATACTACTTTTTCGCTACCACTATCATAGTAACGAGAGTAACCAGCAGTAGGTGTAGAGATTGGGCCTGTGTAGATGTGGTCATTGTCAGCAATAAAAAGATTAGTGCCATCTGTTGCGACAGCAAGGATAGCAGTATCTAATGGTTGCGCTATGCTAGTTACATCTGTGTAAGTAACAGCGGTTCCTGAAGCGGTATAGTTCTTGATAGTTGCAGTTGCTGGTTCCCAGGCAACAACCTTATCGGTTGCGCCATCCATTACAGATATAAGTTTGTATGTACCAGTAGTAACACCAGACATATTGGCTGTTTCTTTAAGCAGAGTAACCTGACCTCTAGTCCATACATCTACATTGCGACTATCAGTAAAGCGATAGCGACCATTCTCATCTGTCTGCGCTGGGTCAAAAAACTTTATACCTGTACCAGTATGAAAAGAAGATTGGCTACGAATCCACCAACCAGTCAGCGATTGCTCGCCAGGTTCTTGTCCATTGTCAAACTGGTCTTTACGGAACGGCGCAGTTTCACGCACATAAGGGCGTGCATCATTAATAGCATAGATAAAAGGAAGTCCACCTATGGCTACATCATAGGCAATGTCTGTGTTCTGCCAAACGGCAGAACTAGAAACAACACCTACGTCAACAGCAATGGCACGTTCGGCTCTACCTTCGGTAATATCTCTAGCCATTGCTGCTCCTTAGATAAACTCGTTTGATTCCATAATATCTACACCAGCAAGAGCATCGTGTTGATGTTCTTTGCTGCAGTTCTCACATTGTTTACACATTGCTTACTTACTTAGTGCTGCAATTTCTTCAACAGTCAAACCTAATGCTGCTAACTTACTCTGTGCTGATGCCTTAGCATCTGCCTCAGCAGCAGCAATAGCATCGGCTTCTGCCTTAGCAGTAGCAGCAGCAATAGCATCTAGTTCAAGTTGCTGGATTTCTTCTGCAGTTAGCGGAACTTCAACAGCAATTCCTGTTTCGCAGTTAACTACAATCTTGATTGGTGTATCAGACAAGTGGTTCTCCTTCAGTAGTTGATGGTGCAATAAATGTATCTGTTGTGGCATCATAAGTATCGCCAATGCCAGCGTATTTCTTTCTAATGTTTGCGTTGTAACTTGTTTGTATCCAAAGACCACCTAAGCCAAGTTCATTGGCTAAGAAGTCTTGAGCACGATGTTCTTGCTCATTTGGTACAACTAAAACCCGTAAAACGGTTCCACTGTTAGGGTCTATCTCTGCAAAATGTGACATTGTATTTTCTCCTTACGCTGCCAAGTAACGAACAATGACAATACCTGAATTACCTGCTGTTACGCTATTGCCGCCATTACCAGTATTAGCAGTATTCGCAGTGCCAGTTGATGAACTACCGCCCGTTGCGTAAGTAACCGATGAACCTGAAATTGAATTTGCTGTACCAGCACCACCCGCACCGCCAGAATTACCATTGGTTCCGACTGCAGCCGAGCCACCACCGCCACCTGCAGCACCAGAAGTAGAAGCAGTGCCGCCGTTATTGCCTTGTGAAGGTGAAGTCGAAGGTGTATTACCTGCACCACCTAAACCTGCACCTAAATAAGCCGAACCGCCACCGCCGCCTGAGCCGCCAGAATTACCATTCAATCCTATTCCGCTTCCACGAGCAGCACCACCATAACCACCACCCGTTGAAGTAATGGTGCTAAATACTGAATCTGAACCATTGGTTCCGCTTGTTGGAGTTGTTGCTTGGCTTACACCAGCAGCGCCACCAGCGCCAACAGTTACCGTTGTTGCGGAAGATACTGAAAGACCAGTTGCGGTTTGGTAACCACCTGCACCGCCACCACCGCCTATCCAGCCACCACCACCAAATGTAGTTTCATTACCGCCGCCACCGCCGCCGCCAGCGACAACTAGCACTTCACAAGATAGTGCTGTGGCTGGGGTAAAAGTGCCTGAACTAAGAAATGTGTGTGACCAATAAGTACCATCAGTCATAATAATATCGCCACCAGTTGCCTTTGGTGCCTTTGTTGGGGTAGTGCCAAGGGCAGATACGCCGTAAAGGGAGAAGGTTGAGTATTGCATAAAACTAGCAGAGTTACCGCTGCTAAGCGATAACTGAGTCACTGCACTTGTTGAACCATTGACCAATGCAGATATTGAAGTAATGGCTGAAGTTGCATTATTTTCTGTCACATTATCTACGCTTACACTTTTCAAGTTTGAACTTGTATAATTTGGTATGTAAACATCGTGAGAACTAAATACCGATGCTGTTGCTGTGTTGGCATTAAAATAAAAAGGACGCAACGATGCGGCAGTTTCAGAACCAGCGGCTGAACCAGTTCCATAAAGACCGCGATAAGTACCAGTATTCGTGCCATTGATTGTTAAATATCCAAAATCGTACACGCCAGCATAATTTGTTCTGGCACTTATCTTTAGAATCAAATCGGTGTAGCCAGTTTGAGGGATGCTGTTGAATGTAACGCTGCTTGCACCCGCAGCGCCGACAGTGATTGTTTCTAGGAGTGTGTATGTATTAGGCATTTAGTTTCCCCTTTATGCTGCCGTAATGCCGTAGAGATTGAATGTGCTGCCAGCAACAAAGTTATTGCCGCCGCCTTCACCAACTGTAATTGTTGATAGTGCAGATGTTCCGCGAATCAGAGATACATAAGCATCTGCTTCCGCTTCTGCCACATTGCCTCTTGATAAAACAGTCTTATTTGTTGTGGTGTTTGAGTAGTTCATAAAATGAGCAATTACATTTCCGCGACTATCTGAAGCATTTGAAGCAGCAGAAATATATCCTAAGTAACCTTGACCTAAATTGCTGTATTTTCCAGAAGCAGCACCCACACCAGTTCCAACCATCCAAGTATTTGAATAATTAGCGCCAGTTATATTTGTGGTGAAATATACTGAACTTGATGTAGCAACAGTTGTTCCTCTTGCGGATATAACCAATATCAAATCAGTGTAAGTACTAGGGATACTTGAAAACGCAACTGTTGATGCGGCAGAACCAAGCGTGGTTGAGGCAATCTGTGTGTATGTATTTCCTGCGGCCATTATGGTTACCCCTTACTTAATGCCATACAAGGCGGCGGATGTGTAAGCATTAAAGTTTGTGCCATTCATTGGATAAAGGCTAATTATGTTGATGGCTGTTGTGCTTTGCCATAAACCTGAGTTAAAACCAACTGCTCGACCAAAGCCACCTGATGAAGCACCATTATCATCAACGCCACCTAAAGCGCGTGTTGTCTTGTATTTAGAAGTGTTGGCATAGTCAAGCAAATCAACAACTACTTCACCAAATGAACCGCCAGCGGTAGTACCTAAACAACCACCATTTAATACATTGATATAAGTTGCACTTGTTCCATTACCAGTACCTGTTGCACTTCCATCACCGTAAACCATATGCCACGCATAGTTAGAACCACTATCTACTGTGCTTGCGCCAACACGCATATAGAAGTTATCTCCACCATAGGTTCCTCTATTAGTTTGACCAAACAATCTAATTTGTAAATGGCGATAGGTGGCAGGGATAGAACTAAAAGTTATGCTTGAGGCAGTAGTTGAAAGCGTAGTTGTCGCAATGCTGTCATAGTCTTTGGCAGGTGCCCAAAGGTTGCCTGAAATGGCACTAGCCATAATTCCTAGCATTGGTGTCATTAGGCTAAATCTCCAAACACTATCCAACTATTAGCAGCAAGTTTCTTGCAAGTAGCGCCAGAGTTGACAACACGTAGTTTAGGTGTAGCACTTGTAGCGCCAGTTGAAATTACAGTTGTAGTACCAGGAGTTACGGCACCGATAGTTGGTTGACCTGCACCAGTAATCCAGAAGACGTTAATCTCTGTGCCTACGGCAAAGTTAAATGTAGCATCAGTTGGAATATTAAACTGTTGAGTTGCCGCATTGTTCATCGAGAATATATTACCTTCATCACCAGAGGCAAAAGTATATGCAGCAGTCTTGGCTGTGTAAGTTGATGAGATTTTAGGATTAGATATTACTGGGGTTGCAATAGTTGGGCTAGTGCCAAAAACTAAAGCACCAGTACCAGTTTCATCTGTAACAACGGTGGCAAGATTTGCTGCTGTTGGGGTAGCAAGGAATGTAGCCACGCCTGTACCTAAACCAGATACGCCTGTGCTAATAGGCAAACCAGTAGCATTAGTTAATGTTGCAGATGTTGGAGTTCCAAGAACAGGAGTAACTAAAGTAGGAGATGTAGCAAATACTAAAGCACCAGAACCAGTTTCATCTGAGATAACTCCAGCAAGTTCAGCAGAAGTTGTAGCAGCAAGTGTAGATAACTTATCTGTAGTTACTACTAAAGTTTTAGTTGATGGAATTGTTGTACCATTAACAGACGTGGCTGTAGCCACGCCTAACGCAGGAGTAACAAGTGTTGGGCTAGTGTTCATTACAAATGTAGAACCAGTACCAGTTTGAGCAGCAACGCTAGTTGCTGAACCAACAGAAGTAATTGGTCCAGTCAAGTTACTAGGAGCAATCGTTACTGTATCAATGTAACCCTTAGTTGCTGCATCAGTTGAAACAGTAGGAGTTCCTAGGCCAGTAATTTTGTTGTTACCCATTGCAAGTGCACCTGACATTGTGCTACCAGTTTTAAGTACTACTGTGTCAGAGAAGTTTCCTGTGTCAGCAATAGCAGCGGCAATCTCATCAAGAGTATCAAGTGTTGCAGGAGCACCAGCGACTAGATTAGAAATTGCTGTGCCAACATATGCTGTAGTTGCCACTTGAGTAGTATTGGTACCAGCAGTAGCAGTTGGAGCAGTAGGTGTTCCAGTCAGTGCTGGGCTTGCTAACGGAGCATATGTGCTTGTTGCTGTAGCGGTTGCTAATTTAGAATCTAACTGAGTCTGAATAGCAGAAGTTACACCATCAACATATCCAATTTCAGTTGATGAAACAGTTGATGAGATACCTAGTTTTGTCCAGTCAATTGCTGCAGCGGTATTAATCTTGGCATTTGTAATTGTATCATTTGTTATATCAGCATTTACGATAGTACCAGTAAGGTTAAGTTTGCTATAAGCAATTGCTGCTGCAGTGTTAACATCAGCATTTACAATAGTATTGTTAGCAATCATTGTTGATGTAACTGTGCCAGTGTCAGTTGTATAAACACCATTAGTTACTGTTGCTGCGTTACCACTAGTAGAACCAGAAGAACCAGATACGTTACCAGTTACGTTACCTGTTAGATTACCAGTAAAAGTTCCTGCTATAGCACCAGTGCCAGTAATGGTTGGGCTAGTTAAAGTCTTATTAGTTAGGGTCTGAGTATTAGTTGTACCAACTACGGCACCAGTGGCACCGTGTCCTGTTGTTGCTTCAATGTGGGTATTGGCTTCACGATAGTCACGACCAATTGCCATATGTCGTACTACTGCGCCAGCAGAGTGGGCTACAGCAGATGAGCCATCAATGCCACGAACAATTGTAAGTGTATTACCTGCGATAGCACTGACATCTACAATTTCTTCAAGGGCTGTATCTGGGTCAATAACAACTGTAAATAGTTCACCTGCTGAAATGGTTACACCACCAGCAAGAGTTGAACCTGATACAACAGTTGTAGTTGTAGCGCTAGAGGTCAAAGCACCACTAAGGGTAGTTTGCTGTGAGCGGGATGAGTATTTTCTAGTTGTCATTGCTGGTTCCTATCGGCGGGAGAAGTGAACACGTGTTGGATAATTCTGTTGCTGCGCCCGAATTTCTTCTTGCAGGCGTTGTGTATAAAGAGCATATAGTTGTTTAGTAGCAGACTGCGATGCGCCATAAGGGCGCTTGCTATCTGTTTCATCAGCCTGTGGGCTAACTTGGGAAGCACGTGCTGGGTCAAGATAAGTAAGCAAACGATAAGAAGTACCAAGAATTACTATGTCACGGGTAGATTCTGGTAGTCCAGTTACTGTTTCGTAAACATCTGAAGTACTAGAGAATGCATTTGGATTTGTAGAGTAAATAATTTTAACTGTACGACCAGCAATAGGTGCTTCACCTAAAGTAATTGTTTGAACTTTATTAGTTCCAGTCACATAACCAAATGCTTCTGGATTAGCGTTAGCATCTAAATCCCATTTGCGAATAGGAATCCATTCTTTTGTTGGCCCAATACTTTGCCAACTAACTGTAAGGATATTTTTAATATCTAAATCAGCAAAAGCGTAGGTAGACACAGCGGCATTAAATGTAAAGTTAACTGTTTTTACAGCATAAAGACTTGCGCCAAGAGAACGGATAGTGTCATTGATGGCACGCTTAACAGCATACTTTGGAAATGTAGGAGAGATAGTTACTTTAGCATCAACACTATGAGTAGCAGCAGTAGTACCTAAATAGCCACGACCATAAGGTGAAACTGTTGCCGTATTAGCAATACGGTCATAGTTGTCAATCCACATAAGTTCTTCATCAATTTCAATAACACCTTTACCTAATGACTCGGTTGAACCAAGGGTCAAGATAGTTGGTGATGCGCTAGAAGATACTGTGGTTGTTACGCTGGCACCAAGATAGGTACTGCGGTCTTGCTGGAATGTATAACCAGAAAGATTAATTAATACTTCATCAATCATATTGGCAAATGTTGTCATTACATATTTACCCTTCTAAGAGCCTCGGCTGCGCCAAGCCCAACGGTTCCAGCAATTGCATTGCATGCTCCTTGTAGGTCTTTCCATTGGCTGATAGGTAATCCAGCATAAATATTGCAAGCACCAGTAGCAGCAAGACCAGTAGTGCCAGCCAACTTATTGGCTGCACCTTCATCATCTAGCATTTTATCCATTGTTGGATATGTCCCACCATTAGCAAGACGATTAATCTCCATAACAAATGATGTACCTGCTCTACCGTAAGCCATTGATTACTTCTTTCTGTGGTGTTTGGGAAGAATTAAATTTGATTGTTTTTCTACTCCGCCAAAGAATGCTTTGTAGTAATGCTCATCAAATGAAAATCGTTTCATATGTGGAACTGTTGCTCCAGTGTGGCACCATAGTGGCACTTCTGCTTTATCACACAAAGCAAAGAAATAGATATCTTCTCCGATGAACTTTGTGCCTCTACCCATTTCCATGAATAGTTGAGCATCTGGTGCTGCTGCGCGAATCTTTTCAACTACGCTTCGATGCATAATAACAAATCCCATACCAGCCGCACCAATTTGAATCAGTTGGTTCTCTGGCAGTGGGTGAATTCTTGATACCCCAAATCCGCCTTTACCATCATCAACAAAGTTAAATGCTGTAGGCATTGGAATCATCAATGGTTCTTCTGGTGTATCTGTAGTAAAATAAACACCAGTTAGCATTGGTCGTTCTTTAACGTCTTTATTATCCCAGAGTAACTTGAATTTATCTGGACTAATAACTACATCTGAGTCAACCCACAATAACCATTCAGTATCAGTCTTATCAAACCAATAGTTGATTACTGTCTCACGCTGGCGCGCAATCTGATTTCCTTGGCTGCGAAGAGTTGACTTAAACTCTACTCCAGACTTGAGGAGAACATCTGTAACGCCTTGCATAAACTTTCCATCTACATTGCCATTATCGCACCAAGCGATTGATACAGTTTCTTGCATTGTCCCCTACCTTATTTACTTAGCCCGTGTGTCTGCTGCTGGACGATTTACAATTGGCGCTTTCTTTGGTCCTGATACACGCTTTAGGCGTGGATTCTTTTTCT
>Ga0209296_1003618_pt1 | contig 10491 bp, 10 predicted proteins | sample S_130206_EF_Meta_FD_187319 | JGI IMG/M metagenome (GOLD analysis project Ga0209296, IMG submission 187319) | Freshwater microbial communities from Lake Simoncouche, Canada to study carbon cycling - S_130206_EF_MetaG (SPAdes) (version 2) | ecosystem: Environmental > Aquatic > Freshwater > Lake ...
TTTGAACTTCAAATAAAAAAAACTGTTCAAAAATTTATTGAAATGGCAACCACATTAAAAACACCACTTAAACCTTGAATCAATTATGCTGCCAGATGCCAAATACTATGATGTGTGGATTATTAAAGCTAATCAGGTGATCAGAGAGATCCCAGCACTTACTATTTTGCAATGGATTGGAGAAAGGCGATTAGTGGTTCGAGATAAAATACGGCCTGCTGGCACCTCAGATTGGTTCGAAGTTGGCCAACACCCCTCTCTTGCAAACAACTTGCCAGAAAAAGAAAGTATTGAGACTGAAATCTTAGAGCCCCCATTGCACTCTTTTAAAAAGCATCAAGGTGTTGATGATGATATCGATATGATCCCCTTAATAGATGTAAGCCTGGTGCTGTTGGTTTATTTTTTAATGAGTACATCTTCTCTAGGTTCAGGGACATCCACAAAACTTCCGATTGCAGAATATGCAAGTGTGCAGGGCATAAAAGACCAAGCATGGATTGAAGTAGAGAGCAACAAAGCTTACACAGTCGGGTTTGCAGAGAGAAAAAAAGACCAATCAACCAAATTTGAGTCTCAAGAAAAATTGATTGCTTATCTTCAAGATGAAATTAAAAAAGGGCAGGGGTTTAAAGAATTAACTGTGTATGCTCCTGGAGATATATCTGCTGGAACCATTCGCACCTTGGTAACTTCAATTGAAAAATCATTTGGCAAAGATGAGATTTCTAAAATTCATTTGGGAGTCACCGGAAAAAAATGAGCCTTTGGGATTTAAAAAATCATGGTACAGACTCAAAATCAATTCTACTTGAGTCCATCGAAATACAAGATCTTATTGTATCCGGGTTAATTTCTATCCATGATGAAATCCGAAAAGAAGGCGAAATCGCATGGAAAACTCTACACGATTATCCAGAATTCGAAGAAGCTTTCTCATCAAAATCAACAATCAAACATGAAGACGATGACAACATCGACATGAATGCTTTAATTGATGTTTGCCTGGTACTTTTGGTCTTTTTCATCCTCCTAACTAGCTATGCAAAATTAGTACAACATCTTGAAGCAGCTAAAACGAATCCAGATTCAAAAATTCCAGCAATAAGCACTTCCCAAGCTGATCAAAAAACTAAAGTTGTGATAAAAAAAGAAGGTGAAAAAGCTATTTTCTATATCAATGAGCAACCCGTTGAAAATAATAACCTTACATCTGCATTAAAAGCTTCTGCGCGAAATTTAAAAAGCAAAGATTTGATTTTATATTACAGCGATGATGTCCCCTACCAAGCGGTGATATCTATTCAAGACGCAGCTAGGGCTGCTGATTTCCAGCAAATACTCCAAGCACTAGAAAAATAACCCTACTTTTTCTTGAAGATAATATCTGCCTTTGCAGGTTCGTATTTACCTGCGGTTTTACTGATTGTAAACCGAGTCTCTTGAATATCATCCTCTTTAGCACCTTGGAGGGAAGCTTTTTCTAGTTTCTGCAATTTTTCTTCAACAGAAACAGGCATTAGCACAACAAATGCATCAGTTTTAATTTGTAGAGCCATCGCACGAGATAAATTTGAAACTGATTGGGCTTTGTCATCCACCCAAAAAATATCACTAACTGAAGATAAATCCAATTCCATGGTCGTTATAGGTTTAGCACCAAGGTTTGAAATAACTAAAAATTTACCTGGCTTATTTGGATCAGGGAAAGCAAGCCGAGCATTCAAGTCCATTAATTGTGAAAGATAATCCGAGCCATTTGTGGTGTTAAAAACCATTATCCACCGAAGCATTCGTTCACCCCGACCATCGCCAACCCCGTCTCCTTTTGTATTTCCAACACCCTTTAAACCCTCAATCATTTTACTTTTTAAATTTTGCCCAATCCGAGATAACTCTTGGGCTTTGGCACTCGCATCCTCCACCAAGGATTTTTTACCAGTTTTATCAACTTGAATTTTTTCTGTCGGAGAGGGATCCAACTTCAATGGAATTTCAGGCATGCTTTCTTTATCTGAAAGATTCAATTTAGGAGGCGTTTTGATCGTATCATCATTTTCTTTTGCATCAGGGTTACCAGACGAAGTACCACCCCCAACCCTTACTGACGAAACCCCAAGCCTTCGGTTGACATCGCCGATTATTGCTTTCTTTAACCCTTCCCAACCAAGCATCATTATTAAGGTAACCAATGCAATGTGAACAATAAACGATACAAACAACGAGGTAAATGACTCATAATTTGGCGAATATTTGATCCAAATCTGTTTTTGCCAAGTGGTAGTTTTCATAATCATCCAAAAACTTTATTTTGATTCATAATGTTTAAGTCTACCCGATAACAGAATATTATCATCAATCATCTCGTGGGCAAAAGAAGCTATTTTTCGCCGCTGGGCCATTTCAAGAATTCCAACCCCTCCTACAGGTGAGATTGCATCTGAACCACCAATGATAAATGGGGCGATATAAACCTGAATTTCATCAACCTGATCTGCGTCAAAAAAACTACCCAAGGTTTTTCCACCTCCTTCCACCAATAGGTTTTGAATCCCTTTTTTTCCCAACAGTATCAAAAGTTCATCAACAATTTCAGCAGAATTATTCGAAGTAAGTTCGAGCAGTTCACATCCCAAACTTTGCAATCTTACTTTTAATTCTTGCGAAACATTTTCACGCACAGCAATTATCGTTGGAAAATCCCTTGCAGATTGAACGATTCGTGAAGAAAGGCTTATTCTGGCTTTAGGATCGATCACAACTCGCATTTGTTTTCTTGGCCCTTCTGGCCTTGCATTTAACATGGGGTCATCAAGATCTACTGTTCCAACACCCACCAAAATTGCATCGACCAAACCCCGTAATTGATGAACTCTTTCTCTACATTTATCATTACTAATCCATTTTGATTCACCAGTTTTCGTCGCAATCTTACCATCCAGACTCATAGCCCATTTCGCAATAACAAATGGTTTTGAATGTAAATGATATTTAATAAATGGGGCATTGATAAATTCTGTTTTTTCTTTACCAACCCCAACTTCGACTTCAATACCATTAGACTGTAAAAAACCAATGCCTTTACCAGCAACCAATGGATTCGGATCACGCATTGCTACAAAAACTTTGGATATCCCAGAATTTAAAATTGCATTTGCACAAGGCGGAGTTTTCCCATGATGCGAACAAGGCTCTAGGGAGACAAACAAAGTACTCCCAAAGGCTTTATCACCGGCTTGATTTAAGGCTTCGATTTCAGCGTGTAAACCTCCAAATCTCTGGTGCCAACCTACACCAACCACAGTATTACCTTTAACTAATACAGCTCCAACCATAGGATTAGGCTCTACCATTCCACGTCCTCGAATTGCCAGATCAAGGGCCAAGCTCATCCATTTTTCCGGTCCATCATCGTTCATGATTAATTAATTCCCTAAAAGCTTTAAAAAGATACAATGAGAGAAATAGACCTAGGTTAAGAATTAATGGCTATTTGCAGTGAATTTTTCAAATGATTAGGAAAAAGTTTTTCGAAACCACCATTACAGCACACACACCCCATGGAAATACTTTCGCTTGCGAATGACAATGTTTATTATGCGAAATTTAAAACTTATTATTAGTTATGATGGCACAGAATTTCAGGGTTGGCAAACACAACCTGGTTTTAGAACCGTTCAGGAAACCATACAAAAACACCTTGAAAAAATAACTAACCAGAAAATTACACTTTATGCAAGTGGTCGTACTGACACCGGGGTACACGCTATTGCTCAAGTTGCAAATTTCAGAGTTGATTCAAATTTAAGTGAATCCAAAATACTGTTAGGCCTTAATGCACTTTTACCTGATGATATATCCATCAGTGAAATAACAGAAGTCCCCTATGATTTTCATTCAGTAAAAGATGCCAAGAAAAAACATTACCGTTATGTAATAAGGCAATCTGGGATTTCTGACCCCTTAACTAGGAAATTTTGCCACCTCGTAAAACAGGAACTAGACCATGAAAAAATGCACAAGGCTGCCCAACAATTAATCGGAACACATGATTTTCGATGTTTCGAATCAGAATGGCCAAATCGCACAAATAGCATTCGAACAATTTATCGAACATCAATAAACCGGATGGGACCTTGGATATGGTTTAATATCGAAGGGAACGGTTTTCTTTATAATATGGTAAGGGCGATAGCTGGAACACTTATAGAAATCGGAAGAGGACATTGGCCAGAAGATAAAATTCTTGAGTTAATAGAATTAAAAGAAAGAAAGTATGCTGGGCCAACAGCTCCAGCAAAAGGATTATTTCTAGTACGCGTTTCTTATGAAGATTGAACACCATGAAAATACAACACGATTATCCAGAAAAAACCACAATCATTCCCTTAAAGAAACCGATTGATTTCGTGTTCCATTTACCAGGTTCAAAAAGTATCACCAATCGAGCATTAGTGATCGCAGCGCTCAATTCGGGCGAAAAAAAAACTCATCTAAGTGGAGTCTTGCGCAGCGAAGACACTGAAATCATGATCGATTGCTTGGAAAAACTCGGCTTTATTCTTTCAGTAAATTGGAAAGACTGCACTGCAATTGTTTCATCCCCGAAACCTCCAGGAATCATCCCCTCTTCAAGTGCCAATCTTTTCACTGGAAACTCAGGCACGACCATGCGTTTCCTGACAGCAATGGTTGGCCTAGGAAATGGCACCTACAAGCTCGATGGCATCAAGCGAATGCAGGAACGGCCAATCAATGATCTTTTAAAAGCTTTGAATGACCTTAACATTAACTCTTCAAGTGAAAACAATAATGGTTGTCCTCCTGTAATTATAAAAACCATGGGTTGGTCCGGAGGAATTGCGAGAATTAATTCAGAAATGAGCAGTCAATTTATTAGTGGAATTCTTATGGCCGCCCCGTTTGCCAAAGGTGATACCCGTATCATTTTAGAGGGCAAAATCGTTTCTCAATCTTACATCGGCATTACTCTCGCAATGTTGAATGACTGGGGAATAAACACTACCAAAATATCTGACCGAGAGTATCTGATTAATGGAAATCAGACTGGAAACCGATTCGAATACCAAATCGAGCCCGACGCCTCTGCAGCAAGTTATTTTTATGCGGCTGCAGCAATTACAGGAGGTACCGTTACAACACCAGGACTAGGAAAATCCTCTCTTCAAGGCGATTTAAAATTTGTTCATGCGCTTGAACTTATGGGAGCAAGAGTAACTCAAACCAACAATTCAACAACTATTACTGGTAAAGAATTACACGGCGTCAATATAGATATGAACGATATTAGCGACACTGTTATGACTCTTGGAATAGTTGCCTGCTTTGCCAAGGGAACAACCAAGATTACAAATATCGGCCATATAAGACACAAAGAAACCGATCGTATCAATGCACTTGCAATCGAATTAAGAAAAATTGGCGCTCTTGTTGAGGAATTTCCCGACAGCATAATTATTCACCCCTCGAAACTACATGGCGCAGAAATTGAAACTTACAACGACCACCGGATTGCCATGAGTTTCGCAATAGCAGGTTTAAAAATCCCAGGAATTACCATTTGTAATCCATCATGTGTTGCAAAAACATACCCTGATTTTTTTGATGATCTAGCTAAAGCAATCTAAATAATTGCGGAAATTAATATGCAAAAAGTTTGGCTATTTGTTGTTTTGATTTTTTTTTCATGCTTGTTTGCAAATAAATGCAGTGGTATGAATTTAAACAATTCTCTAACAGAAAAAAAACTTCAAGTATTTATTGCATTTGAAACTAAAGGATTTTTAACCAAACAAACAGCACACCTTATCCAAGAATCCATTTCAAGCAGAATTAAACAAACTTTTAAAGGAATCGTTCAACTACAAGAACTTATACTTACTGAGCCCCAAAATTTAATAAGTCTACAAAATCAAACTAATCAGAATATTTCGGCAGCCTTACTTATCAGGCACGAAGAAAACCGTTTTATCATCAAAATAAATTTTGCAGACCCCGAGTCAGGCATTATGTTTCCAACACAACAAATAACCTGCGAAAAAAGAGAAGAAATCCCCGCAAAAACTTTAGACTTATTTAAAGAATATTTTGTACCAAAAGCACTGATAGCAAAAAAAATAACAGACGATATTTATGAACTTCAATTTGAAATAGACGGGAACTTAAAATCGGAATATCTTTCACCAAAAATAGGAGATTACTTCCAGATTCTAAGAAAAACTCAGGCAAACAAATCCAACAACATTTACAAGTGGACAGTTTTACAACTAACTGACGCCGTTGTTTCAAACGATAAGAAATTAAAGTTTAATTCCAGGCTATATAGTGGCATCGAACTACCAGATTTAATTGGGCTAAAAGCAATCAAAATCCCTAGTGGAGTTATCGATGTAAAATTTAAAATATTACCAAAAGAACAAAACCAAGATCCAAATATTCGCAACAACTATTTCCCGGTTGATGTCGTATTAAGATCTGCTTTTAAGGTTGGATCGAATCAGGCAGGATTAACATCAAAAACAAACAATCAAGGAATATTTAACTTTAATGGTAATTCTGAAAACTTATTCCAAGGCGTTGCATTTGTTGAAATAATCCGGAACAAAAATATAGTTGCTCAATTCCCTTTCTTCAAAACCTTCAACGAACCAGAATCAATCACATTAAATTTTGAGCCAGAAAAACCTTACGAAAAGCAAAAGCTAATCTGGTTGATACAGGTTAACGATCAACTCGCTTTCATGGGTGCACTTTTTCAAGAATTAAATAAGCCAAACTTCAAAGAAGAGGAATTAAAAACTAGGATCGAAAAGCTTGATAAACTCTCAAAATTCAGCATTGATAAGACCAATAACATCAAGACTGGACTCTTTGATTTAAAACTAAAGTGGCCTGAAATTACAAATGATAATGAGATCAAAATAGGAGAAAAAAAACTTGAAGCTCTTCTTGGATATATTGCTGAATTAAACAAATACCAAGGACGATTGGTTAAGATTGAGGCAGACAAAAACTCACCTGCACGAAAAATTTTGGATTATAAAATCACTGAAGCTAAACGCTTGGCTACCGATGGTGATTTTCCTCAAGCAATTGCTTTGCTAGAATCTATTTTTACAGATGCCCCTGAAGTTGAGAGAGATATTAAGCAGTTCAAGGATTTATGGTTAAACAAGTCTGCTAAAGTGGTGGAATCGAGAAAGTTCCTTTTCGATTCTTTACCAAAATTAAGTCTAATTGAATTGACAAAACAAAATGAAAAACTTATTTCAAGCTTAGACACCTGCATCGCAGAATCAGACACCGCAGGACTTTTAAAATATCTGAAAATCTCCAGAGATTTATACCTCCAGTTAGACCCTTCACAAAACGAGCCAAATAAATTAACCATAAGCCCTAAAGAATCATTGGAATTAATTACTCTACTTGAGGAACAAAACAAAAGAGTAAAGATTTTTTTTGAATCCTTGAACAAGAAACCCTAAATTACTTTGGGTTTTAAATCTTCTATGGACAATTAATTCAAAATGAAAGCAAGTTTCATTCTAAAAGACTTTGATCCTGCGCGAATTTTGATAATCAAACCCAGCGCAATAGGTGATATTGCCAATAGTTTACCGTTTTTACGGGGCATTCGAGAAACATACCCACAGGCTAAAATCTCTTGGCTTGTTAACCAATCTTACGAATCAATTCTGACCAATCATTTAGATATTAATGAGGTTTTTAGCTTTGATCGAAATGTTTGGAAGAAGAATTTTGGGAAGGGTTTATCTTCCTCTTGGAAATTGATTCAGCGATTACGGGCACTCAATCCAACCTTGACAATCGACCTACAGTGTTTGCTTCGCACCGGAATTCTTACCCGACTAAGTGGAGCACCTATAAGGATCGGCCTAGAAGATTGTAGAGAAGGCTCAAGTTATTTTTATACCCATCTCGTTAATTACCCATCCAAGGGGATGCATGCAGTTGAAAGGTATTGGGAGGCAGCAAAATTTCTTGGATGTAATGGAGAAATTCCGTCTGCATCTTTTCCGGTTGATGAAACCGAAAACGCAAATATCCTTAAGTTGATTTCCCACATGCCCAAACCATGGATTGGTTGTTGCCCAGGAGCCAGATGGCTTACCAAGCAATGGCCCTCAAGTTACTACGCCAAGGTATTACAAAAAGCACAATCAGAGACTTCAGGAAGTATTATTCTTTTTGGCGGTAATGATGACAATAAAAACGCTTCAGAAATTGCAGCTTTGCTTGCGCCCGGAACTCCTGTAATAAATCTTGCGGGTAAAACTTCGCTTCGTGGCCTTATTGCTGTAATTTCCCAAATGGATTTCGTCTTCTCCAACGATACGGGCCCACTACACATTGCTGTTGCTCAGAAAAAAAATATTATTGCGCCTTTTCTTTGCACCAAGGTTGAATGGAATGGCCCATATGGCCAATTTTATAATACTGTTTCAACCTCCGTACCTTGTAAAGGTAGCTACCTTACCAAATGCCCTAAAATGATATGTCTCGATGATCTTGTACCTGAAAAAATGTTTCCTCTGGTAGAAAGTACGATTCAAGTATGGAAAGCCAACAAAACTTAATCCTTGGAAGTTCTTCACCTTCAAGAATTGACCTCCTGAAGAGAATTTTCAACAGTTTTGAAATAATTAAACCAGATATTGAAGAACCTTCCTCGGGTTTTTCATCTCCCAGGGAACAAGTGGCTGTCATTTCTTGGTTAAAAGGCCAGGAAGTAAGTTTGCAAGTTAAACAAGGTGTTATTATTGCCGCCGATACCATCGGTTGGATTGATGGAAAACCCTTGCTAAAACCTATTGACCGAGAAGACGCCAAAGAAATGATTTCAAGGATGTCTGGCCGAAACCACGAATTATGGACAGGGGTAGTTCTTTGGCATAAACCTACAAACTTACAATTGTGCTGGCAGGAACAGTCGATTGTTTCGTTTAAGAAAGTATCGCCTGCAGAAATTGAGCATTACCTTGAAACAAGATCTTGGAAAAATCACTCCGGATCTTATGCCATCGAGGAAGAAAATGATCCTTGGGTACAAATTTCGCGGGGTTCAATAACAAATGTCATTGGCTTGCCTTTAGAAAGCCTTTTATTTAATCTTGAAAAGTTCAAAAATATGGTCGCAATCGATCAAATTTAATAATGATCCTAATTTTTGCCTGCTACCATCTTGGAAAGATTGGGCTTTAGCCGTAAAAAGTTTATGTAGGAATCTTCTTTCAGTAAAGGGAGCTAAAATCAACTTATGCTTGCAAAACTAGCCTTGGAAGATGGGACTGTTTTTACCGGCAAAGGATTTGGTGCCCAAGTTGAATCTACTGGTGAAGTAGTATTTAACACCAGCATGACTGGCTATCAGGAGGTTATCACTGATCCATCCTACAAAGGCCAGATTGTAACCATGACTTACCCTTTGATTGGAAATTACGGGGTTAATCATGATGATGTCGAATCGAATTCTCCTCAGGTTGAAGGTTTCGTGGTTCGAGAGTTAACAAAAATACCGAGCAATTATCGTTCGACCAATGATTTAAGCCATTATTTACAAAAAGCGGGAATTTGCGGTATCGAGGGAATTGATACTAGGGCTTTAGTGAGAAGGCTCCGTATTCGGGGTGCAATGAAAGGTGTACTTTCTTGCATTGAAATGGACAACAAAAAGCTAGTTCAAAAGGCAATTTCAAGTTCAACGATGGCTGGTGCAGATCTTGCACAATTAGTAATGCCAAAAGCTATGTCAACTTGGAAAGAAGGCTTCACCAACTCTTTAGTCACTTATCTAACTCCAACTAAACCAACTCACCATGTGGTTGCTTTAGATTACGGCATGAAGCAAAATATATTAAGGTGTTTGGTTCAAATTGGATGCAAAGTAACGGTACTGCCGGGGAATTGCACATCGCAAGATGTGCTTGATCAAAATCCAGACGGGATTTTTCTTTCCAACGGCCCCGGAGATCCTGCTGCTGTGACCTATGCCCACAAGACTATTTCCGAGCTTGTAGGCAAAAAACCTATTTTTGGTATTTGCCTTGGACACCAATTAATTGCTCACGCGTGCGGTGCAAGCACATTCAAATTAAAATTTGGGCATCGTGGTTCAAACCAACCTGTACTAAACCTTTCCAACCAAAAAGTTGAAATAACCTCACAAAACCATGGTTTCGCAGTGGGTATGGATACGTTGCCAAAAAGCCTTGAACCTACACACATCAATCTTAATGATAACACTCTTGAAGGCATGAAACATAAAACGCTGCCATTAATGAGTGTCCAATATCACCCCGAATCCTCAGCAGGGCCCCACGATGGTAGCTATTTATTTGAGTCATTCCGTGATATGATGGGTTAAATTAAAACTCAGAAGCATTTGGAATAACATGAAAACGACCATATTAATCGCAATGTTTTTTATGGTGGTAGATTGTGCTTCCCAAT
>Ga0209296_1003624_pt1 | contig 10467 bp, 10 predicted proteins | sample S_130206_EF_Meta_FD_187319 | JGI IMG/M metagenome (GOLD analysis project Ga0209296, IMG submission 187319) | Freshwater microbial communities from Lake Simoncouche, Canada to study carbon cycling - S_130206_EF_MetaG (SPAdes) (version 2) | ecosystem: Environmental > Aquatic > Freshwater > Lake ...
GAAAACGCAATGTTCAATATGAAACCTTGGAATTACATGTTGTTCAACAATTATTATAATAAGATTGATATTGTGGTCTTTTAATTTTAATTTAAGACCTAATAACCAGTCAATTATTATTTTTAAATTTAATAATCGACGATCATCGTCACACGTCCAGCGATAACCAATTATATAAGCAACTGACTTCATTTATAATACACAATTATTATTATTTGATTATTTTGATTATTTGATTAAATTTAGCACATTTTTTCCTAAATTTAGGACATTTTTCCTAAATACATCAAAATTTAATGAAAGGTGTTCGTTTATTTTGCGAAATTCGATCATATTTAGGAAAATACGATAATGAATGAATGAATTATTTGAATTATTGAATGAATGAATGATTGAATGAATGAATGATTGAATGATTGAATGATTGAATGAATGATTGAAGGATGTTCGTTTATTTTCCGAAATTCGATCATATTTAGGAAAAAACGTCAAAATTTATTGAAGGTTTTTCGTTCTTTTCGTCTTTTTCGTTCATTTTTGTGGAATTTCGGAAATATTTAGGAAAAATTACGTATTTTTCCAGAAATTCGCGAATTTTTAAAATTAAAATATCCGGATATGTTATAACACGCCTTCATGACTACGCCTACCCCCGCTCCCATGCCTGCCTACGCCTACCCTGGCGTCTATCCCGGTTACCCTATGGGTTCTCTCGGTTTGGATCATCTCCACTATGGTCATCACGGCCATGGATACGGTTCCGGATATGGCGGCAACGACAACAACTTACAGAATTTTATTCTTGACTCCACAATCAATCAGAATGTAACCGAGTCGGCTCGGAATCTTACACACGACCTAGGACAGCTCGACCGAAATCTTACTCAGACGGTTCAAGGTGTCGGACAAAATGTCTCCAATGGCGTTAGTGCTGTGAAAGACATAATCTTTTCAACCAACTCCGGTGTGCGCGATCTGGTTAGCGGATCTGCCAGCTCAACCAAAGACGCAGTTGACCGAACGGGTCTTGCGGTAAATTCGACCTTGACTACTATGGAGCAATCCAGCGCCGACCGAGGCCGCGACATCTTACAGGCTATTGAACGCACCTCTGGCGAAGCCAGGTATAGTAATGCGGTTCTTAGTGCTACCGACCGCCAAGCATCTAATGATTTGTCTCGCGATATTATCTCACAGTCAAACCGCAACACGAACGAAATTGTAATGGGAGTTTCTACTGGCGCCGCCGCCGCCGCTTTATCCGCTCGTGATATTGCCGCAGCAGTTGAAAAAAATGCCGGTGAAGCCCGTTACACGATGGCGATAACCGGTTCTGCCGACAGACAAACGATGGCCGATCTCGCCCGTGATGGTATTGCGCAATACAATCGTGGAACGTCTGATATTTTAAATTCAGTCTCTGCTGCTAGTATTGCTGGTTTGTTGGCAACCAACAATAACGGACATGAAGTCAAGGGCTTAATTAATCAGCACTCTGCTGGAATCCTGAGTTCTTCTGCAGCCCAGTACTCTTCATTATTGCTTGAGAATCAGAAAACTCTGCTCGAGTCCTATAAAATGAAGGAGGTTTTGGCCGCCCAAATGGCCGAATCAAAGTATGAGGCCTTGAAAAATAAGGAAACGCTTGCCGCACAGATCGCCGAGTGCTGCTGCGATACCAAGATGGAAGCCCTGAAGAACACCGAGAGATTAAGTGCTCAGATGGCGGCATCTTCTGCCGATAACAAGTATGAAGCATTGAAGAATACTCAAACTCTCCAGACGCAGATGGCCGAATGCTGCTGCGAGCTTAAAGAGAAGGTTGGACACGTTTATACCAAGCTTGATGATACTGTTCGCATATTAGACGGCAATCGCGTTCGTGATGCTTTGGCTGTCGCAACCAACGAGATCAACTTGCTGAAGGCGGTTGATTATGCCAGACGTCGTTCTCCCGAGCGCCGTTACAGGGACCGTTCCGGCGAGCGTCGTTAAACAATTACTACACCCTTTGTAATTTACAACACCGATTTTGAAAAAAATATATGAACTCAGCAATAGCCGTTCATGTAGCTGTAGGCGTCGTAGGCGCAGTCGTCATCTTCACGTAACACTTCAGGCATAATTCCACATCCACCTTCGCGTTGTGGAGCCCCTCCGGAGCTGGTGCGTCGGCGCCGAAAAGCGCGTAATACAGCTCTACCAACTTCGGGTATTTGAACGAAATCGTCCCATCATCCCACACCTTGACCAATTTACAAATGGGCGTCCCTTGCTTCATCGTACAATATTCCTGCTTCGGGAAAATATTGGTAAACATCCTTTCGCGGTAAAACTCGACCTGAATCATATTCTTGTCGAATTCGATATTGTGTGCGACGATTTTACCGCACCGATTGGCCGCAAGCTTGAAATCAAACAGCGCAACCTGTATCGCAACACCCTTGGTGCGAGATATTTCGCTTGTTATTCCGTGAATCGCTGTGGACTCGGGTGAAATCGGAATGTGTGTTCCTAAAGATATAATATTGTCTTTTTCTTCTTCGACCTCCTTGGTTTCGTCATTGTAAATCACCCAACTCAATTGGATGATGTGAGGCCATTTGGCGGCTTGATTCGTCGGGGTATTTTTGGGGGGAAGTCCGGTTGTCTCGGTATCGAAGATGAGAACACGCATGGGGTCGGTCGGAATGTCGTTGTTGTATGATAATATAAAGAAACACTACAATTTCTTTATATTTGAATTTTGTATATCAATTTTATCGCGGGATCGCGTCGTTCGCACTGGTTATGCGCGGAACGGTAATTACCTGCGCAGAGAGCTGATAGTGCCAACAACAGCGGCGACCGGACGGAGAGCCGGAACAAACGTGGCAGCGACAGGAAGAATTCTGTTTGCGACAGGGAGAGCCTTCATTACAGCAGGAAAGGCTTTCTTGGTCAACCAGCTCTTCTGGTGAGGCGCGTCGGCGGAAAAAGAGAGGGGGGTGTTCATTTCAAAGAGTGGTTATACTATACCTGTTTATTATTACTTTATATCCTATCCTAAGTAGAGCCGAGACGGTTTCTTACGAGCACAACGCATTCCCGAATGCGACAACTGCGAGAATACCCAGCACGAGCCCGATGTGATAGTTAAACTGCATCGTGCGATATACTTTCAACCATGCCTGCGTTTCTTCACCCGACTTCAAATGAAGCACCATCCAATCACTCTTCGGTGAGAGAATATAGTAGAAGTAATTCACGCTAAATGAGACGGCCGCGACCATACAAAGGACGCCACCTCGCCCTCCACTGCCGCCGCCCAAGAAATACTTGCGGCAGCAAACTAGCAGGATCATCGCCAGAATAAAACCGAGAAACAGCCCCATAAAATAAATACCTTGGCGTTCTCTCGTGATAGCGGCATACCTTTGTTGTTTTTCAGGCGATAGTTTCGCTACGAATTCCTGAATCACATCGGACCGATTGCCCATAGTGCAACAATAGACATTTGCTACGATAAAAATAAACGCGATTGCGCAAGAAATAGCGCAGACCATAACTATGTGTGTATTTATATATTATGTATACATAATTATTGTAATAATAAAATTGAATCTCAATGTCGAATGACACTGGAATACATCATTCGCGCAAGTTCAAATGTCAAGTATCTCGATTGGTGTTGCAAAGCCCAGTCTTATTGCGGCGGCTCATATCCAAAAAACAACTTTGGAAATGTTACTGAATCTACAGAAGTTGACCGATGAATTCAAGGTCAAACTCGTGGAAATGGACGAAGAAATGCGAACCATCAAAATCGAGAATAATATCCTGAAAAATAAAATAAATGAACTTACAAAAGCAGATACATCTTCTTCGAAACGGGGGTTTTTCGGTTACGGGGCGGATGAGTTTTGAATACACTACTACACGAACTGCTTATTCGCTATCGCGAATCGTCCTTTGCTACGCAAAGGACTTACCCACTCCCGTGGATAACAGTTCGTTACACGAACTGCTTACAGATTCCATACGACCTCCTGTGCCACTGCGTAATCCCATGCTCGCGTATTCCATCCAGATGTTTCTTCGCACCATACCCCTTATTTCCCCGTAACGAATACATTTCATCCAGCACCGGATGTTGGTCGCATAATTGTTCAATATAGTCGTCACGAGCGACTTTTGCGAGGATGGATGCCGCAGCAATACACGCGTATGTATTATCCCCGCCTTCCACGCATACATGTGTATATGTGTCTATTTCGCCTTTTTCTTGGTTATAATTTCCGAGCGGGATGAAATCGTTGCCGTCGATGAGAAGGAGGTAGTCGTCGGTCACTGGCGCTGCGGTGTGTTTTTTTATAACCGTTTTTATCGAATTCCGCATACATTGGAGCGTCGCACGTCGGATATTCAGTGTATCGATCACATCAGCTTCCTCATATGAAATCGCCCATGCGACGGCATGTTCTTTGATATAGTCGCTCACCTCTCGGATTTTCTTTTCAGAATGGAACTTCTTGCTGTCTTTTAGAAGCGAAAAGTCGAACCCTGACGACGACGACGACGACGACGACGCTGGAGGGAGTATTACCGCGCCGGTATAAACGCGTCCAAATAACGGCCCGCGTCCCGCTTCATCCACCCCGACTTCGTATTTGTGTGTCGCCGTCGCCGCCGCAGCGTCAGTAGCCGCATTATAGGATGTCGAGAGAATTGTAGGCGCACTTCGCGGTTGTCTCGGTTTCTTTGTGAGAATAACTCCTTCATGTTTCATTTCTTGTTCTTGTAGTTGTTCTTGTTGTTGTTCCATCGTGCGCGAATGAATGATATATTTCCTTTATTTACAATATATTCATTCAATTCTTTATTTGAATTCTTTTATGTATATAATGTAATATAATGCAACTCACCAAAGTTCATCTATTTATTATTTTACTCGTCTCGTTGATTCTAGCATCCAGTTTAGGCAACTATATTCGTGATGGATTTACTACTACTAGGTCGTCCGATATTCCTGACCCGCTGAAACCTGTCGCCACGAAAGACCTCGCGTCCAATACGAAATTACCGCCGACTCCGAAATACGACCCCTCCATCAATGGAGGAATTAGCGCGTCATCTCTCGGCGCGCCCGTTAGTGCTTTAACTCCCAGTACCTTTCCGTTCAATGCTCCCGCGGGCATTTCCGGTATGAACAGCGTTACTGGTAATGACCAAGCAAGCGCAAGTGGTGGTGCCGGAGCATCAGGCGCGGGAGGCGATGGACATAAATGCCCGCCTTGTCCCGCTTGTGCGAGATGCCCTGAACCCGCATTCGAATGTAAGAAGGTGCCAAATTATTCTAGATCAGAGGATATTAATGCGCCACGTCCAGTGATGGCTGATTTTAGCCAGTTTGGAATGTAATGAAATGGAATGAAATGAAATGGAATGAAATCATGGAATCATGGAATCATGGAATCATGGAATCATGGAATCATGGAATCATGGAATCACAGAATAAAAATAATATACAACCTTACCTATTGTATATTATTTCCCACCCCACATGGGGTGTTTGTTGTTGTCTCATCCTTGTGCTTCGAGGTACTCGTCGTCGTCGCTGTCGTCGCTGTCGTCGCTGTCGTCGTCGCTGTCGCTGTCGTTGTACATGTAGTGTATGATGTTCCGTTGAGGTCCTTCTTCTTGGTATATGTTGTTGTAAATGAAATGTTCATTATTCTCCTCAGCAAGGTTCATTCTGTAAATCTCTGCGAGGTCCTCGTTCGCTGGAAGTGGGGGTGGAGGTGGAATCGCGATGATTGCCGCCGCTGCGGGTGCCGCGTCAGGGAGTGGCTGGTCCTCGGAAAACTCATGCCACCTATGGTCGTTGCCCGCGTTCTCATTCACGATGTAATAGCCGTATTCGTCGCCCTCGTCATAGTCGTCATCGGCGTTGGGTTCAACAAACACAAACCGCATCGGTGCGAAATCTGGCTGAAGGAAACAACTGTGGAGCAGATCGAGTGCTTCATCATCATCCGCCAGATATCCGAGCATGTGGTATTCGCTCGCTTGTTGGACAATTGCGCGGTTGGATACGTCAAACAACCGAACCACGGTTTGGTGAGTATGACTCCATTCACCAAACTCCATTTGGATCATGTGAGCATCGTGGAAATGACGATGCGGGCCAAGGTAAATGAAGAAGATGGCAAGATGGACGCCAGGGCGATAATTCTCCTGCATCAAAAGCGAAACGTCCATTTGTCCTGCGAAAAGAAGTGTCTGTGTGTCATCGTTGGCCCAGTTCATTGAGGCTTGGGCGTATTCACGGAGTGATGGGTTCAGGATTTCGCGTCCGAAAAGCTCATTCCATAGGACTGGGTCGCACATTTGAATCACCCGTAGGTGGTGTACGCGGTCGCCGGTATGGTAGCCGGACGTATTATTGATTGCTGCGTGTCGTCGATCGCGCATCTCTTGTACTTGATCGCTTTGATTCCATTCTGTTGTGCGCCTCTCGTATTCGTTCATTCCATTTTGTTCAAGGTCGTAGCGATTGATTGTTGCTGCTGCCATTGGTGGTCGGTCGGTAGTTGGTTGTAGTCTAGTTGTTTCGTCAGCTGTGCTGTTATATGGATATAATAAAAAAAGCAATTCAATTTTATTGTGTAGCACACACACACACACACACACACATACACACGCGCTTGCGCTTGCGCTACTTACTTATCATTCTTCGACTACTTCTGCGACTTCGAGTGCTGCTGCTGCTGCGACTGCTCCTTCTTTTCAGGCCAGCAAGGCCTACCTGTTCGGATGGATTCCAGTGTATCTTGAACTGGAACGTAGGTGATTTTCGCGGACGCACACGAACTGTCACGCCAGATTCCACCGCTGTCTCCAAGACCAGACTTATTGGTGTATAATTTGTTGGTACGTGGAATGTGCTGGCGGTGCTTGGCGAGAAGTTCCCCGAAAATAGGGTCGCGACTCTGAATGTGATTTGCCGCGCTAGAGACATTCGCCGTAAAGTAGGTGAGACCCAATTTCGGCACCATATCGTCTGTGACCATCTGGGGTTCAATCGCCGCAAAAGCGAGCAACGCGGCCAACATTCCGTCGTTACACAAACGCAACTGCGACGACTTGGCCGTCTTCAATAGAGACGCGTAATTGAAATTTCCGTTGTCGAAGAGATGGGCGATGCGATACTGGCAGAGACGAGCGAAGCGAGACTGGCTTTTGAAGATTTGACTACACGCGAAAATTCGTTCGGCGGTTTCCTTGTCGTGCGAAAATGATACGGACCTGTTGGCACGTGCTGCTGTCAGGCGAGTTTCGGAGATAGACCGCCATTTCATTGTTTGGAAATTGAGTTTCCAGAAGTGCGACATCATCTGGACAAACTCGGGGTCTGTTCGGAGTGTTTCGAGAGATACAACCCCGCGCTGGTACTGGTCGGCGCACGATTCAAGCCTGTCGATGTTGGCGTCGTAGAGTGCCTGAAGCGCTTCTTCGGTTTCTTGGATTTTCGCGGGGCTTGATTCTTCTGCTGTGAGACTGGTGCTGTATCTTGAATTTTCCGCACCGCCCACGACATTTCTCTCGGCGGCGAGTATCGTGGGTAGGTTGCGATAATACCGGTTGCCGACGAGGTATTCGCACGCGAGCGCGGATGAAATGAACGAGGCGATGATGTCGGCGTGTTTCAGTGTGACGCGACGTGTGTGAGGTTTGGCACCGAACACACCGGCGAGTTTCTTCACGAGAAGGTGGGCGAGCCCCGAATGCGCGATGATGACCCCTCGTTGACGCATGGTGATGCTGGTAAAAGGCGTGATGTCGCCAAGGGTATGGATGCGCGCGCGGGATTTGGACTGGATACGGTCTTGGATCTGGGGGGACACCGAGTGCTGTAATTGTGATTGTGTTAGAGAATAGAATTGGCGGGGCTGGCGAGACGCGGCGATGATTGCGTAGTGGCGCGGAAGCGCGGTCTCAATGTGCTTGAAATTGGCGCGACCGGTTCTTGTAGGACAGTGTCCTTGTTCCAGTTCGTAATATTGCGCGATGATGTCGCGGGGGTCGCACGCGGCGAGAACCGTAGGAGAAGAAGGAAGAGGAAGAGGAAGGTATTTCCATTGCTGAACAACGTCGTTGCCTTGATATTCTTTGCTGATTTGATGGTGGTGTTCCATTGCCACTGTGTCGGGAGTCTTCTTGGTATTGTTGCGGTTGCTGTTGCTGTTTGATTTCATCGTAGAGTAGAGGGTTGCTGACGCTACCTTTCGGATGAAATCAAATAAAGTATTTCAATTTTTTCTGGGTGAAAAAATGACGCGGGAGCATCAATTTTTTCTGGAGAAAAAATGAGCGGAGCCGAGCGGAGCCGAGCGGAGCGGAGCATCAATTTTTTCTGGGAATGGAAAAATCATCACCGGAGCGGAGCGGAGCCAAGCATCCAATTTTTTACTTACGACCGTTGCGTGAAGAAGAACGACGCACTTTACGACGAGATTGTCGTTTATTTTTCTTGGATTTTTGTTTTTTGGCGGCGGAAGTGCGGCGGGTGCGTTTAGAAGCAGAACGTTTGCGAGAACGGGATTTGCCACCGTCATGCCCCTCCTCCTCCCTCGGATCTCCCATACTGTCTACCTGTACAATCGGAGGAGCAACCACGTCTAAAGCTCGGTTCATAACCTCAACAAGAGCAAAGGGATTATCACGAACATCGATTACGGCATCTGCGGCTTGTTCAGCAGCACGAGCCTCAGCAGCAGGACGAACACCGACTCCCACATGAAAATCAAGACGAGCCAACGCTTCCGGAGCAGCCGCCGCCGCCTCCGCATCAGCAGCAAAAGCAGCCGGAGCAAGAGGCGCCGCCCCAAAGACATTTTTAATTCTGTGTATACACCCCCTTACAAACGTCGAAACCCTGTTTCCCGCAGTATTTGCTCTAACGCAAACATACGCAGTAGATCTACTAGTCAAATCACATAAAGAAGCTGTATGTCTATTTACACCGGATATTAACGCGGTTCTCGCCTTATTTTTATATCTTATCAAAGGATCACTAACCTCCTCCGCAAGAAAACGATTAACAATCTCTAATAAAGTTGTTGGAACTGCCTCCTCTGGATTTAGATTTACTATATATCGAAAGAGTGTATTTGTATCAATTCTCTCGACAAAAGGTCCCAAACTTCTAATAATTTCATCGCATTGAACTTGAGTTAGTGGTATATCACCAACGCCAATTTGTGATTGTAAGTAATCAGTAACTCCTGCCATAATATCTTCACGATTTTCCAATCGGGATAGGGCTTGCATTCTTGCAAATACCTCCTGCGCAGGAACTCCTGGTCCATCCTGTGACCCGGCACCAACCGCCATTCCATTCAATCCCCTACCAATCATTTGTCCGAAGGCTTGGAATATCATTTTTGCACTCGTCAAATATGCGTTAGCTATTGAGTCTGGAGTAAGTATTACAATATCCATTTGCTCCAGTGATTCAGAACCCATACCCGCTAATGCTTGTAGTGAATCAGATATAGGACCCTCGGGCGGTGATAGCCGCATAAGTGTCTCTGCTGTTAATCTTGAACTAAACAATGGCATCACTTGACAAAATTGAGAAAAACGTCCCGTATTTAAACCACCTCCACCAGCAATATTACCACTCACAAAACTCTGCCTCAACGAAGTTACACAATCCTGACTTAAAAATAGCCATTCACGTTGAACACGAGCAGCAAATCTAATGGTAAGTTGAGCTCTAAGTATAGCCAACATTTCATTTTTAATATTTTCAGAAAATGTATATATTTTAAGTCCTAATTCTTCCGGTGTCGTATCGTCATCTATAGTTATTCCCATCAGCGCACTAATAAGTTGATTTATTTCTGTATTAGGATTACCCGGCTGAAGAAAATTTGCTCGAGCTTCGATTAACTGCCCACCCCAGTTTGAAACTGTCTGCAAGAAAGCATTTATATTAACAAATCCTCCTTGACCGGCAGGTCCGCGCGCGGCATAAATAGTAAAAACATTGGCGATATTCTCGCGCGTAAAACGAAATCCACGCACAAACGCAAAAGTGATTCCTTCTTTAAGTAAGTTGCCCGCATCTATTAAACCTTGTCTATCTAATCTACCAACGCCTGGTTGAGGAGGTACGGGTAGTGCTGGTGCTGCTGCTCCTGCTGCTGCTGCTCCTGCTGCTCCTCCTGCTGCTGCTTGAATGCCTTGTTGTAGCGCTAACTGCGCCGCTTCTGGACCAGCAGCAGCGGCAGGTACTTGGCCAATATTATTTATAGGAGGACGACTACTAAAAATAGCAAATAATGCCTCTATATCATGTCTCACTACTCTTTGTCCGCCAATGTATTGTAAAGAGAGTAGAAATGTAGCCATAACTATATATTGAATCTGTGTAATTGTATAATTTTGGACCGCATTAAGATAGATGATCGCGTTCGCTGG
>Ga0209296_1003628_pt1 | contig 10457 bp, 9 predicted proteins | sample S_130206_EF_Meta_FD_187319 | JGI IMG/M metagenome (GOLD analysis project Ga0209296, IMG submission 187319) | Freshwater microbial communities from Lake Simoncouche, Canada to study carbon cycling - S_130206_EF_MetaG (SPAdes) (version 2) | ecosystem: Environmental > Aquatic > Freshwater > Lake ...
ACCTGCTCCTGCACCCAAGGCAGAGCCAGCCAAGTCCGCTACAACCAAGGCCGCCCCAACCAAGGCCGCCCCAACCAAGGCAGCCCCAACCAAGGCCGCCCCAACCAAGGCTCCCAAATCGGCGCCAGTAACCAAAACTGCGGCGCCGGTAGCCGCCAAGGCTGCTGCGCCCGCCAAGGCTGCGCCGCCTGCCAAGGCCGCGCCGCCTGCCAAGGCCGCAAAGCCAGCGCCAACAGCCAAGGCCGAAGCCGCTGCGCCCGCTGCTGCACCCGAGCGCGTCGCCAAGCGCGCGCCGGCCGCACCGCCGGCCGACCCGCAGCGCCTCACCGAAGTGCAGCGCCGCGCGCCTCTGAAAGACGAGGAGCGTCAGGGTCAGCTCAAGCTGCTGATCGCGCTGGGCAAGGAACAGAATTACCTCACCTACTCTCAGGTCAACGACCATCTGCCCTCAGAGATCGTCGATCCGGAGCAGATCGAGGACATCGTCAACGTGCTCAACGAGATGGGTATTCCCGTCCATGAGCGCGCACCCGACAATGCACCGCTGCTGGCAACCGATGCCTCAGCGCCGGCCGACGAAGAAGCCATTGAAGAAGCAGCGCAGGCGCTTGCCGCGTTGGATGCTGAGCTAGGCCGCACCACCGACCCGGTGCGCATGTATATGCGCGAGATGGGTACGGTTGAGCTGCTGACGCGCGAAGGCGAGATCAGCATCGCAAGGCGCATCGAAGATGGTCTGTTCGGCGTCAAGCTCGCGCTGTCGAGCCACCCCGCCACAATCACGCATGTGATCACTGCCTACGATGCCTTCAAGGCCGGTCAGGGTCGCATCATCGACGTCATCGTTGGCTTCATCGATCCCAATGCGCCCGATGTCATCGCGCAGCCGCAGAACCCGACCAAGCTCGAGGTCGCAGCGCCCGGCGCAGCCGAGGAAGAGGAAGAGACCGAGGAAGGCGCCGAGGAAGAGGAAGTCGTCGACACCGGCCCGGATCTGGAAGAGGCCGCTGCGCGCTTTGCCAAGATCGCCAAGCTGCACGCTCAAGTGCTGACAGGCATCACCAAGAACGGTGCTCGCGACCCCAAGACGATGAAGGTGCGCAAGCAATTGTCAGACGAGTTCATGGAACTCAAGCTGGCGCCGCGCATGTTCGACGGTCTGATCCAAAAGCTGCGCGCGCAGGTCGACCAGATCCGCAAGCTCGAGCGCGAGACCATGGCGCTGGCCGTGCGTGATGCAGGCATGTCGCGCAAAGACTTCGTCGCCAGCTTCCCGCGCAACGAGACCAACACCGAGTGGCTGGAAAAGCACTTGGGTGCGCGCAAGTTCGCTGCATTGACGCAAAAGGTGCGCGACGACATCGCCGCCCGCCAGAAGCTGCTGTCCGACATCGAGACGCACCTCAAGCTGTCGATCAACGAAGTCAAAGAGATCAATCGCGAGGTCTCGGTGCACGAGGCCAAGGCCCGTCGCGCCAAGAAAGAGATGGTCGAGGCCAACCTGCGCCTGGTCATCTCTATCGCCAAGAAGTACACCAACCGCGGTCTGCAGTTCCTGGACCTGATCCAGGAAGGCAACATCGGTCTGATGAAGGCGGTCGACAAGTTCGAATACCGCCGCGGCTATAAGTTCTCGACCTATGCCACGTGGTGGATCCGTCAGGCCATCACGCGTTCCATCGCCGATCAGGCGCGCACCATCCGCATTCCGGTGCACATGATCGAGACCATCAACAAGCTCAACCGCATTTCGCGGCAGATGCTGCAAGAGATGGGTCGCGAGCCGACGCCCGAAGAGCTGGCCGTGCGCATGGAAATGCCCGAAGACAAGGTGCGCAAAGTCCTCAAGATCGCCAAGGAGCCCATCTCGATGGAGACTCCGATCGGCGATGACGAAGACTCGCATTTGGGCGACTTCATCGAAGACACGTCTATCGCTTCGCCCATCGAGCAGGCCACCACAGAGTCACTGCGCGAGACCACCCATGCGGTGCTGTCACAGCTGACCCCGCGGGAAGCCAAGGTGCTGCGCATGCGCTTTGGCATCGACATGAATACCGATCACACCCTCGAAGAGGTCGGTAAGCAGTTTGATGTCACGCGTGAGCGTATCCGCCAGATAGAAGCCAAGGCGCTGCGTAAGCTGCGCCATCCCAGCCGCAGCGAGCAGCTGCGCAGCTTCCTTACCGAAGACTGATTGGCCTTCTGTATGCGGTGACCGCGCAAGCCCTTCAGGGCTTGCGCGCACTCACTAGCGAGTAATAGCCGCCGCCTGTCGTCTGCGCCGCCACATCAACAAAGCCGGCTGCTTCCAAGAACCCGCGCAGTTCAGTCAACGTGTACTGACGTCCACGCGTGCCCTGCAGCATCAGCATTGAGAAGCAGGCCGTCGTGAGTGGCCCGCAGCCATCCTCATCCATCAGCATCTCGTGCAGCAGGATGCGCCCACCCGCAGGCAATGCTTCAAACGACTTGCGCGCCAGCAGCAGGCAGGTGGCATCGGACCAGTCATGGAAGATGTTGGACAGAAAATGCGCGGCATAGCCGGTGGGCCAAGGCTGCGTGAACATGTTCACGGCCTGTGTGCGCACCTGCGCTGCAACACCAGCCGCAGCAATATAGGCATCGGCTTCGCTACAGATCGCCGGTATCTCCATCACGGTGGCCGCAAGGCCGGCATGCGCACGCGCCAGCTCAATCGAAAAGATTGCCGAGCCACCGCCAACATCCAGCACGCTGCCGACTGAGGTGAACAGCGGTTGCTGGGCCACGGCCAGTGCCGCCGCTCGGCTGTGGGCGTTCATATAAGCGGTGATTATCGCCGCAAGCCCCGGCGGCATCTCGCCGCGCTCCCACTCGTCCACAGCAGATTGATGGCTGTCGGGCTTTTGCCCCGTGCGCAGCGTTTCCAGTAACTGTTCGTGCAGCGCATTGCGCTGGCCGTGCCTCTGGATTAGCGGGCCGTAGTAACCCTGTGCCTGCGGATGCAGCCAGGTGCGCGCCACAACAGTGGCCTGCCACCGACCTTCACGGCGCTCAACCATGCCCAGACCCGCCAGCACACCCAAGTGGACGTGTAGCGCACGCGCGTCGACCTGCAATGCAGCGGCCAGGGTTGCTGTATTCATCGATTGACCCGACAGCGCTGCAAACGTGCCGACCTCGTCTGCAACCGTGACGGTAGGCATGTGATAGACCGACGTCCAGATATCCCAGATCACTCGATCATCACGGGTCGGTGGTAACACGCTCATGCACGACCCTTACGCCGCGCCAACAGACGCGCACGTTCTGCCGGATATAGCGGATTGCGCAGGTTAACCACTTCCATGGCAACGCGATCAGCTGGGGGCTTTTCAGGATGCACCGAAGCCATGATCGCGTCATGGCGCTCAGCAATACCGGGGCTGAACTCCACATGCGAGACGATGAACAGCTCATTGTTGCGCACGGCACGCAGCACGATCTGTCCCGCCTCGATGGGATCCATACCGATGAACGGCGAGCCCGGCGCACGCCGCGGCGCATTGGCCGCTGTGGGCGCACGCGCGCCTTCGGTCTTGGTACCGGCGAAAGCACCGGTACGGTTCAAGTCCACTTCGCCGATCTTGGTCGTCACAAAACCTGGGCAGAACGCCGACGCGCCGATGCGCTCGCCAGTGGCATCAAACTCTGCACGCAGTGATTCGATAAGTCCCAGCACCGCAAACTTGGTCATGGTGTAGATACCGGCATTGCCGTTGGTCACCGGCAGCAAACCGTTCATCGACGACGTGGCCAGAAAGTGCCCGCCCTCACCATGCTTGCGCAGTAGCGGCAAAAACTCGCGCAGCGTGTTGAACACGCCGGTCTGATTGACCGACACGCACCAGTCATAATCGTTGTACGACGCATTGGCCGCCGAGGCGCCCATGCCTACACCCGCATTGGCTGACACCAGGTGTAACTTGCCAAAGCGCTTCTCCACTTCATCGGCTGCGGCCTTCATCTGCGCACGATCGGTAACATCCGCCTTGATCCAATGAACGCGATCCAGATCGCGCGTAAATCCACGTGCTGCTTCCTCGCGCTGGTCGTCACGGATGTAGCCGATGGCAACCTTCATGCCTGCGTCATGAAACACATGCGCCTGACCCAAGCCGATGCCGCTGGAGCCACCAGTGATAAACGCAGTCTTGCCGGCCACTTCGGCCAACGGTGCCGACCAAGCTGGGGTTGCCGGCTGTGCAGCCACTGCGCGTGCTGCTGCAGTCAACGCGCCAGCGGCCAATGTAGCGCCACCAATGAATTGCCGACGATCGATAGTCTTGTTGTTGTTCTGCATGTCGTTCCCCCGGTGTTGTTTTTATTAAGTACGGTGCTGGTGTTAAGGCTTGGGCGGTGCAAACTCCAGCCACACAATGCGATCTCGCGCGCCATCGGCGACATAGAGTCGATTTACCAAGCGTGTCGGCGGCTCGCGATCACTACCCGCCGAGATACCCACACCACGCGCACCATCGCCCAGAGAAAATTCGGTGATGTACCCCTCAGGCGTAACGCGCCCAAGCTTGCTGCCCTGCGTGTACCAGATGTTGCGATCCGGCCCTACCGCCAGATTCACTGCAGAAGGCGATGTCGAAGGCATCAGGTATTCGGTCACCACACCGTCGGTGGTGATGCGGCCGACACGATTGCCATTGGTGTTGATGCCGTCCATGCCGCCGGACAGTTCGACAAACCACAGCGCACCATCGGCACCAGCAGTGATGTCACCAGGGCCGCTAGTGGCTCGCGGTAGCGTGAACTCGGTAATCACGCCCGCTGGTGTGATGCGCCCGATTTTGCTACTGCGATATTGCGAGAACCAGATGTTGCCATCAGGCCCTGCAGCCAAGGCACGTGGGCCGCTGTCGGGCGTCGGTATGGCGAACTCGGTAATGCGGCCATCGGTCGTGATGCGACCGATCTTGTTGGCGGCAAACTCGCCGAACCAGATCGCGCCATCAGCGCCCAAGGCAATAGCGCGTGGTTTGCTTGCAGGTGTGGGAATGTCGAACTCGGTGATCACACCAGCAGGCGTGATGCGACCGATACGGTTGCCGTCATGCTGCGAAAACCACAAATTGTTATCGGCACCGAGAGCGATGATGCGCGGCGCGCTACCGGGGTGAGGCAGTGGATACTCAATCAGTCCAGTGCCATCAGGGTTCATGCGGCCGATGCGATTGCCTGCAGATTCTGTGAACCACACCTGCCCGTCTTTGGCGACAGTAATAGTGGTGGGGCCGCTGCCGACTTGGGGCAACTGCACGCTGTGCAGAACGCCGTCAGTGATCAACCCTTGATCTACAGCGGTTAGCCAGCGCTGCGGCGCCGCCAGTGCAGGTTGCAACGCCATCACCAGCAAACTGACTGTCCCAAACACGCATGACTTCAACATGACACCCCCCAGAGACCGTGGGCCGAGCATGGACGCAAGCGCAGCCCAGCGTCTACGAGGATCCAGACTCAGTTGCTATCGGGCTCGAACATCTCATAGCCACGCGAGCGCAGTTGTGCCGCGAGGCCATCGGCAGCCAGCATCTCGCGCAACGGCAACACAGCAACCGATGAGACGTTGCGCAGTAGCGCACCCTCTGCTGCCAGCACCCACTCCTGACGCCAACGCCGGGTCGCCTCTTCATACTTGGCAGCCAGACGCGGTGTGCCGGTCACTACATTCAGACAAGCGGCTTGGCTGTCCTCCAAAGGCAGGCGCTTTAAGGTTGCTACATCACCCTTGGCCCAAGCCACACTGCGTTGCTGCATCACGGGCAGCTGCGACTCAATGCGCGTCAGCAGGCTGTCAAAGCAGGGAATGTCGGCGGTGGGCGGCGTGTCGACGAACTCACGCAACAGGGCCTTGGGGTCCTCTACCGTCAGTGCAATGGTGGGCTCACGCACGGTGACGTTTTGCGCTTTAGCCAAACTACGCACCTGCTTCCACACGTCGCTGCGGCGCTCCAGTCCGGCACGCTTCAAGGCCTTGTCGTACAACTGCGCACCGGCAAACAACGGGCGCGTGGTCTCCAGATCGTCATCACGCGGCGCATAGCGTTGCCGCACAACAGACCAGCGTGCATGCGCCGCAGGCGAGAGCACATCCGCCAAGCGCTGCTTGTCGGGCAGGTTGCCCATGCGCAGTGCCAAGGGCACCAATGTCAGGCTCTTGAAGAAGCCGATGTTCACGTCGACCGACGCAGGGGCGATAACCAGCTGCGACTGCGCCAACACGCGCTCCAACTGTTTAGAACGCCACTTGAGATCCTTGGGCAAGGGCGACACTGTCGCCAGCACCCACAGGCGATGCTCGCCATGGCGAAATTCCCACAGGCCAGGCCCCGGCTGCTCGCCGTTGACCACCAGCGTCTCGAGCTCGGACTCTTGGGCATGCAGCGGCGACAACGCGGCCACTGCAAAACACAGTCCCGCAAACAGTACGATGCAACGACTCATGCGTGCCTCCAAGCCCACACAATGACCATCGCCGCAGCAGCCAACCCCATCGGCACCGATGTAAAGGCCCACTGCAGCAGCGGCTGCGCCACCACTGGCGCAGTGCTAACCGTCGCGGCAAGTCGCATCAACAGCGGCGCGAGCAGCAGCACACTGCCGGCACACAGCACCGCGATTACTGCATAGATCCCTTGCAGACTGCGGCGGTGCCGGTGGATGCGCTGCCCCACCGCCACTACGAAAGCTTCATCAGCCGGTACAACAGGCAGCTGCGCCAAGCGGCGCTTGAGCAATTCATCCAGTGCATCGTTCATGAAGACTCTCCGGAATCACCCAACCACTGCCGCAATCGAGCCGAGCCACGCAACACATGCGACTTGACGGTACCCAAGGGCCAAGCGGTAGCCGCTGCAATCTCTGTATGACTTAAACCTTCGACATGCGCTAGCACCACACAGACGCGCTCGGCAGGCTTAAGCCGTGCGAGCAACTGCTCCATGTCTAAGGCCACAGCAGGTTCGACCGCATCAGCAATCTCAAGTTCCTCGGGCAGCGACACCCACACCGCGCCCTCACGGCGTAAGTGCGCCAGCCAAGCATTGACCGCGATCTGTCGCAGCCAACCACCAAAGGCCGCTGGCTGCCTTAACTTGGTCAACTGCGACCAAGCCGCCATAAAAGTCTGCTGTGCCAGATCTTCAGCCAAGGCTGACTCACCACACAAACGACGCAGCAAACTGCGGATCGCCGACTGCCTGCGCCGCACCAACTCGGCAAACGCTACGTCGTCGCCAAGCGCAGCTAACCGCACTACCGTCGCTTCGGCGGCTGCGGCCAACTGCGCGCGACTATCGCGCGTTTCGATCACGCAGCAGGATCAGTCGGCGACGGTGCTGCAGCTTGCAGTCGACGCTGCAACACATGGGCAACGACCAGGCCTACACCCACCATGGCCACCAATACACCAGACCCCAGCAAGCCCTTGAGGGCCTCGGGATACTCAGCGCCCAGGATCAACCCCATCAGCACCAAGCCGACACCGGCAAAGCTCACCACCACACCGCCGATCAACAGACCGAACTGCGATTGCTTGGGCTTTTGCTGACCGGCCATGATTTTCTCGATCATCGCCGGATCGATCTGCTGCCCACGCTCGATGGCCGTGCGCAGTGTCAGCTGACGCTCGCGCTCCGCCGAGCGCTTGCCCCACACATTGATGAACACGATGACCGCAATGGCCACCCAGAACACGATGCCAACCATTGATCCATGCACGTCCATGTCATTCTCCTTAAGTGCGGGCCGCGCAGATCTGCAGCCCTGTACTAGTAGAGATGCCGGCTGGCCAGTGTTTGGATGCAGCCCGCGTTAAAAAACCGGTGCGGTCGCCGCTTGGGCGCGCAACACCGCAGCATCGGCCTCGACCAACCAGCGCTCGGCCACCGCTTGGGCAATGGCCGCCTGATAAGTTTTAAGCCATGCAGCACGGTTGCCGTACAGCGTCTTGAGCTCGGCGCTGTCAAAGCGCCGCTGTGAACCTGCCAGCGCACAGCGCCGGCCCGCCACAGCAGACCCATCGCGTGCCTGGCCACCTGTGCCATAGGCCAGCAGCGGTACCGACAACGGCGGCAAGCGCAGGCCACCCAGGACGTTGCCGCGCGGATCCGCCTGCAACGTGCCGTCTGCATCGCGCTGCAAGCGTGGCGCCTGTCCCATAGGTGTGCCGTCACTGAGCAATTGGCCTATTTGCGCCCAGATAGCATTAAGCGCCATACCGGTGGGAAAGCCATTGGCGGCATCCACACAGGGCGAACCACTGTCACCGGCCAAGGCGACAGCGCCAGCAGGTGCTGCGGCGATTTCATACAGCCGCCGCAACGGCTGGTCCGCATCGACCAGACGCATCTGCCGACCCCAAGGCGCATCGGCCTGAGTCATCACGACCACTACAGGCTCGGCCACCGCCGCCACACGCTGGCGCGGATCATCCGCTGGCAACAGCGCATCGCATTCATTTAGAGCTGCCGCCGGCGCAGACAGCGACGTGAGTACAAACGCGTCAAACACTGCCGCGTCATTGCCTAGCCGCTGCTGGCGATGCCCACTGTGCAGATAGGTAAGCAGCATCGAGGCTGCCTGCCCCTGACCGGCAGCAATAAGCTGCCGCACCTTGAAGGACGACAGCGGGTTCTCGCGACTGGAACTGCGCAGCAACGCACCCACCTGTGCAATGGCATCCCAACTGCTGCCTGGTGCACCAGGCGCCGCGCAGCCTGCCGCCGGCAAAGCGGCAAGCGCTGCATAACGTGCCGCATTGACGCGGCGCAGCCCATCCAGCGCGCCGCGTTGCACACTGATGCCCACCCACACATCGCCCTGCGCCATCAAGCGCGCACTCGAGAGCGTCCACAGCGGCGCGGCCTCGGTGCCGTTGCCGGTATCGAGCAGCTCGACAATGACGCGACCACTGGCCTGTGACGCAGCCTGCGGCCGGCGCATCAACACGCGCACCGCATAACGCTGACGTTGTTCCGTAGTAGCCGCGGGTTTAGCCACGTCGTCACCCCACTGGTACAGCGCCGCAGTGCCGCTGACCACCAACTCCTGTTCGACGTAGGCGCGCGCCGCCAGTTCAGCAGCCGGTGCTGCCAGCACAGCGCGGCTGGCAGAGGTGACCGCAAGGGCCGTGGCACGAGGGGTGGCTGCAATCTCGACTGCAGCAATGGGTGTGGCGGGCAGCAGAGCTAGCGCCAGCAATGGCATGATGGAGAACTTCATAGGTCTATTAACCCGTCGCGTCACGGTGGTGTCAATCTTGGAAGAGCCTTTGCAACACGGCTTTGAGCAGTTCGTGCAACGCGCGCTGGCGCAGCCCGGCCTGTCACGGCGTTTTCATGCCACCGGCATCGATCTGCACTACCTGGAATGGGAAGGTCCGCCGGGTGCCCCGGCGCTGCTGCTGCTGCACGGTTTCATGGCTCATGCCCACTGGTGGGACTTCATTGCACCTTGGTTGGCCCAGCAGTACCGGGTAATCGCGCCGGACTTCGGCGGGATGGGTGACAGCGGGCACCGCGAGCACTACAGCGTGGCGCAGTGCATCGACGAGATCGGTGTCGTCATCAAGCACACCGGTATAGCGCCCTGTATCGCGATCGGCCACAGCTTCGGCGGCCGTACCCTGTTGCAGGCCTGTGCGCGCCATCCGCAGGCCATCGCACGGGCGGTAGTGGTCGATTCACGGCTCACCTCCCCCGATGACCCGTTGCGCAGCTTTAAAGACATGTGGCGACCCAAGCGCCGCTACCCAGATCAGCAAACTATGGTCGATCGCTTTGTGCTGATGCCCGAAGAGCCGGCCCCGGCCCTGGCGATGGCGCACATGGCTCGCTGTGGTTCGCATCAGGACGGCGATGCGTGGATCTGGAAATTTGATGACCGCATCTTGCTGATGGACCAGCATGACGAGGCCGACCCGCGCGATGAGGCCGCGGACATGGCGTGGCTGCCGATGCCAGTGGATATTATCCGCGGTGAATTCAGCCGCGTTGCCACTGCAGAGCGCTGCGCCAGACTCTCTGCGCTACTGCCCACGGCCGGCGCACCCATCGAATTGCCAGGCAGCTATCACCACCTGCCGGTCAGCCAACCGCTGGCGCTGCTGGCGGTGCTGCGCACACTGCTGGCCAATCCGCGCTAGAGTCGGGCACAGTTTGCGTAGCCGACGACGACGGAGCCAGCCATGAGCCAGACACCGAGCGCCTTCCGATCCTTCATCCCCGCCTCGGCCCGCATTCCAGAGATGACTCTGCGTGCGGTCCTGGTCGGCACGATATTGGGCATCATCTTCGGCGCCTCGTCGCTGTACCTCGTGCTCAAGGTGGGGCTTACGGTCAGTGCCTCGATCCCGGTGGCGGTCATCTCCATCACGCTGTTTCGATTGATGTCCAAGGTGGGCGTGCGCGATGCCACCATCCTCG
>Ga0209296_1003629_pt1 | contig 10457 bp, 5 predicted proteins | sample S_130206_EF_Meta_FD_187319 | JGI IMG/M metagenome (GOLD analysis project Ga0209296, IMG submission 187319) | Freshwater microbial communities from Lake Simoncouche, Canada to study carbon cycling - S_130206_EF_MetaG (SPAdes) (version 2) | ecosystem: Environmental > Aquatic > Freshwater > Lake ...
CCAGGGCGGTGGAAAAGGCGGCGTTGCGGAGGTTTTTGCGGTCCAGCCAACCGCTGAAGCGGGCCCAGCCCGTGGCGAACAGGCCGGGGCCGCGCTTTTCCTCGAACCAATCGTCGTGGAACGGGGAGTCCGGGGAGGGACGCTCCGTTTCGGCGCGCGCCCGCTTGGCGCGGCTGTAAAGGGTCTTACGTTTCATGACGGACCCGGCAAAGTTCGCAAGGAAAGCCTACGCGATACCCGTGCTGTTGCAAGCCGGACCGAGCCCCGGATCTGGTCTCAAAGTGTGTCGGTTTTCGGGGCATGAGAGGTGGGTATGAAAACGATCTCGCTTTTCGCCGGGCAGCAGTTCTGCTAGGTGCTTTCGCCCCCGCTTAAGGGGGACCGGACCGACCGCGGGAACTAGGACAGAAGTCCTTCCAGGCGAGGGCGGGTATCAGGCAAGCAGGTGACGGGACGGTACCGACCGCAAGGTCCTGCCGGGCACGGTCAACCGTGCCGCAAGAATGGGAATGGAGACAGAAATGGCGTCGAAGGGTTTGAGCACCGAAGATCGGGCACGGCTGGAAGATGTGGGTTTCATGACCTGCATGACGCTGTCGCTGCTGGGCAACTATGCCCAGACGGGCCATTTTGGCGGGCCGCTGGCCTACACGCCCTTCAACGTCGCCATGCACCTGGCTGGTCCCGACCTGGGCGGCCTGCGCTACGACATTCGCCGCCCCAAGCACCCCTTCGGCGACAAGTTCATGATGGCCGCTGGCCATAGCGTGCCCACCTGCTACGCCCTCTGGATGGTGCTGTACCAGGCGATGGAACGCCGCCACACCAACACCGGCGACAAGAAATACGCCGTCGATCCCGATGTCGCGATCCTGCCGGTGGACGCGCTGGGCTTCCGTCGCGGCCATGACGCCATCAAGACCCTGCTCAAGGATCTGGGCCTCAACAGCGATCCGCTCTTCGCCCAGGCCAAGGCTCGCGGCATCAAGGCGCTGGCCGGCCATGCCGAGAGCATCGACGTCACCAACGACACCAATGGCGGCCCTTCGGGCGTCGGCGTCGCCACCGCTGCCGGCAAGGCGGCGTTCTGGGACATGGTGGGTTCGCCCATCGATGGCGGCCCCAAGGTCATCTGCTTCGAGGGCGAATTCGCCATGACCGAAGGCCATGCCCAGGAAGTGAAGACCCAGGCGATGGCGATGCAGGTGGGCAAGCGCCTGCGCATGATCCTGTCGGACAACAATGCCGGTATCGACGACGCGCTGATCGGCGGCGTCATCTCCAACAAGACGCCTGGCTATGTCCTCAAGGACCAGTGGACCTCCTATGGCTGGAATGTGCACACCATCGATGACGGCAGCGATTACGGCCAGGTCGTCAAGGTGATGAAGGACATGGAAGAGTGGGACGCCAAGGATCGCCGCCCCATGATCACCATCGCCAAGACGGTGAAGGGCTATTGGCCCGCCGCCCACAACGGCACGCTCAATGACGGCGTCAAGCAGATCACCGGCTACAAGAGCCATCCCTATTCGCAGAAGATGAACTCGGAATATTTCATCGCGCTGTGCGAAAGCTTCGAGAAGAAGTACGGCGTCTCCTTCGTGGGCATCCGCGACGGCGCCGTTTCCGACACCAAGGCCCGCCTGGTCCAGTTCAAGACCAACCTGGACGTTGTGATGTCGGTGCTGGACCAGAGCGGCCTGGGCGACTGGGTCGCCGACCGTCTTGTCGCCATCGGCGACCAGGTGAAGGACGATCACAAGCTCAACGTCAACAACACGACCGATCCCTTCCAGGACGAGCGCCTGCGCGTCGCCAACCTGCCGATGGAGCCGCAGAAGCTCAGCATCAAGAACGACCTGTCGGGCGCCACCAAGGATGTCTCGATCACGCTGTTTGAACAGCCCGGCAAGGCCTGGGGCGCGCGCCGCGCCATCTCCGAAGTCGTCAAGTGGATGAACCATGTCACCGGCAACCGTTTCGTCACGCTGGCGGCGGACCTTTCGGAATCCATCAATGTCGAGCATGGCGCGCTCTGGGGTCATTACGATCCGGAAGACAATCCCCGTGGCACCCGCGTCAAGGCGGCGATCCAGGAAGCGGGCAACGTCGCGTCCGCCATTGGCCTGATCAGCCAGTCCGCCTCGGTCGATCCAGAAAAGTTCTCCGGCGTCTGGGCGCTGTCGGGCACCTATGGCGCCTTCACGCCCTTGATGTACACGCCGGCCCGCGTCTGGAGCCAGCAGAACCAGGACAGCAAGTTCCGCGTCGGCGTGCTGCACATCCTGGCCGGTCACTCTGGCCCGGAAACCGCTGCCGACGGCCGCACCCATTTCGGCATCTTCGCCACCCAGGTGTGGAAGCTGTTCCCGCGCAACCAGACCATCCACCTGAACTTCTGGGATTATAACGACGTCGCGGCGGGCTATTTCGCCGCCGCCGAAATCGCCGCGCGCGATCCCAAGGTCGGCATCATCTCGATCGAAGTGGCGCGTCCCGACAATGCCGTGGCCGACCGCAGCGTCTTTGCCGACAAGGACGTCAAGGCTGCGGCCAAGGGCTTCTATGTCATCCGCGACTTCGACGCGTCCAAGCCCAAGGGCGGCTATGTTCTCTGCCAGGGCGCCTCGTCCACGGTGAACACGGTCAAGCTGCTCAAGCGCTTCGACGAGGCCGGCCTGAACGTGAAGATCATCTCCTGCATCAGCGAGGAACTGTTCGACCGCCAGCCGGAAGCCTATCGCAACAGCGTGCTGCCGCCCGAAGCGCCCTATGACGCCATGGTGGTCTCGACCGGCACCCGCCGGGTCTGGCCCTACAAGTTCCTGGGCCCGCTGACCGATGGCTATTCGCTGACCTCCGACTGGGACCACCAGTGGTTGACCAGTGGCCTGGAGAACGACGTCATCGCCGAGGCCCATCTGGACCCGGAAGCGATCTTCAAGGGCATCGAACGCTTCGCCAAGGCACGCCCCGAGCGCATCGCCTCCCAGGCCAAGCTGGTCGTCTGACAAACCACCCCTGGTTGCCGAAAGCGGCAGCCAGGGGCTCTTTCCTCCGACAAGCCGCCGCACCCGGGTACAAGCCCCGGTGGATTGCGTGGCCCTTTGTAATCGTTATAAAATGGACTCGCGCAACAGAAAGGCGCCCCGGACCGGGCGTTCTGTGTTGCCGGAAAGTCTGGGGCGCGTTAAAAACTCAGACAATACAACAGCCGGACCACCGGCTGGATTTGCCCCGGGAGGGTGGTGTGAACAGGAAAACAGGAGCTATCGCGCTTGCACTGTCGCTGTTGCAGGCCGGGGCGCTCGCTGCCCTGATGGCGGCTGCGTCTTCCCAGGGTGTGACGGCGCAGGACGCCGCGACAGCCAAGCCGCACTGGGATTCCGACATCGCGCCGGTTTTCGCCAGGAATTGCGCCGGCTGTCACGGCGGGGCGCAGCCACAGGGCGATATCCTGCTGCGCTTCAAGGATGAAGCCGACGCGCGCGGCCGCACCGCCACCAATGACGAATTCTGGGACAAGGTCGCCGCCGAAGTCGAAAGTGGCCGCATGCCGCCCGCCAGCAGCCGCAACAAGCCCACCGACGGCGAGCGCAAGCTGCTGGTCAACTGGATCCGCAATGGTGTGCTGACCATCGACGGCAAGCCCGATCCGGGCCCGGCGGTGGTGCACCGCCTCAACAACCGCGAATATGCCAACACCGTCCGCGAACTTCTGTACCTGCCGGCCGGTTACAACGCCGCCGCCGATTTCCCGGCAGACGAGCGCGGCGACGGCTTCGACAACAACAGCGATACGCTGATCATTTCGCCGGTGCTGATCGAACGCTACCTGGCCGCGAACGAAAAGGCCGTGGTGCAGGCACTGCGGCCGCTGGTCCCCGCCAAGGACAACACGCTGGCGGTGGCGTCGAAGCTCAACGCGCCCGGCGCCGCCTTCAAGGAAGATTTCGCCAACCGCCAGGGCAAGGTGCGTCTCAACATCGAGGCCTTCCTGCCGCGCGCCTGGCGCCGTCCCGTCACGCCGCAGGAAGTGGACGGCATCATGAAGTTCGCCGCGCTGGCCTTCGCCCATGACGGCGAATCCTTCGACAAGGCCACGGGCCTGACCATGCGCGCCGCGCTGATGTCGCCCAATTTCCTCTTCCGCATGGAACAGGACCCGACATCTGACGGCAGCGGCAAGGTCTATGCGCTGACCGAACCGCAGCTTGCCAGCCGCCTGTCCTATTTCCTCTGGAGCACGATGCCGGACGAGGCCCTGGCGGCGAAGGCCAAGGCCGGCACGCTGCGCCAGACGCTGGATGCCGAAGTAACGCGCATGCTGCAGGACCCCAAGGCGGTCTCCCTGACCGCCGACTTCCTGGGCCAGTGGCTGGAAGTGCGCGGCCTGGAAGCGACGCCCAATGTCGACAAGGCGCTGCTGACCTCGATGAAGGGCGAGACCGAACATTTCTTCAACTACATCGTCGCCAATGACCGGCCCATCACCGACCTGCTCGATGCCGATTACAGTTTCGTCGATGCACGACTGGCCAAGCTCTATGGCATCCCGAACGTCACCGGCGACGAATTCCAGAAAGTGCAGCTCGATCCGAAGCAGCGCGGCGGCATCATCACCCAGGCCTCGTTCCTGACGCTGACCTCCAAGCCGCTGGGCGATGGCCTGCGCACGTCGCCCGTTGTGCGCGGCAAGTTCATCCTGGAAAATCTCTTCAACCAGCGCATCCCACCGCCGCCGCCCAACGTGCCGTCGCTGGCGCTGGATACCAACAAGCAGCTCACCGGTACGGTGCGCCAGATCTTCGAGCAGCACCGCGCCAACCCGACCTGCGCCGGCTGCCATGCCCGCATGGACCCCTATGGCTTCGCGCTGGAGAATTATTCCGGTATCGGCGAATGGCGCGACAAGGACAATGGCATCACGGTGGACGCGTCCGGCGAAATCAATGACCGCAAATTCACCACCCCGGCCGAGTTCCGCCAGGTGCTGGAGACGCGCAAGGGCGATTTCCGCCGCGCCGTGGTGCGCAAGGTCCTGTCCTATGCGCTGGGCCGAGGCATCCAGGGTGTTGACCGCCCCGCCATCGACCAGATCGTGGCCGCAGTCGAGAAGGATGGCGATCGCTTCTCAAGCGTCATTACCAATGTCGTGAAAAGCTATTCCTTCCAGAATGCCCGCAATGGCCTGATGAGCGCCAGGGCAGGGGGGATCCCCCCCGATAAGAAGGTGGCGAACGATAATGTTGCTAAGCCAATCAGTTTTCCAGGTCGCTAAGGGGGTAAATCCATGTATCGAAAAGGGATCGTCCCGGCCGCCATACTTATTTCTCTCTACATCCCGGCGCAGGCTGCTGACCTTGGTGTCGAGATAAGCGCTGCTCAGATCACTGCACGTTCCGGTTCACGCAATATCCGGGACATCGGGGCCATCCATGAGCGGATGCAGGCTGCCATCAATTGCCTAGTAGGTCCCAAGGGCGCGGATTTTGAAAATAAGGTTCGTAATCCCTGTGCAGTGAGCGGAGATGGGGTGATTCCGGACACGCCAGATCCGGCCAAGAAGGCTCGGTACATGGAAGCCGTAGCGAAATTGAAGGCCGTCATGAAAATCGATGACCGCCAGGCAGCAATGGAGGCGGCCTTGGCCGCTGCTGATTTTATTGTTTTGGTTTCTGAGCAATAGATAAAAAGAGGATTAAGCAGATGATGATCCGCCGTCTCCAGACCATGAATCGCCGTGCCCTGCTGCGGGGTGCCGGCAGTGCCGCCATCGCGCTGCCGCTGCTGGATGCCATGATCCCCGAAAGCCTGATCGGCTCTGCAGAGGCGCAGGCCCGCGCCAAGAAGGTGATGCCGTCGAACCGGCTGGCGATCCTGTATTATCCCAACGGCATCCATGTGCCGTCCTGGTATCCCAAGGCCGGCGCCAACAGCGCCGATTACACTCTGAAGGACACATCGGCTGCGGCGCTGGAGCGCCACAGGAAAGACCTCCTGTTCGTCGGCGGCCTCTCGGTGCCGATGGCGCTCTATGACGCTGCCGGCGACCATGCCAAGGCGCTGGGCTGCTACCTCACCGGCGTGCGCATCAAGAAGACCGCTTCGGACGACATTCAATGCTCGATCTCGATGGACCAGATCATCGCCAACAAGATCGGCGCCGCGACGCGGTTCCCTTCGCTGGAGCTGGGCCTGGATTATGGCCGCATGGAAGGTGGCTGCGATCCCGGCTATGCCTGCATCTATTCGAACAATGCTTCGTGGCGCGACGCCAAGACCCCCGCGATCAAGGAGGTCAATCCGCGCGTGCTGTTCGACCGCCTGTTCGGCGCCGCCCAGGCGTCCGATCATACCGAGGAATCGAAGGACCAGCAGGAAACCTATAATCGCTCGATCCTGGACTATACCCGCGAGAGCCTGAGCCGCATCAACACGCAGTTGGGCCAGAATGACCGCCATCGTGTCGACGAGTATCTGAACTCGATCCGCGAGATCGAGCGCCGCCTCGATGCGCCGCCGACCAACCTGGCCGACCTGCCCAAGGGCGTGATGCGTCCCACCCGCGTGCCGGAGACCTTTAAGGAGCATTTCCGCCTGATGGCCGATCTGCAGATCCTGGCCTTCCAGATGGACGTGACCCGCGTTTCGACCTTCATGCTGGGCGTGGAGCAGAGCCGCCGCACCTACAACGAGATCGGCATTCCCGAAGAGCATCACGGCCTGACGCATCACGCCGGCGACCCCGAAAAGATCGCCAAGATGATCATGATCGACACCTACATGGCCGAGCAGTTCGCCTACTACCTCGACAAGATCAAGGCGGTGCAGGAAGGCGGCAAGTCGATGCTGGACAACTCGATGATCCTGCTGGGCAACGGCAATGGTGACGCTGCCCGTCACGACCATGAGGATTGCCTGACCGTCCTGGCTGGCAAGGGCGGCGGCACGCTCAATCCGGGCCGCTATATCCGCTATCCGGAAGGCACGCCGGTTTCCAACCTGTGGCTGTCGCTGATGGATCGCATGGAGACCAAGATGGAGCGCCATGGTGATTCGACCGGCCGCCTGGCCAGCCTGAGCATCTGATCGTTCCCGCAGAAAGCGTGTTGTATTTAAGTACCTGTGAAAGGGAATTAAATTTTTTGTGAATTTTGGAGTTTAACTATAAAAAAACTAAATCTATACAAGAATTTAGTCAGAATCGAATAGTTGATTCTTTATAATTCTTCATCATGTATTTCGAAGAAAAAAATGTGATTATTTTGTGAAAAATCTCTTGTTTAGATGCGTAAAAATCACAAAAATAGAAAAATAAAATAATCAAAATCGGGGAAGCCTCGTGAAAAAGACAATTCTGTGTAGTTCAGTTTCCGTACTGGCTCTTTCTTTAGCTTTTGCCGCTGCAAACGCTCAAGAAATCGAGACCGTCACGGTCGGCGCGCGCGCTTCGGTGGTCAATGCATTGGAGCTGAAGAAGAATGCCACCCAGGCCATCGACTCAATTGTCTCCGAAGATATTGGTAAGCTGCCAGACACTACGGTGGTCGAGGCGTTACAGCATGTCACCGGTGTCGCAATCATTCGCAGTGGCTATGAGCCCAGCGTCGTCCTCATCCGCGGCCTTCCCGACAACCAGACCCTGCTGAACGGCCGCCAGATCTTCACCTCGACTGGCCGCTCGATCTCGCTGCCTGACTTTCCGGCGGAAATGCTGGCCCGCGTCGATGTGCACAAGGCTTCTTCGGCTACCGACATTTCCGGCGGCGTTTCGGGCCTGATCGATGTGCGCCTGCATCGTCCTTTTGACTTCAAGGAGTTGACCGTTGTGGGCGGCGGAGCTTTGGCGCTGCCCTCCCTGGCTTCGGTCATGGACCCATCCGCCTCCGTTTTGTTCACTAATCGCTGGGATACCAGCATCGGAGAGATCGGACTGCTGGCGAACGTGGCTTGGCGCAATGACCACAATCGCGAAGAAGCGATCAACCCTGGTGGCCGCGCCATACTTTCCAATGCCGCTGTCACCGGTTCGACAGTGCCTAGCAGGCTGGATGATCCGCTGGCTATCAACCCGGCCGGTACGGCCACCAGTGCCCAACGTAACATCGCGGCTACCACCGGTATCCGCTCTTATACAGGTGGTTATGGTGCGGCTATGCCTGGCGGCAGCGCCTACCAGCGCAATGGATTAGTCGAGCGCTCTTCGCTCAGCCTCGCCGCCCAGTGGCGCCCTTCTGAGCATTTTGAGGTCTTTGTAGAAGGCTTCTATACTAGGCTGCGCAATTCGGTGGCGTCTGACTATTTCGTCTCCCAGCCACAGAACTGCGCCAATGCGGCCCAGACCAGTGTATACCCGGGCACATTCTTTGCCGAGAAGGTCACCTATGGCTGCTTTGGCATCACCTCCGACCAACCCAACAAGAACAAAGAAGACACGGCCCAACTTGCTGGCGGCGCACAGTGGGATGTTAGCCCTAATCTGCAAATCACCACCGAATGGTCGGCCACCAAGTCCGAGACCAAGTCCCGCGTCAACGTCCTTGACGCCATGTACAACATGCCGCGCGACGCCGTCACAGTCACTGTATCGCCGGGCGGCTCGGGCGCCTTACTTTATGATTACCGCACCAAAGCGCACCAGGACCTGAACGGTACCTACTTCAACCAGTTTTACGACAATTGGAGCAACGGCCATGGCGGCGCCTGGGACGGCCGCCTCGACGCCACATATTTCCTCAATGAAGAGACAGGCGTAATGTCCTGGCTCAAGAGCGTCAGCGTCGGGTCTCGCTATAATTACCGCAGTGCTAACAATGAAGGTCCTGCCGGAGGTGGCATCGGCTGCTCGCCGCTCACCCGCGGCACCTCGTCTTCGGCTGCCAATTACTATCTTGTCGCTGCCTATGACGGCCCCGCCTGTGTCGCCTTCCGCAATGCCGCCTCGATTAACGGCGTCTCCTACAACTCCGTTAAGGCGGCTGGTGGTACCGATGCGGCGGCCATTGCCGCCCGCACCGCAGCACATACTGCGGTCAGCGATCCCCTGGCCAATGGCGTTAGTAACCTACTGCAGATCGGTGGCCTCAACCTGACGAGCGTCAGCAAAGACGCCACCCGCATGACGCATGGCACCTTTTTCGGCGGTGAATATGGCCTGACCCAGTGGGCAACACCGAATGAAGTCTGGCTACGTCGTGACGCTGAAACGGTCCGCAACGCCATGGGCTATTCCGGCTTACCAGAGAAGTCGCCCGCGACCAGCTACCTGATCGCGGAAGGCAGCAAGGACTTCTATGTGAAGGGCGATTACGGATTCGAAGCCTTAGGCATGCCGGTGGATGGCAATATCGGCATCCGCTATGTCATGACCAGGATGAAACAGATTGGTTCCACCGCCACCTATACCGCGCCTGTACCGGCCAATACAGCATGTGTCACCTGCACGACCTATAAATCCATTACGGCCGTGAAGACCTCCTTCGACATGCTACCCAGCATCAACGCTCGAATCGAGCTGGATGAAGGCCTGTATCTTCGCCTAGCGGGGTCTAAGACCATCACTCGCCCGACCTTTAGCCAAACCAATCCGGCGCAGCGCGTAACGGCGGCGACAGCCAATGTCGTGGGTTCGATCACTGCTGGTAACCCCAACCTCCGCAATATCAAGTCCTACAACTTTGATGCGGACCTGTCCTATTATTGGGGCAAGGGTAATCACGTGACGGTCGCGGCCTTCAACCGTGACGTTGCTGGTTACATTCAGACTTTAACGGATCAGACCTTTATCGATGGGCTGGCCTACAACCGGAACGTTCCGCAAAACTTGCTCAACAGTAAAGTACGAGGCATTGAAGCTGGATATTCCCAGTTCCTCGACTTCCTGCCCGATGCTTGGAGCCATTTCGGCTTGGACTTGAACGGCACCTATATCGACGGCAAGTTCAACAATATCCGTCAGTATCAGGTGAACACAGCATTCATTTATGATGACGGAGATCTGTCTGCGCGCCTCTCCTGGACCTGGGCTTCTAAGTATAAGGAAGGCACTGCCGTCGGCCCGCAGCCCAACAACCTTTGGGTCGCACCACGCAACAACGTAGATGCCTCGGTCAATTACAATCTCACCGATCAGCTGCAGGTCGGACTGGATGCGTCCAACATCATGGGCAGCCGCTACCGCTCCTTCGGTAGCGCAGCCGGCAATGATATCGAAATGGAAATGGACGTCTTTGCGAACACAATAAGGCGCTTCGACCGCACCATCAGCGCGACTATCCGTTATCGCTACTAGGTTTTTGGCGGGCTTGCCCCGCTGAAAGAGGAAACGGCAATCCGGGCGGGGCGAGAGATCGCCCCGCCCGGATGCATTTTTTGTAGATGCCGAAATGATTAGGCGATGCCGATGGGCGCAGGCGCCTTGCCGTCAAACCAGCGTTCCTAGGAAAGGCCAT
>Ga0209296_1003630_pt1 | contig 10457 bp, 5 predicted proteins | sample S_130206_EF_Meta_FD_187319 | JGI IMG/M metagenome (GOLD analysis project Ga0209296, IMG submission 187319) | Freshwater microbial communities from Lake Simoncouche, Canada to study carbon cycling - S_130206_EF_MetaG (SPAdes) (version 2) | ecosystem: Environmental > Aquatic > Freshwater > Lake ...
CGACGCGCCACCGCGCACCGGGGAGGTCGGACCTGTTTCCGACCCGCAACCCAAACCACCAGCAAAAGCCATGAAGTCCCCGCGCACGCTGCTCGCCGCCTTTTTCAGCCTGATTATCGGATCTCACTCAGCCTTGAATGCCGCGGACGCACCTTTCGGCAGCATCGACGGTCGCGTAGAAAATGCCGCAGCGGGCACCTATCTCGGCAATGCCCGTCTCACGATTACCGGCGGTTTGGAAACGTTCACAGATGCGTTTGGCTATTTCCGGTTTCCCGCGGTGCCGGCGGGCGAGGCGACTGTTGGCGTGTTTTACACCGGGTTTCCCGCCCAGGAGAAGCGAGTGCGGGTAGTGGCGGGACAAGTCGTCACCCAGAATTTCTCGCTGACGGTGTCGGGTGAGAACGATCCTGATGCGACGGTGAAACTCGATGCGTTTGTCGTCGCGGCCGGCCGTGAAATGTCAGCGGCAGGGATGGCCGTGAACGAGCAGCGCTACACCCAGAGCATCAAGACCGTCGTTTCTTCCGACACGTTTGGCGACACCGCGGACGGCAATGTCGGTGAGTTCGTCAAGTTTCTGCCCGGGGTGAGCCTCGGCTACACCGGTGGGCAAGCGTCGTCGATTTCACTCGGGGGCGTGCCAGCCGATTTCACGCCGATCACGATCGACGGCAATCGCCTCGCGAGCGCCACCCAAGCCGAATCACGCACGATCCAGCTCGATCAGATTTCGATCAATAACATGGCGCGCGTCGAAATTGTGCGCTCCCAAAACGCCGACGCGCCGGCGAACGGAATTGGCGGCACGGTGAATCTGATCCCAAAGAGCGCATTTGAGCGGAAAAACCCCACCTATACGGTGAAAGCACAATCGGTGTTTCTTGATCAAGCAGTCTGGGCCCGCGGAAAACCGTGGAAAATCATTCCCAGTTACGACGCGACCGCGGTGGTGCCGGTGTCGAAGAACTTTGGATTCACTCTCAACGCGACCGACTCCTCCGTCGAATCCGCACAATACATCTCACAAATGTTCTGGGTTCCCACGAGACTGGCGACGTCGGCCAATCTGCCGACGACCGCTTTCGACAAGCCGTATCTTGGCCGTCACCTGAGAGGAAATTCTCCCAAGCTCGTGGTCCGTCAGTCCGGGGCGCTCTCGGCCGACTGGAGGATTTTTGCGGACGACGTGGTTACGTTCGGCTTCCAATACGGGTTTTTCAACGAACAGCTCTACGGTTATCCTCGTGGCAATATTCAGTATGAGCCGGGCCGCGTAACCTCATTTGGTCCGACGTTCACGCAAGGCGCCGTCGGGGCGGGGTCGCTTCAGATGAATAATTCGACCCGAGATGTGACTGGAACGACGTGGCAGCCAAGCCTGCGTTGGCGCCACAACGGTCCCGTTTGGCGCATGGAGGCGGGTGGGGCGATTTCCCGGTCGAGCTATCAGGACCGCAACATCGACAAGGGATATTGGGGCCCCGCCAATGCACTATGGAGCAACCTCACGGTCCGTTTCGACGACGTGAGCTATATGCGTCCGGGAACAATCACAGTGACGGATGCGGCCGGCCGGCCCGTTGATCCGACCAAGATCAAAGACTATCTCTTGGAAACGGTCGGTTCGAGCCCGGTGGACCGCTCCGACATTGTGCGCAGCTTCACCGGGTCGGTGCGGCGCGACCTTGCGCTGCGCTTCCCCCTCACCGTGAAAGCCGGTTTCGACTTCGGGTCACAGACGCGGGATATCCGCAATCCCTCGGTCACCTATGGTTACGTCGGACCGGACGGCGTCGCGCGGACCGCGGACGACTCGGCGGAACGGTGGCGCGAACCCAAGTATGAGAATATCATTTATGGGTTTGGTTTCGACTCCCGGCAGGGCTTCGACAACTCGGCCGTCTACGACACCTTCAAGGCTCACCCGGAATACTTTCAACTCAACGCGACTCAAGAAGTGAACGCCTATCGCGCCACGGTGAATGCGTCGAAACGAATGACCGAGGCAATCTCCGCGCCGTACCTGCGGTTCGATCTCCCGCAACTGCTGGACCGGAAGCTTTCAATTACGGGCGGCGTGCGCTTCGAGCGGACCAAGTTCAACGGCGTCGGACCGTTGATCAATCCCTCGTTTATTTATCAGCGGGACGCGGCAGGAAACATTGTGCGGGTCAACGGCCAGCCAGTCGCGATTGCGGCTCTCGCCACACTCGCCGGCACAAAGCTGGCGTACATTGAGCGCGGAGCGAAGGTCGAACACAGCTACGGAAACTATTTTCCGAGCATGAACGCCACCTGCAATATCCTGCCGAATCTGATCGGCCGTATTTCCTACGCGCGCTCGATCGCGCGGCCGAATTTCAACACGATATTGCCGTCGCTCAACATCCCGGACGAAACCTCCGCGAATCGCACCATCACGCTGACCAATCCGAACCTGAAGCCCTGGCAGGCGAACAGCTATGGCGCTGCGCTCGAATATTATTTCGACGAGAAGACTGCCGGAGTCCTCTCGGTTCGCGGATATCGGCGCGACATTGTGGACTTCTGGGGCTCGGTGACGCAGCCGGTCTCTGATGAGCTTCTCGCCGTCTACGGCCTCGATCCCAGCATCTACGGCGCGTCACGTGGCTTCGTCGTGAGCACCCGGACCAACACCGGCAGCGCGCGGATCAGCGGCGCGGAGTTCGACTACCGGCAAAGCCTCACCTTCCTCCCGGCGTGGGCGGCCGGCATCGGCGCATTTTCCAACCTCACGATACAGCACTTGCAGGGCGACACGACCGCAGACTTCACGGGCTTCGTACAGCGCACGATCAACTGGGGCGTATCGCTGAATCGTGCCCGCTTCACCGGTCGCGTAAATGTGAACCTCCGCGGGCGCGAGCGCCGCGCGGTCTTTACGGGCGTGGGCGTCGAGCCTGGCACCTACACCTACATGGCGCCCCGCAAGTCGGTGGACGCCTCGGCGGAATATCGCGTTACGCGCACCTTCGCGATCTACGGTACCGTGCGAAATCTCTTCAACGCGCCCGAGGACATCGAGCAATACGGCCCTTCGACGCCCTACTACGCCCGGTTGGCCACACGCACCGATTATCGGCCGGTCTACACGGTCGGATTGAAGGCCACGTACTGACATCGCAACGCCGATGGCCGCAACAGGTGTTTCAGAGCGGGAGTCTGATGAGAAAGGACGTGTGCTGCGCTCGATTCGGAGGCGGCGCAAATCCGCCGCGACGGGATCCCGCGACTTAATCTACGACACGGCCCGCCATGACCAGATCGCAGGGCTGTGGTTGCCGCCGCTGCGAGCCCTCAAATGAGGAAGTGCTCGATGAATATACTCAAAAACTGCCTCACCATCTTCACGGCCCTGCTGCTCACGCCGCAGGAACCTCTGTACGCTGGCGAAGCTTTAGCGCCAAAGCCGAACATTCTCTTCATCCTCGCCGACGATCTCGGCTGGGGTGACCTGCATTGCTACGGCAATCCCGCAATCGACACGCCGGTGATCGACTCGCTGGCCAAGGAAGGCGTGCGGCTGACAGCACACTACTCGCCTTCACCGCTCTGCTCTCCGGCGCGGGCCGGATACCTTACGGGACGTTTCAATCACCGTACGGGCGCGGTCGATGTGCCGAGCAACCGCGGGCTCGACCGTCTCGACTTCTCGGAGAAAACGTTCGGCGACTACTTTCGTCACGCGGGCTACGCGACTGCGCTCATTGGGAAATGGCACAACGGACTATATTGCCGTGATTATTTACCGGACCGGCGCGGCTTCGACCTGTTCTACGGCTTCGCCAATGGGGGCCAGGACTACTGGAAGTGGAACCTGCTGCGCAACGATGCCGCCGCACTGCACGATGGCCGCTATCTGACCGACGCGCTAAATGACGAGGCCATCCGTTTCATCCGCGAGCAGAAGTCGAAACCCTTCGCAATGTTCCTCGCGCACCATGCGCCGCACAGTCCGCTGCAAGCCCCCGAGCCGCTCGTGCGGAAATACCGCGCGCGCCTCGGCAAAGATGCGAGTGAGGCCGTGACCGTCACCTACGCGATGATCGAGACCATGGACACCGGCCTGGGTCGCGTGTTTCAGACACTCCGCGACGAGGGCTTGTGGCAGAGCACGGTCATCGTGTTCACCAGTGACAACGGCCCTTTTCTCCAGCGTTATCCGCGGTTGGGATCGCAGAAGCGGTTCAACGGCGCGTTTGCCGGGGAGAAGGGAATGATGTTGGAGGGCGGCATTCGCGTGCCCGGCATTGTCGCCTGGCCAGGGCATATCCCGAGCGGGCAGACGGTGGAGACACCGGTCCACGGCTGCGACTGGTTGCCGACGCTCTACAGTCTCACGGCCCACGGTGCGCCCGAGGGAGCCAAGCCCTTTGACGGCCTGAATCTGATGCCGCTGCTCATGGGCAAACCCACGCCTGCACTGACGGAACGCACGATGGTCTTTCAGCGCAATCGCTACGCTCCAGTGACGCACGCCAACGCTGCCATCCGCGAAGGGCGCTGGAAGCTCTACTGGCCAGGCGACGAAGCATTGTTGGAGAAGGACAGCGCGCGCGACAACCCCTCCTTTGGGCGCGGCATCGTGCAGCCGCACTGGGAGATGCCGCTCGACCGCCAGCTCGATACTCCCTCGAAGGCACCGCAACCTCCGCCGCGCCTCTACGACCTCAACTCCGATCCCAGCGAGCAGCACGACCTTGCCGCCACGCATCCTGAGATCGTCCAATCACTCGCGCAAAAACACGATGCCTGGTTCAACGAAGTGGTTGCTGACTGGCAGCGGTCCCGCGCTCAAATCATCGCACAGGACCGAGTCTATTGGAACGACCGCACCGCACCCGATCCCGCCGCCTTGTTCAAAAACTACTGGCAATGGAAATCCGCTCCCACAGGCACCGATCCCAAAACCGCCGACCCGTTAAAAATCTTCCGAGGCTTCTGGAGCAACACTCCAATAGACCAATGAAGGCTGCCACACCATGAAACCCGCTCTATCGCTCCTCACCGCCCTGCTGCTCGCGCCGCTGGCCGCACCGCATGCAGCCGATGCCGCGGACCCTAGGCCGAACATCATCCCCGCTGGTTGGGATGCGCTTCAGGCCGCCAACCGCGTCATGGAGCGACTGGTCAACGTGACCGCGCCGCACGTGAAAGGCGCACATGATGCGGAGTTTGTCTGCGTGGGCGACCGCGCTTTCGTTGTCGCCGAAGCAAACGACGTGCAGCCGGGTGAGAGCGCGGAATGGCCCTTCCAATACGTCACGATGTCCGTGGTGAACCTGAAGACGCTGAAGGTGGAGAAGGTCATCGATTTCGCGAGGGGCGAGCAGACGTTCGAAAATCAGAGGCTGCCAGCAGGCGCCTGCATCGCACCACGCATCATCCAAAAAGATACACGCACGCTGCGCTGTTACTTCGACAGCAACGATCCCGGCAAACGGCAGTCGCAGGTCTGGTATCGTGACTTCGATCTGAAGCACGGTGATTTTGCCCCGACCCTCCACAAGGCGAAGCTCAAAACCACGGCGGGCACCTTCGATTTCCAGCCGCAGTTTCTTTATGCGGACGCTGTGGCCCGCGGTTTCACGAACAAGCCCTGCGACTCCACGATGCATATCTTCGATTCATTCAAGCGCTTCGACGGCAAGATCTACGTTGCCTTGAACAACTTTAAGGGAATGCAAAATGCCCTCGCGCTGGTGCACGACGATTTGGAAACCTTCGAGGTGATCGGCCACTTCAACGAGCCGGAGAGCGCGGCGCTGAGCGAATCCGCGGTGAACCGCCTGCCCGACGGCACATGGATGGCTATCTGCCGAAGCCAAAAGGGAAACTACCACTTTACCACCAGCAAGGACGGCAAAACGTGGACTACCGGCCGCGAGATGCCGCATGTTCCAGACGGCGCCAGCTCGAAACCGACCTTCGACCAGTTCGGCGGCATGTATTATCTCGGATGGCAGGTTCGGGGCGCAGGCCGCAACGTTTTCAACGTGGACGTCTCCCGCGATGGCAAGACGTGGGAGCGAAAGTATCGCTTCGAGAACCCGCGGTCATTTCAATATCCCACTTTTCATGAGCACGAGGGCACGATCTGGCTCAGTGTGACGCAAGGCCGCAAGGAGCGCATCATGTTCGGCAAACTGGAAGATGTCGGGCAGTTCGAGTCGCTCGATGACAAACCCGCGCACCGCTGACGGAGAAAGGAATGAACATGAAATCCATTCGCACCCGCCTCGTGCTGGTGTGGCGGCGTGCGCCCCATCGGAGAAAACGGCGCGACCCGCTGCAACTGGCATACGGTGGCTACAGACGAGCGGGCTCCGGCGGGATACCATCAGGCTCTGGCCGCTGTACTGTGAACAAAAGCATGGCAATGCATCGCGCCCCGGCCTATCCGGGCGTGGCCTGGCTGTCGCGCGTCATGGCGGTGGCGGCCGGTCTGTGGGGTGTCGAAACTCTCGCCAACACGCCCACTCGCCCCAACGTGGTCCTCATCCTGGCAGATGATCTTGGATACGGAGATTTGGGCGGGGCCTGGGGTGGCCGGGCGGCAACGCCCCATCTCGACCGGCTGGCCCGCGAGGGACTCCGTTTCTCCGATTTTCACGCCAACGGCGCCATGTGCACGCCCACCCGCGCCTCGCTCCTGACCGGGCGATATCCACAACGGATGGGCTTCGAGAGAGCGCACGCCACCAGGGGCCGGGACGAGCTGGGCATCGCCAGACCAGGCAATCACGAGATCACGATTGCGACACATGTCGGCCGAGCGGGCTATGCCACGGGCATCTTTGGCAAGTGGCACTTGGGCAAGCACCCCTCGGCCAATCCGGTTCGATTTGGCTTCGACGAGTTCCGCGGACTGACCGATGGCGAGGGTGACTATTTCAGCAAACTGGATCGGTTCGGCGGAGAAGACTGGCTGCATAATGAGCAGTTCAAGCATCAACCCGGGTATGCCACCACGGTGACGACGGACAACGCACTGGACTTCATCGAACGCCACAAAGAACGACCGTTCTTCCTCTATGTGGCCTACCAAGCGGTCCATTTTCCGTGGCAGGTTCCTGACGACTCGAACCGCGAGACCCGCCGCGAGGGCGAGGAATTCACGAGCGGGAAACCCGGGCCCCGCAGCAAGCTCGGGCCGCACACGCCCGCCGAAATTCCTTCCGTGATGCAGCGGATGATCGAGGAACTCGATCACGGGGTTGGGCGGATCATCGCCGGGCTGCGCGGGCTAGGCCTGGAGAGCCGGACGCTCGTTTTCTTCACGTCAGACAATGGCGCCTACGTGCACTACCTCGACCCTGATCTCGTGGATCCGGCCGGGCCTGAGCTGCCGCCGCCGGATTGGCCGCGGGTCGGTTCCAACGGACCGCTGCGCGGCCAGAAAACGCAGTTGTATGAGGGTGGCCACCGCGTTCCGGCTATCGCCTGGTGGCCGGGCCGAATACCCGCGGGCCGCCTGACCGCGGAAACGACTATGACCATGGACATCCTGCCCACGGTGCTCGAGCTGCTAGACCTTCCCTTCCCCGCGAGCAACGGGCCGAACCGGATCGATGGCGTGAGTCTGCAGTCGCTGCTCTTGCGCGGAGAGCCGTTACCGAGCCGCACACTGTTCTGGCGGGCCCCGACCCAAAAGGCCGTTCGAGAGGGGCCATGGAAGCTGGTGAACGACCAGTTGTACCACTTGGCCGACGATATTGGAGAGTCGCGGAATGTGGCGGCCGCTCACCCCGTTGTGCTGACACGCCTGCGGGAGAAACTCGCCAGGTGGGAAAAGGAAGTTTCTCGGCCGGACCTCCCCTGAAAAGCGGCCTCACGCCAATCGGGCCTGGGCGCCGAGCTCAGCCGTGCCACCTCGGCAGCAATGTGAAGGAGGACGGGGTCATGTCCGGATTCCGGACAAATTCAGCCTGGGCACGCTGGCGCAGCGTCACCTTGCCGCGCCGCCAACCTACCCGATAGCTCCGCCGTATTGTCCGGATTCCGGACATGACCCCATCGGCCGGCTGGGCAGAGGTCAGCCGAACGGGGTCTGGCTTTGGGGTTTGGGGTCACGCGGTGAACGCGTCCCCTGTTTTCCTTCAGCCGCTCGCTCGCGCCTTTCACGCAAAATCGCACCCCGTTGCCGCGGATCCTGACGGCGGCGCTTCGGGTCCGCTTATCCTCACCGCCAGCCGCGAGTGCATTCCCTGATGGGGAACTCGAGGTGCGGTTGGGCGCTTCAATACACTTCGTCGTGGGTGCCCACCGCTTCGAGCAAGATGGCCTCTTGTGCTCCCTGCCGAACAAACTGAAACACGATGCGCAGATCGTATCCGGCGGAACAGGCCCACGATTTCGCCAGTTTCCCCTTTAGCTTGTGGGTGCGTAACGCCGGGTGATGCGCATCCTCAACCAGCAGCTCCAAAGCGGCCTGAAGATCGTCGCCCATCGCGGGATGCCGTTTCGCCAGTCGTCGCGCCGCGCGCAGAAACGCGCTGCTGGGCAGCAGCACGCGTTTCACGCTCGAATACGTTGCATGATCGCTCCAACGCTCACCGGCTTGCAGTCCCCACGGGCGAACTCGGTCCGGGACTCCTTCACCGCAGCGACGAGCTCAGCGCGTCGCTTCTCGGCAATTCGGCGGCGCAGAGTATCGGCGAGTTCCTCCTGTTCCTCCAAGGTAAGCCGGTCGGCTGCATCCAAAGTGGTTGCGAATGAGGTCATGCTCAAAAGTTGAACGACCTTCCCCGGGTTTTCAACTTCAGTTTGGACGGTTTGACCAGCCGCAATGGGTCTGCCCTTGGGGTTTGGGTCCAAGCGATGGACGCGCCACCTGTTTTCTTTCAGCCCCTCGCCCGCGCCTACGCAGCTCACGCCATCACCCAGCAAGGCTCGCCTGCCTGTCCCACCGCCAAGTTTTTTGAATTCTACTGCCGTGGCGCCCCGTCGCTCGCACTCAGGTCCCTGCGGATCCACCGATGCGACGCTCGCCTCGCCCAAGGACTATGCTTTCGGAGCGTCCATAAATTGCCGCGGAGTGCGGATACGAACACCGCCGTGGGTCTTGAGCGTCAGCAGGTCCTTGTCACCCGTGACGATGACGTCGGCCTGCGCCGCCAACGCCGTCGGTGTGCTCGAACGGGTAGATCGTTTCCTGGAGCTGGTCGTCGAGGACGGTGCGATCGGTGACGGAGCGAAACTGCTTTGTGCCCTTCGCGGTGTAGAGCGCGGAGAGCTGGTGGGCGACCCAGGCGATGGAGTTAGATTTGCCGGAGCCAGCGCTGTGCTGGATGAGGTATTTCTGGGCGGGACCTTCGGCGCGGGCGGTTTCGACGAGCTGGCGGACGACGTCCCACTGGTGATAGCGAGGGAAGATCATCGCCTCCTGCTTATATTTCCGACCGTCCCAATCCTCCGTCTCCTTAATTTCGAGATGCACGAGGCGTGCGAGGATGTTGAGCAGGTTGTCGGGCAACAGCACCTCGTTCCAAAGGTAGTCGGTCGCGTAGCGGTGCACGTCTGCCGGCAACTCGTTGCCCGCGCCGCCGTCCTTGGTGCCGCGATTGAAAGGGAGAAAGACAGTGGACTCGCCGGCGAGGCGGGTGGTCATGGCGACCTCGTATTGGCTGACCGCGAAGTGGACGAGCGCGCCGCGTTTGAAGGTGAGGAGCGGCTCGGGCTTTTTCGTGACTGGGTCCACCGGTAGGCGGGCGGTCTTGTAGTGTTTGATCGCGCGGTCGGCCGCTTGCTTGAAATCCGACTTGAGTTCCAGCGTGGCCACCGGGATGCCGTTGACGAAAAGCACGAGGTCGATGCGCCACGCCTTGGCCTTCAGCCCGGCGGCGGTGAGTTCGGCCTCGGTCGCCCACGGGCTGTAGACCAACTCGGGCACGACGCGCAGGCGGTTCTTCGCGTAGCGGGCGAGGGAGTCGGGGTTCAGATCGTGCTCGGGTTTAAACTGGCAGAGGAAGAAACGCGTGCCGCGGTCGCGCAGTTCGTGGCGCAGCACGCCGAGCGTGCCAAGGTGCGCATCGTCTGGTTGGCCGCGAGTGGATCGGCCTTGTTGAGTTGTTCGGCGACGCGCTCGAGAAACTTTTGCTCGGGAGCGGACGGGTAGAGCGTGCAGAACTTTTCCCACTGCTCGGGCTGGGTGTCCTTCACGAAGCCGACGACGTCCTCGGGTAGAGCGCGAGGGCGCGGTCGTAGTGTTCTGCCCTTCCTCGCTTCCATCCGCCCGCGGCCATCTGCTCAATGACTTCGAGTTGGAAAACCAGTTCTTTGGTGGGGTCGCTCATTGGGGATGGTTGGGTCAGAGGGAAGACTGAAGCTTGAGTGCAGCGGCGACGATGGGCTTGGCCCAGGTGGGGGTTGAGGAGAGGTTTTTCGGGGCGAGGATTTCCCCCTTTCGTAGGTGCAGGAGCAAAACCGGCGCA
>Ga0209296_1003634_pt1 | contig 10451 bp, 9 predicted proteins | sample S_130206_EF_Meta_FD_187319 | JGI IMG/M metagenome (GOLD analysis project Ga0209296, IMG submission 187319) | Freshwater microbial communities from Lake Simoncouche, Canada to study carbon cycling - S_130206_EF_MetaG (SPAdes) (version 2) | ecosystem: Environmental > Aquatic > Freshwater > Lake ...
AGTGTCGTACCGTTTTATGAGACGACTGAGATACCGTCCTCGTCTTTTTCTACGGTGATCACTCGATCGGCGGTCTCTTCAAGCCCGCCGACGTGACTGATGCACCACACCTGTCCGTATGTGCCGCGCAAACTGCGTAGCGCTGCCAGGATGCTCTCGCGACGAGGTCCGTCTTGTGAGCCGAACACTTCGTCAAGGATGAGGAAACCAACGCCGCCAATGCGTGAGCACACGACGTCCGCAATACCTAGGCGGGTAGCTAGTGCAACGAGGTCTGCTTCGCCGCCTGAGAGCTCAGTGACTTGCCGGTAGGCGCCGTCATCCATTACTTGTACTTCGTAGTCAGCCGTAACGCGTACTGCTGAGAAGCGTCCTTCGCTCATTGCGGCAAGTACTTGCGTGATGGAAGCTTCAATCATTGGGCGTACTTGTTCGCCGATCTTTGTTTCAACATCAGCTAACAAACGGTACGCACCGTTTGCATACATGCCAGCTTCTTGATGCTTGCGACGCGCTCCAGCTAGCTCATTAGCGTGTTTCAAGTGGGCGCGTGTGACGTTGACAGCTTCAAGTGAGCGAGCGCTCGCTCCGGCTAACTCTCCAAGCATAACGAGCTCACCGCGGTGGGCATCTACTTGAGAAGCTCTTGCTTCAAAAGACGCAACAAGAGCTTTGTCGCTATCGAGTGCATCTGCTTCAGCTAAGAGTGTGTTGAGTTGTTCTTTGGTCTCACTGGCTGCAAGACCTAGCTCTGTTTGACGTAGGAAAAGTGAGTCACGTTCAGCGCGTACTTCTGCAGCTCTTTTAGCGCGCGACAGTGCAAGTGTCGATTCGCCGCGTTCCTTGTAGAGACCTTCTAGATCAACCTTGTCGCCATCTACGCGTTCCATGTGCAACGCGTAAGCCTCAAGGCGTCGCAGTAGCTCACCGCGTTCTCCTTCAAGTCTGGACGAATGTTCGAGTGCTTGAGCAGCTGCTGCTGCTTGTTCAGTGCGTGACTTGTCAAGCAGTAAGGCTTCGTCGCGGCAAGTGCGAGCTTGCTTTCCGGCTTCAATGATCTTCTCGATTGCTGCGCTTTGGGTTGCGATGCGTTCTTCGACGCTTGTCATCTGTCCATGGGTGTGCGTTTCGTCAATCTCTTGTCCGCATGTATCGCACACAGCACCAAGCTCAGTTAAAGACACACGCCGGCGCTCTAAAGCTTCAAGCTCAGCTCGTGCTTGGCCGAGTGCTTCACGCAACTGTTCCATCTCTGCGCTCTTTGCAACTGCTTCGTCGCGTGCTGCGTTAACTTCAGATAGAAGACGTGTTTCGTCAAGTTCTGCAACGAGCACGCTACTTGTGGTTTCGCGTTCGATCTCACTGAGTCTTGATTCAACACGTGAACGCTCACGTCCGATCATCTCGCGCTGCGAGGCAAGGTCTGCTTCAGCTTCAGCGCGTGCGATCGATGCGTCAATCTTTCTGTTCTGTTCCTCAATAGACCTGAGGTCAAACACGCCGGTGATGATCTCAGGCAGCACGATCGCATCGCGTTCAGCTTCTACTTTGGCAAGGTTTCGTTTGAGTGTTGAAACAACTGCGGCGTTTGCAGCCTGCTTTTCACGCATCGAGCGCCAGCTGGCATCTACGTCAGTCGTTAAAGCTAGTTCTGCTTCTAAAGTTGCGATGGTGTCTCGGCATTGTTGTTCAGCGCGTGACGCTGCAGACCAGATGTTCTGAGCATCCGTGAGCTGACGCGACAGGTCTTGTAGGTCTCCCGTTGGTGGGATCGCGTCAAGGGACGTTACTGAACTTCTCCAAGAAAGTCGTGCCTCGTCTTTGGCGCGTTCGAGTGCGTCAAGGCGTAGCAAACGACCAATGGCACGAGCTCTAGCTGCCCCGCCCATCTTTGTGAGAGCGTCGAGTTCTTTTTGTTGGGCAACGACGGCGAGCTTGATGCCCTGGGCGTCCATGCCGAGGAGGTTCTCAACTGCCTCGGTGACTGCTTTTACGCCCTCAACAAGTGGCTGGCCGTTAACACTCAACACTGCTGAGGATGTTTTACCTTCGCGTCGCCGGATGATGCGCCACTCGCTGTTATCGATGGTGAAAGCCATCTCGACTTCAAGTCCTTCGATCTCTGCGCCTCGTCGTACGAGACGGTCAAGACCACTGCGCCCTAGGCGACTCTCACCAACTAAAGCAAAAACAATCGCTTCGATGATGGTGCTTTTACCAGCACCGTTTGCTCCGGTAACAACAATGGTGCGTTCTTCTTCGCCGAGCTCAATGTGTGTGCTCTTGTGCCTGCGTAGGTTCTCAATGCGTAGTTCCTTAATCATGCTGAGGCCTTCTCTGCGTCTGTGACTGCGGCGTCTGCTGCGACTTTTTCTGCTGTTTCTTCTTCAGGTTCTGGTGCGACGGTTCTCATGTGTTTTGTCACGAGCGTCTCGCACACGGCAAGAGATCCTTCTCGTTCTTGTTTTTGTAGAACTGCTCCTGCGCGTTCGCGTAGCAGTGTCATCACGTCTGTTTGCACGCGTGGTGCAGCAGTGACACCATCTTCGGCGACTCTGGCAACAGGTACGACTGTGATCTCATAATGCATTGCACTCTCAAGTGCTGATTGACGCACAGTGTGTGTCGTGACAAGAGCCCATTTTTCGCGTTGGCATCCAATGATGTTCTGTCCGACTATTGATCCAGCAAGTTTTTTCTCAGCTCGAGCCGCGTCAAGGTTTGAGACCAACGCAGTTGTGATCTCTTCAGGTGTTTTGTCAGATGCGTCAATGGCTGGTAGGCGAAACATTGTGCGGATTGGCAAGTTACGTGGTGTAACAACCGGAGCATTTCCGCGTTTTACTTCAACTCGTAGGTAGCCGCGTTCTTCGCCGTTATCGCGAAGGTCGCCAAAACCCATGTTCTCACTTGAACCTGCGTAGTAGCACCTAGCTCCGCCTCCACCGCTGATCGGACCTTGCTTATGCCAGTGGCCGAGCGCTCCGTACTCCCAGTCGCGCATGACAACGTCAGTCGGGATCGGGTATTCGCGTCCAAGGACGCGCTTGTAAAGGCCAGATCCGCCAGCTACGCCGTGTGCGACAAGTATGTTGGTAAAACCAGGTGTGGGAACTACTTCACCAAAACGTGACTCGATAGCCATGTCTTTGAGAGTGTCGTGTGGAAGACAGTGTGCATGCGTGGAGAGCAGTTCTTCAGGGCAGTTCTCGATGTTGTCAAACTTGACGACTTTGTAGTCGTCGCACACAACATGTACGCCTGGAATGCCGCGATACAGCTCTAAAAAGCAAGCTTCTTTACGGTTTGAGCTGAGGTCGTGGTTGCCTGCGATGATGACGACTTGGCGTCGTGTGCCGTCTGGTCGAATGCTGGCGAGTTTTGTGAGCATGTTGCGAGCAAGCAGCATGAGGCGGATGCTCACTTGTGGCTTTTCGGCAAGGTCTCCGCTGTGGATGACAAGTGGTGGGTCCCACTCGATGATGTCATCTACGCAGCGTACAAAAGCTCGGGCGATGTCAACTCCGCGCTGGTTCTCTCCAGAAGCAGAGACGCTGCGGTAAGCTTCATAACCAAGGTGGGTGTCAGATAAGTGCGCTAGTTTCACGAACAGAGTGTGCGCGCTCTACGCCACTAGCGCACGTCCCGCGGCTCATAAAACTGTAGAGAAAGCCCCAAAAAGTAGGTCTCGTCGCTCAACACGTTCACCTACAAGCTGGGCCAGGGTTAAGAGCTCAATTGTGAGCTCCCTAGAGCTCGTCCCGACAGCCGTATCAACAGCTGCTTCAGCTAGGTCGTCTCCGCCGTCGAGCATCGCTGTGACGAGGGAGACAGCCTTGTCACAGCCCCGTCCGGCACATTCTTGAATCGTTAGAGAGCCATGCGCACCAACTTCAGCAGCGACGGTGATAGCCCAGCACAAACTGGCGCACATCTCAAGTGCGTCGATGTCGCCGCGCACCTCAACTGTGTTGCGTACTCCCATCTTCTCCAAGATGACCGCAGCTGCTAGAGCTCTCATGTTAAGAACCGTCCGGTGTGACGCATTTTTGTCACCGTCTTTACCGCTGCTGCCTCGGGCACAGCACCAAGGCTCGTTGCACAGTGTCTCATGTGTCAACATCGTATCGCTCTCTCACCCGGTTGAGGATTATGTTCCTCACAACCCCAGACGCCTCGACCACTCTGTCTTCGAAAGAGACAGAGCGCACGATGCTCGCTTTTGCTTACGCGCTCTCTGTCGAGCACGACGTACTTGTAGCGACCATCTCGTCTGAAGAGACAGCCGCAGATGCAGAAGAGCCATTCAGAAGGGTGTCGTTAGCGTCTCCTGCAGATGTACAAGACGCTATTGCGCATCACGCAATTGATGTGGTCGCGTTACATGAGGACTTCCCAATGTTGGCGCACTTAGCTTCTGCTGCTTTGTTGTATCTCAGTGAGCCACCAACGATCGCTGCTTCTTCTGCGCTCTCTCTGGCTTCTGAGATCCTGGCACCCTCACCGCTCATGGCCCAAGCTCTCGCTGATCGCTCGCTGCGTTCTGACATCACATCTGTCCCGCCTCCAGGGGTAGTTCACATCACAGCAACACAGCCAAATCATCGTTCGACTCTGCTCGTGACAGATGGTGACGAGGAGTCTGAAGTGATTGACGCTTGTACGTTGTTGCGCCGCCATCACGTCGAGACATCTTTGACGATCGTCATGCCGAAAAACAAAAAGACACAGGCTCTGCGTGATTTTGCTACAGCAACGCCAGGTGTCTGTGTGTCCGAGCCGCCTTCAACTTTGAGTGACTGGTCAAATCTGTTCAGCGCTCACGAGGTGCTTTTAGTACCAGCGCTCGGCGCGTCATGTCCGGTGTGGTCGGTTGCGCAACAAGTCTCACTGGGTAAAAAAGTAGTTGGCTATGCGCATCCAGGACTCTCCCATCTTGACCCCTCTCTCGCGACTCTGGTCTCCCCAGGAGATCTGCGCGCCCTAGCGCTGGCTTTAGACGCGGCGCTAGACAGTAAAGCCGACCCAGTTCAAACACCAGCTCTCAGCTCGTTTGACCCGGCACGTCTGTACGAGGACCTTCTCGTGAAGGTCTGTCGCTAGGCCTCGTTACTGAGCATTAATTCTGAGCCCGTCCACCACCGCCTCCGCCACCTCCGCCACCACCACCTCCTCCTCCTCCACCGCCGCGACCACACACCAGACACACCCCTTGTCCTAGACCCTGTTTTGAGGCTTGTTTTACAGCCTGTTTTAGGGCCTATAAAAAGTCCTCCAGGCTACTTGCGGTCCTGACCAATTGCGGCACTTTGCAGGTCACGCCCTCGACCGGGCGTTCTAAGGAGCCCAAGGAGCTACATGAACATTCAACCAAAAGCAGAAGAAACAATCGTCACTACACCGGCAGTAACAACACCGGAAGTAGCAAAGACAATCTCACACAACGCAGCTGCAGTGATCGCTTCAGCAATCGCGTCATCTAACTCGCGTGCGAACCAGGGCTTCCTGGCTTCCATCAAGGTAGTTGGTGTCGGCGGCGCTGGTGTTAACGCCATCAACCGCATGATCGACGCAAACCTTCGTGGTGTTGAGTTCATAGCTGTCAATACAGATGCTCAAACTCTCCGTCTCAGTGACGCTGATGTTCGCATCGACCTTGGCGCTTCAACAACTCGCGGCCTCGGAGCTGGATCTGTGCCTGCAATTGGTAAGGCCTCAGCAGAAGAGCACCGCGCTCAGCTCGCTGAAGCACTAGCTGGAGCTGACATGGTGTTCGTTACAGCCGGTGAAGGTGGCGGCACAGGTACTGGCGCAGCACCAATCGTTGCTCAAGTAGCTCGTGAAGCAGGAGCCCTCACTGTCGGTGTTGTCTCTCGTCCTTTCGCTTTCGAAGGTCGTCATCGTTCAGCGCAAGCAGAGCAAGGCATCTCAGAACTCGCAGCAGCTTGTGACACTCTCATTGTTATTCCAAACGACCGTCTGCTCGCAGTTGCTACTGCAAAGACCTCAATGCTCCAAGCTTTCGCTATGGCTGACGAAGTCCTTTTGCAAGGCGTGCAGGGTGTTGTTGACTTGATCATCACACCAGGCCTCATCAACACCGACTTTGCTGACGTACGCATGATCATGAAAGACGCTGGCCGCGCTCTCATGGGCATCGGCGAAGCGTCAGGTGAGGATCGTGCCGTAGCAGCAGCGCAAGCTGCTATCACTTCTCCATTGCTTGAAGTACCAATCGATGGTGCTCGAGGCATCTTGATCAACATCTGTGGTCCAAGTGACCTCTCGTTGTTCGAAGTAAACGCCGCTGCTGAAGTGATTCACGCTGTAGCTGACCCTGAAGCAAACATCATCTTTGGTGCTGTTGTAGACGACACGTTGCAAGACCAAGTTCGCGTGACGGTTATCGCTGCAGGTTGCAGCACAACGCAGTCACTCTAACAATCCTTCAAAGTCGCCTCTCAACGGCGTCTTCGAATGATCGGTGGAGTGTTCTCCTTGCATAAAGCCGATCCAAAACGCCCCTCTGGTGTCAGAGGGGCGTTTTGCTATACAAGCCCCATGTCATTGAGAGGTACGCATGGACACTCTTTGTAAGTGGAAGATAAGAGCAGTGAAGATCTAGAAGAGCAGGGAAGTCTCCCTCTGGCAGCATCTACGCACCCTCTGAGCGGTATCAAAGTCTCGACACTGGTCGTGTCGTCTGACGGTGCTTTGTGGTTTGCTCCAAGATTCCTAATCGGGAACTTCATCCCTTTGTTTAGCGCTTCTGATAAAGCAATATGCGGTCGTTTCACCGGCCACCCAGCACCCCACCTTCGTTGTACATGTGGCTTTTACGCAGTATCTGCAGTTTCTGAGCTGGACATTTTAGGCCCTCCTACATCTTTTACCGTTGTTTCAGAAGTGTTGCTAGGCGGCACGATCATTGAGCACGAGCTCGGGATGCGGTGCCAGCTGCAGAAGGTTTTGAGCACATCTCTGCCGCGCGTGTGCGCTCGTTGTAAAACAGATGAAGTCACACACTTGCGCGCAACTCGGGCCGGGATATCGGTCAATCCTCTACTGCCTGTATGCACGCGTTGCTCTACTCATCGGTCTTTAACTTTGTCAAACCAGGTGTTCACGATAGATGAGGCATCAGCACGTCTTGGTGTCTCATTAAATTGTGATCCGTCGTTTGTGCTCGCGCAGTCACCGCCGTACAGACCTCTACGTAAAACCGCTGTGGCGTTAGGATTTTGCGCACTCGTTACGGCCCTTGCAGTAATAGCTCCAGTAGCTACAGGGATAGGTGTGGCAGCACTCCTCACTCACCGATTGTTTCGTCTAACAAGGCGACCTCGCTAAAGAGTCGTGTCTCTCACAGCTAAGGACGGATAGTGTGACAATGGCAGATATCGGGAAACCTCAGCGTGAGATCATCGCACCGCACCCTGACAAAGAGACGCAAACACCAAAAACAGAGCCGGTCACGCAACCCGCACCTAAAGAACCTGTACCTGTTTAAGTCTTAGTCTTTAGGGCGTGTGGCTCGGTAACACAAAGCTCCAACTAAGAGCATGACGATTCCGATTGGCCAGTACATGATTCTCACTGTCGTAAAGCGACTCTCGGACGCACTCATCTTGTGATCGCTGTGAGCTTTAAGAAACTGATGCCGCCTAGAGCAGCATCACTCCATGTTGAAAGGATTGTCGCTATCGAACTGACGCTTTTCATGTACTGCGGTCTTTGTCATGTCGATCTCTCGCATGCCAGAGAGGCGCTCAACGGCTTCGTCAACACTTGATGCTGAAGCCATTGCTTGTTCTGCGATCTCTGGTGCTACTCCTTCAGTCAAACGTGCGTAGCTTGCCTCGCTGATCGCGTTACGCAACTGTGACGACGCGTCGAGCACTTTGGCTCCACCTGTGGTACGACTGCGACCCATACGCCATGCCGGGCGTGGAAAGCGCACAACGAGCGGCTGACGGTAAGCGGTGTGCCACAGCGTCATGTGTCCTTTTGGCAAAGTCGCGATGCGTTCTTGTACGCCTGTTGACAATCGACCATGAACGCCGCTGGTGAGTTCTGCTTCAGCACTCTGACCAAGAGCTCTTGATGAGCAGTTGTCTCGCAGTAGTTCGTCGATCTTTGAGAGCTGTTGCGCACAACCAAACAAAGCCAAACCGGCATAGCGGCCCTGGGTTGCGACTTTCTGCAAGGTTTTACGTACGGTTGCCATCTCACCGCCTGAAGCGGGTGCGAATGAGTTGAGCTCGTCAGTGACAATCGCAAGGTGGTCTACACCTAGCTGTGATTGTTCTGCTGATTGCATAAGACGGTCAATGGTTCTTGCGATAACAAAGCCTTGCACTTCAACAGACACACCTGCTAGGTCGACAACAATTACTTGACCGTTACGCCATGCTTCTACCGGGATGTCGTCACCGCCGCCTGATTTTCCTCCGCAGAAAAGCCCCATACCGCGGCTACGCAAGCCATCAAACTGACGACGCAAACGCCGCATAGTTGCAATGTGTACGCGTCCGCCCCAACACTCACTAGCACCGGACTGTTCAGCCATGTCGATCTCGTTGGCAAACCATGCGTTGAGTTTGTCGAAAGTATCAACACGTCGATGCATATCAGGGTTCTTTAAAAGTAGGTCTTCAAACTGGGCAACAAAACCCGACATCTTCTCGTCGTCGTACATGTTGGGAAAGAAAAAGCGCAGGTAGCGCCAAGCCATTGGCAAGTCCCAAGCGATCGGTCGTGCATCTGGGCGTGCCGAGCGCACTCCACCAAATCCACTTGCAGCTGGTGCATAAACGGTGACGTCCGGAAAGGGTGTCGCGTCAAGACCCATTGCTTTGTAGATGGAGAGGTCTTCGTCGGTGAGTTCGTAGCCTTTGCTCACACCTTTGTCGAGCCACACGAGGTCCTCGCCTTTGACGTTGAACACGATCGCAGCAACACGGTGCTCGTCTTCATCTCCGCGTGACAGAGCAGAACGCAGAAGAACACTCACGAAGCTTGTTTTAGAAGCAACACCAGAACGACCTCCAACGAGACATCCTTGTGCTTCAGGCCCCATCAAGAAAGAACCATCTACGTCCATTCCAGCCCATGAGCCATCAACGAGGCTCGTCACACCAACAGGTATCGGCCAGTCCATGCGGTCACGTCCTGTGGCTTTTGCTACTTCGGCGATCTTGGCAGCACGTACCGCGCCTGCTCGAACGCTTCGTAGTTTGTCACTTGAAACAACACTGGCTTCAGCAACGATCGCTTCGTCCATGTGAGCGATACCAACTCCTGCAGCGCGGCTTGGCAAAATACGTACAGGGTCACCGTCTGAGCCGATGGTCTTCATGTCGGTTACTGACCCAACGACGGAGCCTTCACTTGTGTCAGCTACAACAAGGGAGCCGATCTGGACGTTTGATCCTCCGCTCTGGGAGTCCAAGATAAACGAGAACTTTCCAACGCCGCTGCCGGTTTGGGGCAGATAAACAGTACCTAGCTGGGTGTCTTCCATGCCTTTAAAGTGCCGTGCCCCCTCTTTTCTCGCACGCGCTGAGGTGTCCTCCCATGGTGGAAGCTATGAAGATCCTCAAAAAGCTCGCACTCATGGCCGTCATATACACCGTTGTATCTCCGTCCTCCCGTATCCAGTTTCAGGCCCTCACGGCTGACACCTTGGACTTTGTCTCAACTATTGTCCGCGGCTAGTAGGAACATGTAGTAAGAGGCCGGCACTCGTTTCCTTCTTGCGCGCCTACACATCAATTAGTTATTTTTACTGACCTAGCGTCACTTAGAGACGTCATCGAACAGGTGTCTCAGCGAACCCAGCATCCACTGATGCTTTTACGCAATGCGTAGACGGCCTTCAAGCGTCTCGCTTTGCGCTTGCTCACAGTGTTATGTGTGCCACGCGAAGAACTCACCACGCACCAAAGACGCAAGCTAGCTCGACAGCGCGGAACACTTCGCTGCGCGTGGTGCAACAAGTTGACTGAAGCAGTAGAGCTTCGTCGTGACCCAGGCTCAGATGAACATCCATGGGCAGACGCTGACGCACTCTGGGTTGAGTTTTACTGCGATCGTCCTTCTTGTGTAGCACACAGAATTGAGTCTGCTCCTGAGACCCTAGAGCAACGCGACTAACTAGACGCCTATCGCGCACGGATCGCCAAGTCATGCTGTCTAGTTCAAGAGCTGTCCTGCATTAATTGGGGGCGGTAAACGCCGTTGTATAGGGCGTTTTAAGCAATGTGCAAAGACCGTGGCGCCCTGCGACCGGCTTCGGACAGTCCTTTCTTACCTAACAACCAGGCCGTGAAAAAGCCTACTACCGCAAGGACGGACCCATATATGAAACGCAAAGCTTTTACCCTCATCGAGTTGATCATCGTGATCGTGGTTCTCGGAATTCTAGCGACGATCGCTATCGTCGGCTACCG
>Ga0209296_1003637_pt1 | contig 10448 bp, 9 predicted proteins | sample S_130206_EF_Meta_FD_187319 | JGI IMG/M metagenome (GOLD analysis project Ga0209296, IMG submission 187319) | Freshwater microbial communities from Lake Simoncouche, Canada to study carbon cycling - S_130206_EF_MetaG (SPAdes) (version 2) | ecosystem: Environmental > Aquatic > Freshwater > Lake ...
TCCCAAGAATTTGGGCCGAGCATCACACGTGCGCCAGAGCCCACGAGGACCTAATTAGGTTATGAGCCATTTCCTAGTGCCCACAACCCCCTGTCCTGATTAGATTGAAAGAGTGTTCACAGGAATTATTGAAGAAAAAGGCTCCGTTTTGGCCCGTGATGGGGCCAAACTCACCATCTCAGCCCAAGCCGTACTTGAAGATTCTGGAATTGGGGCATCTATTGCGGTCAATGGTTGCTGTCTCACCCTTGTAGAAAAGGGTGCCGATTGGTGGATTGCCGATGTTTCGGACGAAACCTATTCCCGCACCAACCTTGGCGACTTGCAGCCCGGCGACCCAGTCAACCTCGAGCGCCCCATGGTGGCCAACGGCCGTTTTGGTGGCCACATAGTTCTCGGTCACGTTGATGCCGTGGGCGAAATTGTCTCCCCTGTTCCCCAACTGATTGTGCGCGTCCCTCAAGACCTCATGCGATACATAGTGGAAAAAGGAAGTTGCACAGTTGACGGCATCAGCCTCACCGTCTTTAATCTCACAGCTGACACGTTTGAAGTTGCGGTCATCCCACATACGTCAGAGGTGACCACACTTGGTCATCGCAAACCAGGGCACAAAGTCAATATTGAAATTGATGTTCTGGCAAAACATGTTGAGCGATTGCTCGAGCACAGGAACTAGCAATGGCTGACCTCGGAGATCTTCGTCAGCGAATTGATGCCATTGACGCCGCACTTGTGAACCTGCTTGCTGATCGCATGAACGTGTGCCGTGAAGTTGCAGAAATCAAAGAAACAACAGGTGCTGCCGTTATTCAGCCACAACGCGTGCGTGATGTTTTGTCTAGTCGTCGCCAATGGGCAATAGATGCCGGTGTTGACGCTGATTTTGCTGAACAACTGTTCCGTACGTTGTTGTCAGAAACTCACCGCATTGAGGGCGCCGAGTCACGTGAGGAACTTGCGCCGATAAAAATTGCTGGCGATACACAACGTAGTGAGCTTGACACTGTCGCATGCCGCATTGATCATGTTGTGGTTGCTGTAGCCGACCTTTCTGCTGCACGAAAGTTTTTTGATGGTATGGGTTTCTCAACCACAGTCACTGATGATGCATCTGTAGTTAGCGCCGAAGCAGGTGGCGTCACTGTCGTTCTTGTTGGCCCGAACCACAACCCTGCAGTTCATCAACGCCTCGCCGAACATGGCTCTGGCGTACAACACATCGCCATTGAAGTTCTGAACGCTGGCTTTACTCGCGACGCACTTGACGCTGCGGGCGTGCCGCTACTTACCGATGTTGTCGTTGACGCCGAAGGCCACGAGCAGGTGTTCACAGCCCTTGACCCCGTCACCGGAGTCCAGCTCAGCTTCATCAGCCGTACGGGGCATCGGGTACCAATGAGCAGCCACAACGTGTCTGCCATGTTCGAAGCCATCTCCAACACCGCCACCGACCAATAACGGCGGTACTATTTAGGAGCGCGGCCAAATGGGCGCCACCAGACATTTCTTGCTCGTCTGATGGGGTTCGACCGCCACTGGCTCATATTCCACCGGATCCACCTGAAAGGTGCTGCCTTGTCGCGCCAGTTCTCTCGAGAAGACGTCATGTCTTCTCTCCCCATCGATCAATCGTTCGTTGACGACCTTTTGACATTGCCTCTTGATGAGTTGATGTTGCGTGCACGAAATGTTCGCGATGCTGCTCACGGCACGCGTGTCACATTTTCGCCAAAGGTATTCATTCCTCTCACCATGTTGTGTCGCGACAAGTGCGGGTACTGCACATTTGCTCAACCACCTGCACGCTTAGAAAAGCCCTACATGACTGCAGAAGATGTGTTGGCCATCGCACGTCAAGGCGCACGAACTGGTTGCCAAGAAGCATTGTTCACTCTCGGTGAACGCCCAGAAGAACGTTACGACATTGCTGCCAACTGGTTGCGCGACAACGGATATGACTCCACAGTGCATTACCTGCACGACATGGCCAAACTTGTTCTCGACGAAACCGGCCTGCTGCCGCATGCAAATGCCGGAGCTTTATATAACGATGAGTTAGCAATGTTGCGCCGCGTCTCCCCTTCTCAAGGCATGATGCTTGAATCACTACGTGATGATCTGGAATGCCATCGTGGTGCGCCTGACAAAGAACCACAACGCCGTATCAACACGTTGTGTGAAGCGGGTGAACTTGCCATCCCATTTACAAGCGGAATCTTGGTGGGTATCGGTGAAGAACGTCGTGACCGCATCGAGGCTCTCGCACTCATTGCTGCAGCACACGCAAAGTACGGCCACGTACAAGAAGTCATCGTTCAGAACTTTTTACCAAAAGCCGGCACAGCAATGCACAAAGCAAAGCCATGCCCAGAAGATGAGTACTTGTGGTCAATTGCTGTTGCGCGCTTGATTCTGCCTGCATCAATTCACTTGCAGGCTCCACCAAACTTGTCAGACGACTTTGGCATCTTGCTTGATGCAGGAATCGATGACTGGGGCGGCGTCTCGCCTGTCACTGCTGACCACGTGAACCCAGAGCGTCCATGGCCTGCACTTGATCGCTTGGGCGATGTCACTGAGGATCGCGGCATGGTTCTTGCACCACGTCTCACCATTTATCCCGAATTCGCAACAGCCCCTGAAAAATGGCTTGACCCTGCGTTGCACTTTCCTGTTATGGACAGAACTGATGCAGAAGGACTTGGCCGCGATGACCCAGGCGCTTTCTGGCCAGAAAAAGTAACTGCAGCAGACGTTGTTCATGACGGTGCAGAAGTTGTTCTCGTTGGGCACAAATCAACTCAGTGGTATTCCGGCTCAAACGTCAAGCCAATGATGTTGGTACCGCATCCTCGCCCCGCAGCAAAAGGTCGCATTGCAGAAATCATTGAAGGCCATCGCAACGGACAAGAACTTGGCGAAGACGAAGTCGTTGCATTGTTCACAGCACGCGGACCAGAAGTGGGTTACCTCGCTGATTATGCAGACGAATTGCGTTTCAATACCGTTGGCAACAATGTCACCTGGGTTCACAACCGCAACATCAACTACACAAACGTCTGTACATACAAATGCAAGTTCTGCGGTTTTTCCAAAGGCCCACTCAGTCTTAACCTGCGCGGAACTCCGTACCTCTTAACACTGGACGACATTGCAGACCGCGCAGTCGAAGCAGCCGGCATGGGTGCAACTGAAGTAACACTTCAGGGCGGAATTCACCCAGACTTTGATGGTGACTATTACATCGACGTTACGAAAGCTGTGAAGTCTGCAGTACCTGACATGCACGTGCACGGCTTTACTGCGCTTGAAGTAACTGAAGGCGCGAATCGCAACGGTGAATCACTTCGTGAATACCTTCTTCGCTTGAAAGAAGCAGGCCTCGCGTCTCTTCCTGGCACAGCGGCTGAGATTTTGGACGACGACATTCGCGCAATCATCTGCTCGGACAAGGTGAACACCGAAGAATGGCTTGAGTGTCATCGTCAGGCCCACTCCATCGGCTTGCACTCAAACATCACCATCATGTTCGGCAGTGTTGAGCATCCTCGTTCATGGGCCAAGCACATGGTGGTTACGCGAGAGCTTCAGAAAGAAACTGGTGGCTTCACCGAATTCATTCCACTTCCGTTCGTTCATATGGCGTCACCTATTTACTTGCAACGCAAAGCACGACGTGGACCAACATTCCGCGAGAACGTCTTGATGCATGCCATTGGTCGTATTTTTTACCATGGCCATATCGACAACGTTCAGGTCAGTTGGGTCAAGATCGGCACAGCGGGCGCTGCGCAGTTACTGCAAGCTGGCTGCAACGACCTTGGCGGCACATTGATGGATGAAAACATTTCTCGTGCTGCAGGTGCAAACCACGGCCAGATGATGACCGAAGGTCGCTTTGGCGAAATTGTGGCTCCGATGCGCCGCACATTGGTGCAACGCAATACTGCCTACAAATTCCTTAGCCCTACTGCAGGTGCGTAGCTACAGCCGCACGAGCGTGCGCGATATCAACTTGTAATTGATCTTTCAATTCATCGATACCTGAGAACTGGCGCTCGCTGCGTAAGAACGCAACGAACTGCACAACTGCTACTTCGCCGTACAAGTCACCGTTGAAATCCATGAGATACGCCTCAAGCAATGAGTGCTCGGCGTTCACATAAAACGTGGGGCGACGACCAAGGTTGATGGCACATGGATGTTCAGTGCCATCTGGGCGACGATACAGACCGGCGTACACGCCATCGCTCGGCACACACATGCCGTTTGGTATTTCAACATTCGCTGTAGGAAATCCGATGGTGCGGCCGCGCTGGTCGCCCGTCACCACTTTGCCTACAACTTCATAGGAATGTCCCAGCATCTTTGCAGCAGTAGCAATTTCTCCACCGGCAAGGGCACGTCGAATGGCTGTTGAACTGACTGGTTCATCAATGTCATCTCCACGCGAAATAAGCACAACGGGCTCGCAGGCGAAATCGTGACGTTCGCCCATCTCTCGCAACAAGGTGACATTGCCTTGACGCATGTGCCCGAAGTGAAAATCAGAACCAACAATCACTGTGCTGGCGTGTAACCCATCAACAATGACTCGTTGCATAAAGTCCGATGGGATCTCTTTTGATTGCTCTGGCGTAAACGACAAGACAACCACAGCATCAACACCGGTGGCGGCGAGAAGTTCCAACTTCTGGGCAGTATTGGTCAATAAACGTGGCGCAGCATCAGGGCGAACAACGCTCGCAGGGTGACGATCAAACGTGACAACAACGCTTTTCGCACCAACACGTGCTGCTCGTTCGCGAACTTGAGCGATTACTGCCTGGTGACCAAGGTGCACGCCGTCGTACGCACCAATGGTGATGACTGAACGCTCATTTGGCCATGGCCATGCGGAAAGGTCTGTCACTACTTGCACAAGGGTTAACGCTATCTCGCTTGAAAGACCACAGTGGGTTTGGCGATGCGCTCACGCCACACTTCAAACACTCCGACAAGTTCGCCAGTGCTATCCACTGCCGCCCACGGTCCGTCGCCGTCCCACGCGATACGTGTTCGGCCAAAACGACAATCAGTTACTTCAGAATCATCAAGCACTTGCACCGCAAGATGTCGCACGGCCTCGCGAATTGGCAACAGTGTTGGTTCTGGAATCGTGGTTGCTTCATCAACTGAAAATGGCCCAACAGAAAAACGACGCAATGTACGAATATGTGCGCCACCACCAAGTGCAGTCCCTAAGTCTGCACCAAGAGAACGAATATATGTTCCAGCTCCACTACGAATTGTTGCCCGAATCACCAAGGGGTTATCTGTTGCCTCGACTTCGAATGAATGAACCGTGATGGGGCGTGCAGGACGTTCCACTTCGATCCCCTCTCGAGCCAATTTGTGCAGTCGCACTCCATCAACCCGTAATGCAGACACCATGGGAGGCACTTGCATAATCTCGCCAAGGAATTGTTCTGAAATGATTCGACGCACATCATCCAAGTTGGGCGGCGTCATTTCGTGAGTCGCGGTAATTGCGCCAGAGTCATCTAACGAATCAGTCTCAACACCAAAAACGATTTCACATGAATACGTTTTGTCCATGTCAGCCATGAAACGAAATAGTCGAGTGGCATTACCAACACCGACTACGAGCAGACCTGTTGCATCAGGGTCAAGGGTGCCAGCATGGCCGATACGTTTTTCGCCAAAGTGGCCGCGCAACTTGTACACCACGTCGTGGCTAGTGAGACCTGCCGGCTTATCAATAAGGACGAGCCCATGAGCCGTTGATGGCTTCTTGCGGGCCATGCCTTACTCGGCGTCGTCGCTTGACGAGATAGGAGACGTATCAGGCTGTTTGCGCAACAACTCTTCAATACGCGCTGCGCTACGAATTACTTCGTCTGGTCGAAAGGACAAGATTGGGGTTTTACGCGCATGCATCTGGCGATTAATTGATGCCTGCATACGAGGGCGGAACTCATTCAGAGCCTCAACAACTCCTTCGTCGCCTTCTTCGCCAAACATCGAATCGAAGTACACGATTGCCCGGTTCATTTCGGCGTCCACATCAATTGCGGTGATCGTTACTAGGTCAAGCCGCTCGTCATCAATGAGGGTGAGTTCGTCGGCAATGACTTCCCGTAGGACCTCAGACAACCGGGCGGTGCGGGGGTACCCCTTTGAGGAGCCTCCCTTGGATTTACGTTTTCCCGGCCTTGGGCGCTGATTCGACACGACCTATACGATAGGGCTTCAATGAGTGACACCACTTCGCCGTCCAATTCACGCACATCGTCAGTGCCTCCCTTTCGCTACTCTGCCCACCTTGCGTCAGAACTAGAAGCGCGTTGGCAAGATGCATGGGAGCAAAACGGCACGTTTGAAGCTCCAAACCCCGCTGGCCCTCTCGGAGATCCTGCAAAAGTCGCCGGTCGGGAAAAACTATTTATTCTTGACATGTTCCCGTACCCATCTGGCGCCGGACTACACGTGGGGCATCCACTTGGCTACATCGGCACGGATGTGTTCGCCCGTTTCAAACGAATGAAGGGCTTCAACGTTCTTCACGCGCTCGGATATGACAGTTTTGGTCTTCCTGCAGAACAGCACGCCATCACCACCGGTATTCACCCGCGCGTAAATACCGAGTCGAACATTGTCAACATGCGTCGCCAATTGCGTCGTCTTGGACTTGGCCATGATCCACGTCGCAGTATCAGCACCACAGATGAAGAGTTCTACAAGTGGACGCAATGGATTTTCTTGCAAATTCACGGTTCATGGTGTGATCCATCAACTGGTCGTGCGCGCCGTATCGAGGAACTAGTAGACGAATTCGAAACTGGCGTTCGCGCCACCCCTACCGGTGCGTCGTGGTCTTCTTTGTCCTCTGGCGAGAAACACGACGTCGTCGATTCATACCGTCTTGTGTATCTGTCTGACGCCCCTGTGAACTGGTGTCCAGGTCTCGGAACCATCTTGGCTAATGAAGAAGTCACGGCTGAAGGCCGCAGTGACATTGGCAACTACCCCGTGTTCAAACGCAATATGCGGCAATGGGTAATGCGCATCACTGCATACGCCGACCGATTGATTTCCGACCTTGACCGTCTTGACTGGCCAGAACCAATCAAGATGATGCAACGCAACTGGATCGGCCGCAGCGAAGGTGCACGTGTCACGTTCACTTCTTCTGGCAACTCCATTGAAGTTTTTACGACACGGCCAGACACATTGTTTGGCGCAACATTCTTGGTGTTGTCACCTGAGCATCCGCTTGTTGACACTCTCACGACTGCATCGCAGAAATCTGCAGTTGCTGCATACAAGGCAGAAGCAGCTGCGAAGCAAGATAACGAACGCCAAGACGATTCAAAACAAAAGACTGGCGTATTCACTGGCGCAACTGCTACAAACCCAGTGTCTGGCAAAGACATTCCTATCTACATCGCCGATTACGTTCTCATGGGCTATGGCACAGGCGCCATCATGGCTGTACCTGCCGGCGACCAGCGTGACTTTGATTTCGCACGTACCTACAACTTGCCCATCACTGCAATTCAGATGCCGCCAGTTGCCTGGTTTGATCAGTTGGCAATTGCCTCGTCTGCAGATTGCTCAACATGGCCAAGCGCATTTGTTGGAGATGGCGTTTACATCAACTCTGAAAATGGTTCTCTCAGCTTGAACGGCCTGGCATCCATCAGCGAAGCAACAACTGTCATCAACGCGTGGCTTGCTGAAAACAACTGTGGCGAGCCAACCATTACCTATCGCCTGCGTGACTGGTTGTTCTCACGTCAACGCTATTGGGGCGAGCCATTCCCCATTGTGTACGACGAAGATGGTCGTGCCCATGCAGTTCCTACTTCAGCGTTGCCGGTGTTGTTGCCAGAGCTCGCTGATTTCAAACCAACAGCCCTTGACCCGAACGATGCAAGTAGTGACCCAATTCCCCCACTCGCTCGAGTGAAGGATTGGACCACGGTCACTATGGACCTTGGTGACGGCATGCGTGAATACCGTCGTGAAGTAAACGTGATGCCGCAATGGGCTGGTTCCTGCTGGTACGAAATGCGCTACCTAGACCCCACTAACTCAGATGCATTTATCAACCATGAAGTTGAGCGCTACTGGATGGGACCACAGGGCGACGGTCACACTGGCGGAGCAGACCTGTATGTCGGTGGTGTTGAACACGCTGTTCTGCATCTGTTGTACGCACGTTTCTGGCACAAGGTGCTACACGATCTCGGGCACGTATCAAGCGAAGAACCATTCCATCGTCTGTTTAATCAGGGCTATATCCAGGCATATGCATACCGTGATGACCGTGGTCAAACAGTTCCAGCAGCTGAAGTAATTGAGACTGACGGCGTGTATTCATGGGAAGGCGAAACTGTCGCTCGTGAATACGGAAAAATGGGCAAGAGCCTGAAGAACATCGTTACCCCAGACGAGATGTATGAAGAATTTGGTGCAGACACATTCCGTTTGTACGAAATGGCTATGGGCCCCCTTGATGCAAGTCGCCCGTGGAACACGCGTGACGTAGTTGGCATGCAGCGATTCTTGCAACGTTTATGGCGCAACGTGATCGATGAAGACACTGGCGACACTGTTATTTCTGAAGATGAGCCACCAGAAGAACTCATGCGTCACTTGCACCGCACCATTGTGGGTGTTGATGCAGACCTGCAACATCTTCGCTTCAATACCGCCATTGCCAAACTCATCGAATTCAATAACGCACTCACAGGTCTTGTCAATACAACCCACGTTGCTCCTCGTGAGTTAGTTGAACCTCTCGTGCAGATGCTGTCTCCACTGTGTCCACATCTTGCCGATGAATTGTGGTTCCGTCTCGGTCATGACACCACCGTCACCTACGTTCCATTCCCCATTGCTGACCCTGCGCTTCTCGTGGAAGACAGCATTGAAGTACCGGTACAGGTAAACGGAAAAGTACGTGCTCGTATTCAGATGTCGCCCACCGCTACGGAAGATGAACATCTGGCAGCAGCGATGTCGCTCGATGCAATCATTACCGCTCTCGATGGCCGTACTCCTCTGAAGACAATTGTGGTTCCTGGTCGAACTGTCAACATTGTCGTCAAGTAATCGGCAAGACTAAAGACATGGCTGTTAGCAAAGTAGAGATGGCCGTGCCCGCCAAGAAGACCATTGCATTAGTGGCGCACGACAACATGAAAGACGAGTTGCTCGAATGGGTGTCTGCCCATAAAGACGAACTCGCTCATCACACACTTGTCGGAACTGGCACAACCGGCCGCCTTGTAAACGAACAGACCGGGCTTGAAGTAGAACGACTTCGTAGTGGCCCACTCGGTGGTGACCAACAGATTGGTGCTCGCATTTCTGAAGGCGAAGTTGATGTTCTGTTGTTCTTCTGGGATCCGCTTGAGCCTCAGCCGCATGACCCCGACATCAAAGCCCTGTTACGCATCGCAGTTGTCTGGAATATTCCGGTTGCCTGCAATAGAGCATCAGCAGATTTCATCATGTCGTCTCCACACATGAACATCGCCTACGTGCGACGAGTCCCTTCACACGATCGTTAAGTTGTGAAAGCCCTCTTCCAAATCTGGTGCATCACCTTTGGTCTTGCGTTTATCTGGCCCCAAGTGTGGCGTGCAGTACGACACGACACTTCGCACGGCATTTCCCCCTTTGGTCTCATGCATTCGCTCGTGGGTTCCTCTTTGTGGTTGACCTACGGCCTTTTAGAGGGCGATGTAGCAATCTGGTTCTCCAATGTTTCCTTCCTCATCGCCCAATCAATCATCATTTCTGTTGTCTACCGCCATGGGAAAATTCCAGCCCAAGTTCTCATTCGAGTCGGGGCAGCATTGGCTGCCCTTGCGCTGTTGTTGACCCAAGTATCAGCTACTCCCGTTGGCTTCGTTGCAATTGCAGTGAGCGGAAGTTCCATAGTGCCGCAACTCATTCACGTCATACGAACTGAGAACCTCCACGGCATCTCAATATCGAGTTACCTCATCACGATTGTCAACTGTTCTTCATGGCTTATTTATGGGTTCATCATTCATGACCCCATGGTGTCTGCCCAGAACTTTTTTGCTATCCCCATCATTGCGTACATCACCGTAAAAGCAGCCCGTTGGCGATCAGCGAATCCTGACTACGTGGCGACAACCGTTTAACGCAAGTACTTTGCCGTTGCCGCAATGGCCGCAACATCAGGTGCACCACGCTGGAACATAATCAGCCGAGTCACTCCATCAGCAGTCAACTCTTTATGAAATGGATGATCAACATCTGCGTACTCCGGCTCAAACCATGACCACACTGACAAGTCAAAACCAGGTCGGTTCCCACTTGCCTCACGAGCAGCGGCAAGCAATGTGCCGCGCTCCGGGTGGTTAAAGCGAGTATTCACACCGTCTGCCTTCTGCCCTGAACGA
>Ga0209296_1003639_pt1 | contig 10445 bp, 12 predicted proteins | sample S_130206_EF_Meta_FD_187319 | JGI IMG/M metagenome (GOLD analysis project Ga0209296, IMG submission 187319) | Freshwater microbial communities from Lake Simoncouche, Canada to study carbon cycling - S_130206_EF_MetaG (SPAdes) (version 2) | ecosystem: Environmental > Aquatic > Freshwater > Lake ...
TGTAATTGTTTTATGGATAATTGTGCTTATAAAATTCCTGCGTCTGCTATTGTATCTGGTGTAGATACTGATGATTTAATTCTTAGAGTTAAAAATGTTATCACAGGTGAATTAAGACTTATTTCATTTAATACATGGTCTAAGTGGTGTGATAATTTATGTTGTGATCCTATTGATGGCAAACGCTACGAATTATATACTGATAACTGCGCTAAGTGATAAAAATAATTTACCCGGTATTTTATATATATATAATGAATAATATACATATAAATAATTTTAAAGAATTATTAAATAAAGAATTTAATTTTACAGAATCACATATTGATGTAAATGATTATAATTTAAAATTAAATACTGGAGTTATTTTTTTAGCTCCAACTGTAAAAAGTAATATGCGTAAATGGTTATTAAAAGCTAATGATTACAAAATGAAGGGCGGACGTAAAATTATTATGGTTATTCCTGTAAAAGAAAAATGTAAATATTATAATACTTTAATTAGATTTGCTGATGAAATTAGAACTATTAACCATTTTTTAACTTATCGTGAGCAATCTGTTTTTACACGGCCGATGATTGTTATGATATATAATGAAATTCCTATAATTCCTAAAAATTTATATGTAGATTTTAATTAATTTAGAATTTAGTAAATTTATACTCACCCTGATATGGTACGACTATAAATTTACCACAATCATTTTTATCTAATACAACATATCCTTCTATTAATCCAGCTATACAAAGTCTGTTAAAAGTCTTTACACAAAACCAGCTACCTAAATCAGCTTCTGTCATAACAGGTAAATTAATATCACCATCTGCTACAAAGTGTGTTGCTAACATTTCATTCATAAAACGTGGATTGTTACCAAAACAGTTATATGTTACTACTTCATGTGTTCCATCCTTACCATTCTTACCTTTATCACCAGTTTCACCCTTTAATCCTCTAGGGACTACTAAATTTAAACTATAAGATAACTCTGAATCTCTACTAATTACGGCACTTGCTTGTTCTCCTGTTACAATCTGTCCCATAGTTAATATTGGTATAGGTCCAGGTGGTCCCATACATCCTATATCTCCTTTTGGTCCAGGTACTACTGAATCACGTCCATCACGTCCAGGCTCTCCTGGTACTCCTTGTTCTCCTTTATCACCCTTTATTGTTAATCCATCACGGCCAGGTGGACCGGGTGGTCCTCTAGGCATTTTACAGTTGAGTTCTAATTCATTAAGTGTTAAGCTTAAAATATCACCAGCACATATCAAATTACCCTTGAGTTCGCTCATTCCTATCTATATTATTGAAATTATTTTGAATTTCTTTAATTAATTCTTTTAAAGCTGGACAACAACTCTTCTTCAAATAAATACAAATTTCTTTTACTGAATTATTGTGTAAATCTATTTTATCTAACATTTTACATCCAGTACCCTGAATTTTAAATATTAATTCTTCTTTAGTTATTCCTCTGATGAATCGATCTCTTTCTTCATCTTTCTCACTTTCGGAGTTGGTTCCACTACTCGTTTCACTAGAGGTTTCGTGGACTTTTTTTTTTCGGGAGCCTCTACAGGCTCTGGTGATGCTTTCTTAGACTGTTTAGCCATTTCCTTCATCTGTAAATTTTCTAGGCGCTGTTGGCGTACTGCTTCAGCCTTTTCAGCACGTTCAAAAAATGATATCTCTCTCTTTATTTCATCAGCTGAAGCCTTAGTTAAAGATTTTGTCATACACTTTTCTCTTAGTTCCTTAGCCTTTGCTCTTAGTGCCTTCAATGTTTCCATTTATATTTACTGTTGTTTTTATTTTGTTAATTTTTAAACGCCGGGATTAAGGCACAGGCGTATATGCTGTCTTTGTAACATTAGGAGATATATGATGTGCTGTTGCCCCTGCTAATAAACCACCGTATGACATAACAACAGCACCTGCTCCAGTATCTTGAATACATTGTATCTGACCGCCTTGCCCTGTAACAGCCCCTTCACACAATAGGAGGCACTGAGAAATTGATACAGTATATGTTCCTCCTGAATTTGAAAATAGAATACAACACTTAATGCCTCCTGTATCTGTAAGAATATTAGCGTAAGTTAAATTACAGTTACTGATTTCAATAAGTTTATTAGCAGAGCCACCGAAATTTATTAAGGGTTGAAGAGTAGTAGATGCTGTATTCAAACTCTGTATGATAGATTGACGCAGAGTAAGAGTTCCATTACAAGTAATAACAGCAGATGGATTTAGAACCTGATTGCTAATAGTGCAGTCCCTAATGGTAACTGTAGCCCCAGATTGAATGGCTATAGCAGGATTTACAGCACCTGTTAAATTATTTGAAATAATCCTACATTCTGTAATAAATACTGTTCCTTGCTGTACTTCTATTGAATTAGATGTTCCACCTATTATATTACAGTTATAAATAGAGTAGGTACCACCAGCTCCACTAATTAAAACTCCATCAGTAGAGCTTGGAGTTATCTGTAATCCTGAAAGACCCATTTGTCCTGCTGTATCATTCATTGTTATATTACCGATGATATTACAGGGTTGATTTTGTTCTCCAGTAGAATTACCTACAACATATGTATTTCTTGTCACTGTGAAACTCTCTGTATATGTACCAGTAGCTAGATGAACTGTAACCTCTGTTGTATTAGGTATAAAAGCTCTGGCAAATGAAATAGCATAATTTATTGTTCTATATGGATTTAGCAATTTACCGCTACCTTTATCTGGAAAATATGAATCTACACCATTAGGACTTACATATATATCAAAATCATTTTTAGGGTCTGTTAATAATGCTACTGTAAATGAGCTTATTCCACCAGGAGTATATTGATTAACTCCTACACGACCAGTAGCCGTTTCATTATATAAATATAAATCATTATCATAAGTTGTTGGAGGCGTTGAATTAGTCCCATAAGATAAATGTAAAGCAGTTGTCCTAAAAGGTCTAATTATAGGGGGCTGAGTAACGCTAGAAGGGTCATAACATTCTAAGATTGGAAATCCACTAGCTATATTGACTGGTGCTGACCTAATCCCTAAATGACCTCCTTGGAATGATGGTGTTGTTTGGAAATTCACTGTATTAGTAGATAAAATTTTAAAGTTATTCATATTCAGGTCGCCAGAGGCTATAGGTTTAAATTCTGGATAAGCAACACCATTTATTGTTGATACTCCTGTAATTGTAGATACATTTATATTTCCAGTCGGGTTCATTGTTATTGTACTGAGTTGTAAGTCTGGAGGGACTGAGGGTACAACAGGCGGATAAACAGAACCGTTTATTGTATTGACACCAGATATATTAATATTAGGTCCAGAAATAGTTGATACTAATTCTAAATTTAAATACGCTGCATTATTAAATACTCCTGCCAGTCGCCCTGATATAAGTAGGTTATCTACAACAGGTGTGGCACCAGACCAGTAGGGATATACTCTTGTTGTATATACATCACTATTTAATTCAATGCCCGTTGTTCCATAGATATAGGTCGTCCCTGGAACATTTGGAATAATAGGGGGTATGCCTCCACAGATATTTACACCTGAATTGCCTCCTATAAATGTATAACCTGCCACAGATGTAATAGGGCTTGTGATGCCTGATTGTATATTAATCCCTGCTCCTGATACTTTTACAGCACTTGTTAAATTTATAGCATCGTTGATACCAGAATTAGCAGTTATATTAATGAGACCGCCTGTTGTAACTCCTAATACAGCGGATGAACCTGGATTTGCTGTAATATCAACAGTTCCATTATATCCTGCTAATCCTGAACCACCATCTGCGATTAAAGATACAGTTCCTCCTCCTCCTATTCCTGCTACACCAGCGTATGAACGCACAGAAATATTTCCACCTACTGAACCGCCTATTGCCCGAATATTTACTTCAGGATTAAGTCCTAATATATTAGGTTGGTCCGCAAATATAGTTACAGAAGTATTTTGTAGAAGAGGGGCTGTAATAGTACTAGTAACATTTACATCTTCAAAATTTCCGGTTTGAATATTTGCTGTTCCTGCTGGAGCATCAATGACTGTAGCAAGATTTATAGTATTAACATTCAATACATCAGCATTGACACTGCCTTGTAATACATTTATATTAAAGGGTATAGGAACATCTACATCGTGATTAGCTGGATACTGAGCCCAGTTTGCTAAATCAGGTATATCTGATACATAAGCAAGTTGATTACCATTGAATGATATCGTCGTATCATTGTCGGGAACAGCAGGAAAGACTTCTAATGTAGCATTTGTATCATTAAATCGAATGGTATCATTTATTGTACTATAGTTAGACCAATCAGCAGGATTACCATAATAAGCGGTATTGCTGTTAGCGTACGTCTGTGACTGAAACGCCATTTATTATGAGTAAGAAAATTAAAATTTGATAATCTGCCAGGTTGCCATATTGTATGGAATAGATATTTTTGCAGCTGGACCAGTTGTATTAACACTTGTAATCGGGTCTATATAATTGAATAGACCTGTATTTATACTTGTCTGAGGACCTCCTATATTAGGGTCACCTGCTCTGATACCACCAGCTAATTGTGATGCTCCACCGCCTGGCTGTGATTGAGTATGAGTATGTGAAGCCACCTCCCAGTCGTGCTGTAACTGATTATAATTACCTACACCTGGAATAGTGTTTGTAGGACCCCAGGAATTTCTAATATATGGAAAACCATATAAGAATCCAGCATTGATTTCAAACGTTATTCTAGTATTTGTTGGTCCTACTGTACCATAATTATCATCAAACAGAATAATTGATACAGCCGAGTTTTGATATTGAATTGGAGTTATATTACCATATAAGCCATCACTATTAATAAAAGCCTCTATACGTCGCTGACCGTCAAAGCCAGGGGTATTTATCATCATACCTATATATAATTGCCCTGTAACGTTAGCTATTGCCATTCCTATTTTAGCTCCTCCATTCCATGAAGATGGTCTATTTATAGTTACTAAACTTAAAAAATCTGCTTGTATAGAATAAACACCATTTGGACCTGAGTTACCTGGAATAGTTACTGAACCTATTAATGTCTTGCCTCTTGAATCAGGTAGCCTGAAATTGCCGGCAGTAGCTGTACCCCACGAACCTATAGTATTATATAAGTTTGTATATGTTGCTATTGATACTTGAGAACCATCACATAATAGATAACCTTGTGGAACATTAGCAATATTATATCCAGCCCAGCTTAAAATTGTACCTACAGGATTTGTATATGCCGTTATAGGTTGAGCGTTAATTGTGGATATATTGACTAACTGAGGCATAGATGCAGTTACAGTTGATGCTAAACGTAATTCTGATTGTCCTGCTCCTACATTATTTTGTAAGAATCCACCCATCCATTTAGGGTTAGTAGGATCATTATTATTTGATGTATAGAACTGTATGCCACCTGTCTGTGCTCCTCCTGATACATTCACTACTTCTAATGATTCAAAGGCTGTGGCAGGAGCACCAAAAGTACTACGTAAATTATTATAATAAAATTGCCCCTGAAAATTACCGTACGCCTGCGGATATGGACCAGGAACAGGAACGCCAGAATTAGCATTTGTTATAATACTAGCAGGGGTCTTGTGTGAAAAAGCAGATATACCGTTAATTGTTACTGATGATATTGTGCTAATTAGTGGTGTAAATACTTTTACAGGAGCATTAACAGAACTATCATTAGCATTTAAAATAAGAGCATTATTGCCTGGTGCTACAAAGGCATTTACACCTATAAATAAATTTCCATCTGCTACTATAGACTGTGAGAAGTTTGTATTTGCTATCATTCTAATCTGTCTACCTACTGTTGTAGCTGTAACAGCACCTTGACCGCCTACAATTTCTAATTTAACTCTTGGTGTTGTAACTGAGGTATCATTTATAAATACACTATCTGGTGTAATTTTAGTTGTCACATCTGGATAAGATGCTCCTGATGCTGTAAAGGTTGTAGTTGATATGTCTGTAGTTATTACATTTACTGTATTTACTGTTGTAGTTGATACTGTAGGAGCAAACACAGTTGATATAAAATTAGCTGTACCATTTTGTTTAAGACTTAATGTATTTAGTGATGCGCCTAATTCATCTGTTGTAAAATCTATATTGGACCGTGCAGACATATAATATTGATTAGGAACTGCTGAATTTACACCTGTGCGTCCATATATCTGACTAGTATTTTTGATAAATTGCTGTTGGTCTGGAGTTGTTGTAATTTTAAAGCCTAATGTATCATTAGCACTAGTAATATTACCACTATTAGCAAAAGTAGCAGTAAATTCTGAATATTTTGTAGGAGTTTGTGTATTGCCGATTCGTGTACGCTGATTATTGCCATCTATAGTTATTTGTGTCTGCTGTGGACCACCGCCGAATACTTGTGTTAATGTAGTAACACCATTAGAATTTATAATATCTAAAGCATTAGGCTCGTCATTTAGTTGTTTATTACCTATTTTAAATATACCATTAACTATGGAACTTGTATGACTCCATTGCTGAATAACAGGCTCTGAATTTGGATTAGCAACATTGTAAATATTCATTGTTGTTTTAGGAACTGTAGGATCCATCACTAAAGAATTTATAGTGCTAAGATTAGCATCATTCTCTGATATTATAAATGTACTAGGAGTCTGATTTAATGTGCCGTGATATGCTCCTGCTATTGTGCTAGTAAATAGAATCTCTACAGGTCCATTTAATGCTGTAATAGTACTAGGATTAATAGGGGCTGCGCTTTCTACATAATAACCGCTATTGCTATTACCATAAGTCTGACTCTGAAAAGCCATTTAATAATATATAATATTTTTTATTCGGGGCATTTAGTACGAAATACTTTACCATTTAGATTATCGATTACAAAAAAATGATGATTTTCACATGCCTCTCTATATGCTCTTATTTTTTCAGTCATTTTCATCTTAGCTGGAAAATAAGAGTTTAGATATGCTTTTATTACTTTTTCGGCCTGTTCATCTGAGTTTAATTTGAATAATAATACAAAATTTATATTTGTTCTACCTGCTGTATTTAATAAACTTATAGCCTGAGCTGACATAATTGCACTAACATTTGAATTACGATATACACAAAATAATTTTACAATTTCAGGATTGAATTTAACTCCATGTACAATATCATCTAATACTGCTAGAAACTCATAATTATTATCAGTCTGTTTGTTTATCATAGCCATATCTTTTATGACTCGGGGGATAAATTGAGGAGCCTGAATTATGTGCTTAGGAGCGCCTTTATAAATCTTAGCCTGTTGTGATCCGGTCATCATTACTCCGATGTGATTCTTAAAATACATATTTAATAGTTTAATAAGACAATGTGTTTTACCTGCTCGTGTACTACCAATCAGAGCTATACTGGCACCGCCGCTTTCTGGTAAGTCCAATTTAAATTCTTCATCTGGACAATTTTCCATTTATATATATAGAACAAAATAGTTTATTATGGATTTAATACGAATGATGAATGAAAATAGAGCAAAGCTTAATCTTGTAAAAGAAACACGTAAAGAAGTATTTAGTCCACCACCACTAGCCATGGATAAGAAACCTAAGACATTAAATGCCCGGCGTAAAGATATTATTGATGAGCAACCTAAAATTAAAGCTGTACGGGAATATTTTGAAGCTCTAGTTGCTAGATTATCTGAAGATTCAGAAGATGAGGAAATTTAGTATTTAATATATATAGATGCCTAACAATAAAGAATATCAGGACGCTTATAATAAACAGTACTATCAAGCTAATAAAGAATATTTAGATAACAGACGTAAAATGAATAAGAAAAAAAAGCAAGAACAAAATAAACTAGAGAAAAATATAAAAATTATAGAACATTTAAAAACAACAGCTGATGGTGAATCTAAAACAATTACTACTACTAAAATTACAGATGATTCAATAACAATAAATCATGGTAATTTTATTATCACGTGGTAAATTGCGCTAATAGTATAATTTTATAATAATATATTTTTATATAATGGCTACATTAACATTACATAATGGTGACTGTTTAGAGGTTATGAAAGATATATCCGCTAATAGTATTGATTTGATTATATGTGACTTACCGTATGGTTGCTTAACACCTATAGGTGCTAAAGTTGATAATAAAGGAAATTCATTTACTGAAAAATCATTAGCACATGGTTGTTCATGGGATGTCAAAATAGACTTAGCTAAATTCTGGGAACAGGCTAAACGTATATTGAAAAACGAACATAGTCCTGTAATACATTTCTGTACAACTAAATTTGGATTTGAATTATATAATTCTAATCCATCATGGTTCAGATATGATCTAGTATGGGATAAATTAAAGGGTGTATCATTCTTGTCTGCTAATAGAATGCCTTTACGTAGTCATGAAATGATTTATGTATTTAGTAAGTCAGGGGCATATTATAATAGAATTGATATTGATGACTTAACTAAAAAAGCTAGAAAAAGTGGTGGAAATAAAATGAATACTGTATATGGCAATTATGAACATAAATCTGTAATGGTAGAAAAAAAACGTTGTGTTTTAACAATTATACCTATATTAAATGCTGCACGTCCTAGAGGGCAACATCCAACAGCTAAACCTACTGATTTATACAGATGGCTCATAGAACGCTATTGTCCACCCGATGGTACAATATTAGACCCGACGTTTGGTTCTGCTAATTCTGTATTTACCGCTTTTGAAATGGGCCGGACTGCTATAGGTATTGAAAAAGATAAAGCATTTTATGATAAAGCTAATGAAAGAAAAAAAGCACTTTTACCTAAAAATGAAATTGTAGATTGCGCTAATAGTATAATTTTATAATAATATATTTTTATATAATGGCTACATTAACATTACATAATGGTGACTGTTTAGAAATTATGAAAAACATACCAGCTAATAGTATTGATTTGATTATATGTGATTTACCGTATGGTTGCTTAGCTAATGATGGAAAAAATAAGATGAGTGCTGAAAAAGCAAAACAATATGGACGCACACAATCATTTGGAGTAGGCTGTAATTGGGACGTAAAAATAGACCTAGTTAAATTCTGGGAACAGGCTAAACGTATATTGAAAAACGAACATAGTCCTGTAATACATTTCTGTACAACTAAATTTGGATATGAGTTGATTAAGAGTAATGAAAGCTGGTTTAGATATGATCTAGTATGGGATAAACAACGTGGTGTATCATTTTTACAGGCTAATAAGATGCCTATGCGTAGTCATGAAATGATATATGTATTTTCTAAGGCAGGGGCATATTATAATAGAGTTGATATTAGTGGCAATTTTAAACAATCAAGTGGCGGTAGAGATAAGAGTGCTAATCCATCAGCACATTACGGAGCACTGAGAAAAGTAGAAACAAATAATGAAGGTAAACGATGTGTCTTATCTGTCATAGAGAAAGCAGAGCCTAAAATTCATAAGCGTTCGGCTACATCTAATGTTTATCCTAAAGTAAAAGATATGGCCTGGGCTAATAAAGATACAGACACACGCTGTGCTATTTCTGTTATCAAGCAACCTGGTATTTCTAAGAAAGGCGGACATCCAACAGAGAAACCCGTTGATTTATACAGATGGCTAATAGAGCGCTATTGTCCACCTGATGGTACAGTACTAGATCCAACATTTGGTTCTGCTAATTCTGTATTTACCGCTTTTGAAATGGGGCGGACTGCTATAGGTATAGAAAAAGATAAAGCATTTTATGATAAAGCTAATGAAAGAAAAAAAGCACTTTTACCTAAAAATGAAATTGTATAAAAAAGAATATAATATATAGATAAATGCCTAGTTTGTGGATTGATGCCTTAAAGCAATTTAACACGGGTGGAAAAGCATGGTGTATTCCACGAAAGGGTACTGAAGATTATGATAAAGTACGAGCGTTGATGGGTGGTAAAGCTATTAAGGATGCTAAGACTGAAAAGAAAGATGAAACTCCTAAGAAGGCCCCGACTCCTAAGAAAGCTGAGAAGATAATGGAAAAACACGTTGAGATGGCTAAGAAAGAGATAAAGGCAGATGCTAAACTATCTTCAAAAATGTCTAAATCTCAAATTATAATTAAACTTAATAAAATGGGATATGATTTTGATGATAGTGAGCCAGTTGTAAAGGCTTTATCTAAGGATAAATTAGTAAAATTATTAGATATAGCAATAACAAAAAAACCATATAATTTATTTGAATATATATAAATAATTTAAGCAATACTAGTAATAATAATTAATAAGATGCGTCTATTTCCGTTTTTTATTAATGAAGTGATTACACGTATAAAAATATATCCTAAACGGATTGTTTATGAATTACCTCATTATGAAGGAATTC
>Ga0209296_1003642_pt1 | contig 10440 bp, 7 predicted proteins | sample S_130206_EF_Meta_FD_187319 | JGI IMG/M metagenome (GOLD analysis project Ga0209296, IMG submission 187319) | Freshwater microbial communities from Lake Simoncouche, Canada to study carbon cycling - S_130206_EF_MetaG (SPAdes) (version 2) | ecosystem: Environmental > Aquatic > Freshwater > Lake ...
TAGTTCTATCTAATACACCTAACCCAGTCGGTAAGTGTTTAGCAAGAGTTGCACTTCGTTCATCTTTAGATGGTGAAGCTCGTGGACAATTTGATGATGTTCTATCCGTTCAATTAGCCCGTGCTCGTTTTGCAGTATTACAGATTCAAGCAGCAGAGAAATCTATTCAAGCACCTATTGCTATCCCACAGGATGTACAGGAGTTAGCACTAGGACCAGATGCAATTATGCGTTCTGCTAATCCACAAGGTATTCGTAGAGTTCCTTTAGAGCTACCAGCAGGAGTATTTACAGAGTCAGGTGTACTAGAGCGTGAGTTAAGATTAGGTTCTCGCTACCCTGAATCTCGTTCAGGTAATATTGATGCTTCTGTTGTTACAGGTCGTGGGGTTCAAGCATTACAGGCTGGCTTTGATACACAAGTTAAAGCAGCACAAGCGCAGTTCGCTAGATTATTCCAAGAGTTAACCTCACTTTGTTTTGAAGTAGATGAGGTTGTCTTTGGTAATATGACCAAGACTATTAAGGGAACCGATGACGGTACACCTTATACAATGAAGTACACACCATCTCGTGATATTAAAGGCGAGTATGGCGTAGATGTACGTTACGGCATTATGTCCGGTATGGATCCTAACCGTGCCATTATTGCATTATTACAAATGCGTAGCGATAAGTTAGTGTCCCGTGATTATGTCCGCCGAGAAATACCAATGGAGTTAAATGTTACGCAAGAAGAACAAAGAGTTGACATTGAAGAAATGCGTGATTCTCTTAGGGTTGCTGTTGCTCAGTATGCACAAGCTATTCCCGCGCTTGCTGCCCAAGGTCAAGACCCATCTCAAATCATTACGAGAATTGCCGAAGTAATACAAGGCAGACAAAAAGGTTTCCAGTTAGAAACTATTATAGAAAAAGCATTTACACCAGAACCACAACCGGTGGCACCAACAGCACCGGCACTTCCAGAACAATCTAGTATTCCAGCAGTAGGAACGGCCCCCGTTCCTGCCTCGCAGCCAACTGAACAACAACAAAGCGGAGAGGCCCCTGCTGCTGGACCTAGACCTGACATCGCACAACTACTCGCCTCCATTGGCGGAGCAGCATAATAGAAGGAGGTGAAAATGAAAAAGGGAACATTTCAAAAGTCTGTAGAGGTCAAGCCTACACAGGGCAAGATGGATACAGCCAAGCCAGCAGGTGGAGAAGTTAAGTTCGGCTACACACCAGCAGGTCGCAAAGGAACAAAAGCGTAATTATTTTAATGACAGGAGTACTGGGTGAATAACGATAATAATCTTAATCGCCCAGTACGAACGTCTGATTACTTCGTAATCGCTACAGGATTCGTTTTAAATATAGCATCGGCTATAGATGCTTTAGCAGATGACTTACACCAGTTAGCTGTCTATCATTCAAATCAAAAAAGCCAAGAAGATAAAGTTTGGCAAAAATTTTCGCAAGACTTAGAAACTTTAAAGGAGGAATAATGGCAAGAGGTCCATTAGCTGGTGCTTCAGGCCCAGGTAAATTCTCCAAGAGAACAGATATGAGTTTAGGTTCAACATCATACGGAGAAGGTGTAGAAACTGCTGCACTAAATACAGCAGCACCAAAAGCAACTACTCGTGGTATTGCAGATGATGTAGGTGGTAGACCTGCTAATCCACCAACTCCAGTAACTCCATTATTTGCTCCATCAGAACGACCAAACGAACCTATTACTAATGGTATTGATGTTGGACCTGGCGCAGGTTCAGAAGCACTTATGATGCAATCACAATTTGCTAACCGTAAATTATCAGATATTTTAGTAGAGATGATTCCCTACGACACTACCGGTGAAATTCAATATCTTTATCAGAACGCTTTATCTAGAGGTCAATAGTGTCGCAAAATTTAAATGCGGCAGCATACGCTGCAGGAATAAAAGGCGAAGATAAAAGAAGAATAGATAACCTTAGTAAAGCATTTGCTACACATCAAAATTTGCTTAATATGCCACAAGATGTAGCTAATTCTGTTTATAATAAATTACCAGAATCTCAACAACAAAACTTGGTAGATACATTTGGCACAGAATCTCCAGATGAAGGACCAAAAGGTTTGCTTGGAACTGCCTGGCATTACACTGGTTATCAAGCATTTAAAGGATTACAGTTTGCATCTGACAGAGTAAGTCAAACTTATCGCGCTCTTGCTATTCCAATTATAGAAAGAAAGACACTTGGCTTTGCTTGGGATGAAGCAGGTAAAGATGGCGAAAAAGTTTATAATACAGATCGTATTCAAAAAGCAAAAGATAAATACACTGAGGCACAAGTTAATATTGCTCAGAAAATTAGCGAAGGTGCTAATTTATCAGACTTAATACAAGATGCTACTGAAGAAGAAAAATATTATCTTCGTATAGCAGACCCTACAAATAAAGAATCAACTAGGGAAGAAAGAGAAGAATTTAATGAGGCATTAAATGCTGTTAATGCTGCTAAGTTTTCACCTGGTCGTCAACTAGCAAACTTAATTGACATAGTAACTCCTGGTGATTTAACCCAATTAAGTACTCCTAAAATTTTGGGGCGTGATATCCCATTTTTTGGAGAACAAGGTTTTTTCTATAAGGTAGTGTCAGGTGTTGGTGATGCTATATTTCGTTTACGCACCGATCCATTTATTATAGCAAGTAAAGCAAAAAAACTTTACGATATTAATAATTATGCGGTAGGTGTAGTTGCGGCACAAGCTGCTGAAAAGGGTGAGAAGTTTGAAGATTATTTCAACAACCCTAAAACAATTGCTCTTTGGGATCAGGCTGGCGACTATCTTAAAAAGATAATAGATAATAAAGGTAAAGATCCTCAAGCAACTGCTGAGGCAAGAAAAGAACTTTCTATACTTATACCTGAATTTGGTCGCTCTGTAGTAGATGAGTTTATAAAAGGTCCGGTCCCTATCATAAATGCAACCACTGCTAAGGCTTGGTTTGAGAATACTAAAGATGCTATAAACATTTTATCTCAAGGCTCAATTGCTCGTCAAAGAGTAATTCTACCTCGTATGGATCTTAGCCGTAAAGCCAGAATTAATACTTTAACTTTTGCAAATAAAGTATTTGATTTTAATAAAGTATCTCCAGCTATAGTAAATGCGATGTTTGGTTCTCCTAATAACCTTGATGGTTTGTATGACGAGATTGTCACTATGGAACCTGGTAAATTAGTAAAAGCACTAGAGGGAGAAGCAGTTAAGGGAACTGCTCGTAAATCTAGCCTACAGATTTTCAATACTTTAGATAAAATTAAAAGATCATTTACGGCAATACCAATATTTAAAGACAATCAATTTGATCTATTGGCAAAAGATGCTCCTGATAAAATCTATCGTATTGCTGCCTTGTCTTTGCCTACTAATATAGCAACATTATTTAAAGAGGCATATGCTGGCACTGATGATATCTCTAGAAAATATTCTATTTATCAGTCATTATGGGGACAAGTTGCAGATCTTAGAGGAGCAAATCTAACTCCAGAAGCTAACACTATGAGTAGGGTTTTAACTCAAAAAGGTAATATGCGAACAGGTTTAGGCGATGATGTTCTTGCTAGAAAAGCATTACTTCCTAGTGAGATGAATACAGTCGTATCTGCTCCTAATCTTGCCGATATAGATTTACTGGCTGGTAAAAGTGCTTTTGCTAGAAAAGTTTTAGGAACTGCAAATAGTAAATGGGTAGAAGATATAACCGGTATTTGGTCATTCTTAACTTTAGCTGGTCCTCGTTATGCAATCCGAAATGCTGGCGAAGATTTAATGGTTGGCCTTGCTATGGGTAAAAGCGTTTGGGGTTTAATACAGCAAAAGACTACTGCTACTAGATTAAATTCAGCTATGCAGACTGTGCCTGGTTTAACCAGTGCAGAGAAGTTTGCTGCCAATCCACTTAGCGTAATGATGAGATTTTTAAACAAAAAAGAAGCAGAAACAAACGTAGCAGAAATTAAAGCACTTGATGCTAAAATAGTTTCTGGAAGAGAAGAGTTGTTTCAGCTTAAGACACAGCTAAGGACTTTAGACTCAACATCAAAAGAAGCAAAAGCACTTAACTTAAAAATTGCTGAAGTGGAAGAAAGTATTGAAGGTGGAGTAGCTGGGCAAACTAGAATAGTACTTGCCAATGCTTTATCTAGAGGTAAGATAGATAACTTCCTACGCAACTTTAATATTAAATTAATAGATGATGAAACTATAGATATATTAAAAGATCAAATTATCTATGGCGATATAGATAACTTATTATCTTCAGTATCTGAAGGTGGTATGAACTTTGCCTCAGGTGCTACTTATAATGAAACAGTATTACAGTTAGTCAAGGATCTTGGTGTAGGAGCACAACCTCTTAGATTAGATCTAACCACTGCTACTAGACAATATACTCAGGCAGCAAATGTTGCTGGCTTTGGTACTAGAGCAATTACTAGCGATAAGAGCGAAGCCTCATTAATCGGATGGCTATTAAGACTTTCATTCTATGGAAATGACGAACTAGGTTCTGTTGCCCTAGCAAACGTAGATCTACCAGAAGATAAAGCAATCGGAATCCTTGTTAATTGGTTGAGAAGTCCTAAAGGGCAACAACTTAAAAAAGAAGCAACTGCTGTTAGTGATCTAAAAATTGATGACCTAACCTACGCTACAAGGGTATATCAAAACGCTAAAGATCTAGTTACACAAAGAAAAGACGGAAAGATAAACACTGATCTTTTGAATAAGATTCGTCAATTAGATCCAGATAAGCCACTAGGCGATACTGATAGTTATGTTATAACTGGTAAATTAGGTTTAGATGATGTCCAAAATATTGATATTGAGGATATGCCTTTAGAGTATGTAGGGCCAGAATTAATTCCAGTTGTTGATGCAGACAAGCGAACATCTAGTCTTATTCAAAATGGTTGGGTATGGCTTGGTCTTGCTAATGCTCGTATATCTCGTCAACCTATGGCTCTTTATGAAACTGTTCTTATCCGCAAAGAAATGCGAGATCAAGGTTTTGAGAAAGCATTTATAGATAAGTGGACCGAAGGTATAGAACAAGGAACCGTTGAGTATAAGTTAGCAATTAATAATGCTAAAAAAGAATTAGCTAAGGCTGCAGAAGAAAGAGCTATTACAAATGTTTTGTCTTATGTAGACAATCCTTTAATTAGATCTCAAATTTCTTTCTCAATGCGTAACTTTGCTAGATTCTATCGCGCTCAAGAAGATTTCTATAGACGTCTAGGTCGTCTTGCTAAGTATAACCCTGAGGCTTTTCAGAAAGCAGCATTAACATTTGATGGAATAGATCATAATGGCTGGATTCAAAAAGATGATCAGGGTAATCCATATTTCGTATACCCACATTTTGCTCCAGGATATAGAGCAATGCAGGGTGCTTTAGAATTTATGGGTATACCTCAAGACTTTAAGGTTCCATTTCCAGTACAATTTGGTGGATCTATAAAGATGTTAACACCATCTTTAAATCCTGATTCAATACTACCAACCTTTTCAGGTCCTTTAGGTGCTCTGTCAGTAACTATGTTGGCTAATGTAGTTGATTTCCTACCATTTGAAGGTTCAGATAAAGCAGCAGACACTATTACCGGAATGACTTTAGGTAAGTATGCTGTTGATAGACCATTGATTGATAGATTAATGCCAGCCCACGTCAATAGATTTTTATCTGCTGTCTCTCAAGATGAAAGAGATTCACAATACGCTTCTGCTTATCGCAAAGCAGTGACTTATCTTGAAGCATCAGGCAATGGCATACCTAAGAAGTTTGATGCGTTAGGTAATCCAGTTGCACCAACTATTGCTGAACGAGAAGCCTACAGAGAGAAAGTAAAGAATACTACTTTAGCTATTCTTGCAGTTCGTTTTGTTTACGGATTTGCAGCACCAGCATCTCCATCTATTCAACTCAAGTCTGATATGGCTGAGTGGGTTAGAGACTCTGGTAAAGCAAGCTGGAAGCAAGTTTGGTATGGGTTATTAGAAAAGAATAATGGCGATACTAATGCTGCTATGCAAAAATGGGTAGAGTTATATCCTAATCAAGTTCCATATACAGTATCTGAATCAGAGCGTAAGACTGTTGGATTCTTCCAATCAGCAGAAGATTCTGGAAAATTTGTTGAAGAAAATGGTGAGTTGTTTAATACCTACAAAGAAGGTGCCGCTTTCTTAATACCTCATAAGGGCGCATTTTCTTGGGATGCCTACAGGACTATGAAGTCTATGGGTCTACGAGAGAATAAGCGAGTAGAAGATTACTTATTAGAGGTACAAACAGCAGCAGGAGTTCAAACCTATTATGATAAAAAAGATGAGTTTGATAATTCATTAGTAGGTATTTCAGATCCTTCTGTTAGAAAAATCCTACGTCAACAATTTAATATTTGGAAAGATACCTTTAACGCTGGACAACCACTAGTACAAGAGTATTTAGGTAAAGGTAGGGAAAAGGAAATAGAGCGAGTTAACGCTCTAGATGATTTAAGTAAAATGTTAGATGATCCTAAATTCTCAAATATTAGACCTCAGACCCAAAAGGTATTAAGAGAGATGGTAGATACTTATAAAAACTACCGCGAACAACAAGAAATATTTAAAGTAATTGGTGGCAATGCTGATGTTGTAGATGTTCTTGAGATTAGTGCATTAGAAAAAATCAAAGAGTTATCAAATTTTAATGAAAATACAAAAGCAGCGTATATGTCCATATTCAGTAGATTGTTAGGGGAGTAGTAGTGGCTATTAGTATAGAGCAACAACGGCAACAACTTAATAAACTTGGTGCTGAATTAGCCAACCTTAAAAAAGATCAAGCCCGTTTAATTGCAGCAAGTAAAGGTGGAGTATTAAAGAAGCCTGATCCTAAAAGTGCTGCTGGTATAAAAATAAATGAAAATTTAGCGACAGCTTCTAACCTTGTGACTGCTAAACAAGCAGAATATGACGCTTTAAAGGAAATACTTGATGAAGCAATATCTGACTCTAAGGTAGTCAGTGAAGAAGGAAGTGCTGAAGAATTTAGGTTAGCGGCTGAAGCAGGTTTTAAACCTAATCAAATTGAAGAGTATCGTGCTGACGTTGCTAAAAAGTTAGCAGATAAAAAAGATACAAAATTATCTAAAAAGACTGCTGAAGAAGAAGAAGTTAAATCACAACAGATAACTAAGGAGCTAGCAGGAGCTGGTTCATTTGTTTATCAAACTTTGGATGGCAAGGGAAGAGAAGATTTAGCCGCTCAGTTAAATGCAGTATATGGAAATCGTTTTAAACTTCCAATAAGTAAATTTCCTAGCGTTGCTTTAAAAGAAGCCTATCAGCAATTACTTTTAGATCGGTTTCAACGCTCTCAAGATGAGGGTAGGGCTATATCTGTTAAAGAATTTTTAGAACTTGCTACCGTAGAGGGAACTTACAAAAAAGTTGGTGGAGCTAATGTTCCAACTATTAGCATTTCAGATCCTACCGAAGCTGCTGCCTATGTTAGAAACGTATTTAAATCCGTATTACAAAGAGACCCAACTGTTGATGAAATAACAAAATTTAGTGACGTATTAAATAAAGCAGAAAAAAAGAGTCCTAGAAAAACTGTTAATGGTGTTACTACTGGAGGACTGGGAAGTCCAATTGAGTTCTTAACTCAAGAAATTCAGAAACTTCCAGAGTTTGCTACAAAGAAAAAAGAAAAAGATACTTTAACTACTCAAAGTCTACAATCAATTGCTAAAGCTAACGGAGTTACTTTATCACCTCAAGAAATAGAACAGTATAATCTAGATGTTAATAATGGTAAAGATATAAATGTAATTAAAAGTCAAATTCGCAGTGTAGCTGGTTTAGGTAGACCAGATAATATTAAGAAACTTCTTGCAGAAGGTACAGATTTAAACACAATTTATTCACCTTATAAAAGAACTATGGCAGCTCTATTAGAGCTAGATCCAGAATCTATTGATATAAATGATACTACCTTACAATCTGCTATTGGAGATAGAGAACTTCCTATATACGAATTTAGAAAAATTCTAAAGAAAGATCCTCGTTGGCAATACACAAACAATGCTAGAGAAGAAGTTTCCAATAAAGTACTTAGAGTCCTTCAGGACTTTGGATTTCAGGGGTAGATAATGGCTGGAGAAAAGAAGGTCACTAATCAAGCAGCAATTGATGCGGCTAATAGAGCAAACGCTAATGCTGCTCAACGTCAATCTGCCCTTCAAGCAGAAGCTGCTAAACAACAAGCAATAGTTAAACCAATTGCTCAAAAAGCAATTCCTGGTATTAGTGCTTTAACATCTGGAATTAATGCAAAAATTGCTGAACTTTCTGGAACTGCAAAAACTGGTTCTTATAATCCAATAACAGGTGGATATACACCTGTTCAATCATCTTCTCAATTAGTTCAAAAATCAAGAGATATACTTGGGGCAATAACCCCAACCGAAATTGCTACTGGAAATACTGCTGCTGCTTTATATCAAAAAGCACTAGAAGAAGCAGGTAAAATTACAACTGTAGATGTACCAGGTGCAGTGTATGACACAACTGGAACAAGCACCGGTAGGAATTCAGCCTATGATTTGTTATTGTCACAATTTCAGCTTTACGGACTTGAGGCATTGGTAACACCTCTAAAAGATTTAATCACAGATGATACATCCGCAGGAGAGTTGACTCTTCTATTACGTTCAACAGAACCTTATAAAAAAAGATTTGCTGCTAACCCTATTCGTGTTAATAAAGGATTGAGAGCACTATCAGAGGCTGAATACTTAACGCTAGAAGATAGTTATCAAAAGGTTATGCGTAATTATGGACTACCTGAAACCTATTACACAAAAGGTGATCTAGGTCGTCAAGAAGGATTTGAAAAATTAATTGGTTTTGATGTATCTGCTACTGAATTAGAAGACCGTATTATGACAGCACAAAGCAGGGTTATTAACGCTAACCCAGAAGTTATGACAGCGTTAAAACAATTTTATCCTGATATTAAAAATGGTGAAATTCTTGCTTATACCTTAGATCCAATACAAGGACTTTCTGATATTAAACGTAAGATAACTGCTGCTGAAATAGGCGGAGCAGCCCTTGGTGCTAAAACAGTATCAGGTGCAGCATTAGAAACATCTGCCGCTAGAGCAGAAGAACTTGCTCGTTATGGTGTAACTAAAGATTTAGCGCAAAAGGGCTATAGTGCTATTGGTGGCGGTCTTGAGAGAGGTAGACAATTATCATCTATCTACCAACAACCAGATTATAACCAAGCGGTAGCTGAAGAAGAATTATTTAAACTAGCAGGACAAACCCAAGCAGGAGAAAAACGTAAGAAAATTATTGGGTTAGAGAAAGCCACCTTTGGTGGACAAACTGGAGTTACAAGCGGAGCACTAAGCCAAAATAGAGCTGGCTCTTACTAACTAGACCTGCCATCAGAACCACCGGCCTGATGGAGAGATAACAAGACCGGAAGTAGAAGCCATACAGAAATCCCCACACTGTATGAGGTCTACGACAACTACAACGAATGGGAGATGGACTATGTCCAACTATGACTACGAGGATGATGACGATACTGACAACAGTGTTGAGTCATTAAGCAATGATCTCGTTAAACAACTACGCAAGGCTAATAAAGCAAAAGATAAAGAGTTGGCAGATCTTAAAGCTAACTTTGAATCTTTAAATAAAGCGCAAAGAGAACGAGCAATCAAAGAAGCCCTCGCCAGTCGCGGGGTAAATCAGAAGATTTCTTCTTTTATTCCGCAGGATATAGACCCAACTGAGGAGTCTGTATCAAAATGGTTAGAAGCAAACGCAGATGTGTTTGGTCTTCAAACCGAAGAAGTACCCCAGAAACCTAATGTTGATCCTGCTCAAGCGGCAGCGTACAAAAGGATGACTAATACTGTTGAGCAAGGGGTTACACCTGAGCACAATGAAGATATTATGAAAAAACTTATGAACGCTAATACCCGCGAAGAGTTAGATGCAGTTATTAAGGGATCTGGACTCTAATCCAATCCTAATGAAAGGTAATGCCCAATGGCAATTCCAGGCGGTAGTTTAACCACTACATCCAGCATTAGCAATTTAGTTCAAGCAGCATACGATCAGTATGTAAGAATGGCACTTCGTTCCATTCCTGTTATGCGCTCACTTGCTGATGTTAAACCAGTTCAACAGGCGATGCCAGGATCATCAGTTGTATTCTCAATCTATTCAGATTTAGCACAAGCTACATCTACGTTGACAGAATCATCTGACGTTTCCTCAATTGCTCTAGGTAACCCATCACAGGTTACTGTAACCCTTGCTGAATACGGCTCAGCCGTTTCAACAACCAAGAAGTTAAACCTAACTTCATTTAACGATGTAGAT
>Ga0209296_1003648_pt1 | contig 10425 bp, 18 predicted proteins | sample S_130206_EF_Meta_FD_187319 | JGI IMG/M metagenome (GOLD analysis project Ga0209296, IMG submission 187319) | Freshwater microbial communities from Lake Simoncouche, Canada to study carbon cycling - S_130206_EF_MetaG (SPAdes) (version 2) | ecosystem: Environmental > Aquatic > Freshwater > Lake ...
ACAAAAAGAAATGAAATTTACAATCTATTCTAAAACTGATTGCCCATATTGTGAAAAAGTAAAGCAAGTATTGGACTTGACAAAACAGAGCTTTGTGGTCTATACTTTAGATACTGATTTCACAAGAGAACAGTTTTATGCAGAGTTTGGAGAAGGTTCTACTTTCCCACAAGTTCTCTGTGACGAAAAGAAATTAGGAGGTTCCGTTGAAACCATCAAATACCTCAAGGAACAGCAAATCGTCTAATCCCGACATAAATAATTCCAACAATCACGGTAATCGTGGTTTCGAACTTATCTTAAGTGGAGGTAAGAGAAAGCAACCCAAAGATTTTCATATTATTTTCGAGAAGTTGGTCTGCTTTCTAAAACGGGAAGTAACCATCTATTTTGAGTTTTCTTTAAGCATAAAGAAAAGACGATCAATTCCCGTAAGGAGTAAAAACAATGTTAGCAATTAGCTTAGTATTCGGTTCATTTTTAACCGTACTGTTTCTTATAGTGGGAGTGATTGGAGGATGGGTTGCCAGAGAATATATGATGACGCATCAAGAAGGTGCCAGAAATATGGCATATCATCCAGAGTTTTATGATAACGAAGGAAATTTTATAGATCAAGAAATTACTACAGTGAGATTTGAGCACACAGATGACTACTACGACGAAGGCGAAGACGACTAAACCAGCAACTACAAAAAGAACAGTTACTGCAGTCGTTGATAATTTACCAAATAATCCTTTTATCTTTGAAGTTCTGGATCTTGTATCCAGACAAAAGGTAATTGCTAAAAAAGTGGAAACACTGAAAAAATATGAGGATGTGTCTCTCAAGGCAGTCCTCATTTGGAACTTTGATGAGAGCATTACCTCTGCCGTTCCTGAAGGACAAGTTCCTTATGCAGGATATGCAGACCAGACCACCTATAGTGGATCTCTATCTACAAGAATTAGTGAAGAAATTCGTAAGATGCACGAGGTTAGTTCCTTCTCATTAGGTAATACCTCTGATGACAGCGGACGTACAACCATTCGCAGAGAATTCAAACATTTTTATCACTTTATCAAGGGTGGTAATGATGGAATGAGCAAAATTCGTAGAGAAGCAATGTTCATTAATATTCTTGAGGGTCTTCATCCACTAGAAGCAGAAATCTTGTGCCTGATTAAGGACAAGCAACTTGATACAAAATACAACATTACAAAAGAAATTGTTTCACAAGCCTATCCCGATATTGTATGGGGTAACAGAGGCTGATTAATCTACATTATTAACTATGGAAAATATAAAAGAAAGAAAGATGTCCGCAGAAACTACCAAGACATCCGTAAAGGACCAAAATGAAACTTGGACTGTCCAAGAAAGAGAATTATTCAGGTCGCGTTACGGTTGCGAAGTACTTAAACACAATTGCACCCTACAGGAAGCACAGGTTACTGATGTTCCAACGGATGCTCATATCGTAACTTATGTTTTGAACGGCAAGACTTGTTATGACCTTACGAGATGTGGCAAAAAGGTAAATCTTTTTGATATGTATTATGATAATCTTGGACCAGTAATTCAAAGTATTGGTTGGGGTTGTGGTAAGATTAGTCCCAAAGTATGGGGATACGAACCACCCAAGAGTAAAAAAAGGAAATAATCTTTGAGACCTTGCAGGTCTCTTTTTTTTATGGTAGAATACCTGAAGAGTATTCAATTAAATGGATAAAGAAAAACTGAAACTCATCGTTCGTAATATGGAACTTCTTGTAGATAGTCTCAAAGCAGAAATCTACTCTGATGTTTCATCATACAAGTTTGATGATATTAAGCCTAAAGAATTGGATTACGATGAAATCTTTGAGGATGATGAATGAGGACTAAAAAAGCAATTCAATTAATTAAGGAAGCACTGAAGCAAGACCATTTGTATTCTGATGAAGAACTTAAGTTTATGAAGTCACAACTTTCTGTGCTACAATCGCAAAGAAAACCCACAAAAGAACACAAAGGATTTGGAAAGAAATGACTGTAAAATTGATTAGTATTACTCCAGATGCAGAAAAAACAATGGCATTTATTGCGAGAGTTTCTAATCCTGCAAATCAGGACAACGAAAACTATTCCAAGTTGCTTGCTTATTGTATTAAGCATAATCATTGGTCTGTGTTTGAACAGTCTTCTATGACACTGGAGATTGAGACTACTCGTGGTATTGCCGCACAAATTCTGCGTCACCGTAGTTTCACATTTCAAGAGTTCAGCCAACGTTATGCAGACACAAATCTGATTGCAGAGGACATTCCCCTACCAGAACTTCGTAGGCAGGATACAAAGAACCGTCAGAACTCCACAGACGACCTTCCAGCAGATCTTAGAACTGAACTGTACTCCAAGATCCAAGATCACTTTAATGCCGCTCAGAACCTCTACAAGGAACTCCTAGAGGCAGATGTGGCAAAGGAATGTGCAAGGTTTGTATTGCCACTGGCAGTCCCCACAAGGATTTATATGACTGGTTCTTGCAGGTCGTGGATACATTATATCAATCTGCGTTCTGCACACGGAACTCAGAAAGAACATATGGTAATTGCCGAAGAGTGTAAGAGGGTATTTGCCGAACAATTTCCAGCAGTCTCGGAAGCTCTTGACTGGATCTAAATAACGATACGCATTATTAAACCCTATGGCAATTTATCCGATTATTCATAAAGAAACTGGTGAGACGAAAGTGATTGAAATGAGTGTTCATGAAATCACACAGTGGTATCAGGACAATTCCGAATGGCAAAGGGATTGGTCGCAAGGATCCGCAAGTCCAGGAGAAGTTGGTGAGTGGAAAGATAAACTCATCAATCGTAATCCTGGATGGAACGATGTATTAGATCGTGCCCAGAAAATGCCTGGTTCTCGTGTAAAGAAAATCTAAACAACTAATATGTCAAGAAGAAAAAGGACGAACGATCAACCAATCGGTGTTGGTCTTACAACCCGTCAGGCAAAGAGAAAGAAGGCACTTGGAAATGAATATCTTTTAGATATTGATCCACTCACAGACAATCAAAGAAAACTTTATGATGCATATGCCGAAGGCAAACATCTTGTTGCCTATGGATGTGCTGGTACTGGTAAGACTTTCATCACTCTTTATAATGCTCTTCGTGAAGTTCTTGATGAAAGAACTCCTTACGAGAAAATCTATCTGGTTCGTTCTTTAGTTGCCACCAGAGAGATTGGTTTCCTTCCTGGATCATATGAGGACAAGTCAGACATTTACCAGATTCCTTATAAGAATATGGTAAAGTATATGTTCCAGATGCCTTCTGATGCCGAGTTTGAGATGCTCTATGGTAATCTTAAGTCTCAGGAGACCATTAAGTTCTGGAGCACCTCATTCTTGAGGGGCACCACGCTTGATAATGCAATTGTGATTGTAGATGAATTCCAAAACTGTACAGCACATGAACTTGATTCAATCATTACTCGTGTTGGTGAAAACTCTAAGATTATGTTTTGTGGAGATGCTACTCAGTCCGATTTGCAAAAGACTAATGAGCGTAATGGAATTGTTGATTTTATGAGCATCTTGCGTAAAATGCCATCTATTGATATAATAGAGTTTGGTGTTGATGATATTGTTCGTTCTGGACTTGTCAAGGAATACATTATTGCTAAAATGGAAGCAGGTTTTTAATGTTCAATCATATTGATGTGACGCTCCCGAAACTTGAACGAGAGACTATAGATGGTATTCGTTATTATAAAGTTCCTGATGATGAAGAACTACTCAAACTAGTTTCAATTACTTCTATCACAAGCCATTTCAATAAAGAAATCTTTGTGAAGTGGCGTAAGAAAGTCGGAGATGAGGAAGCAGACCGTATCACGAAAGCGGCAACAAGTCGTGGTACGGATATGCATACTCTTACTGAGTATTTCCTGAAAAATCATGATCTTCCTACGGATATTCTTCCAATTTCAGAGTTTCTGTTTAATATTGCTAAATCAACTCTCAAGAATATTGATAATATTCACTCTCTTGAAGGGTCCCTATATAGTAAGCAATTAGGTATTGCAGGAACGGTTGATTGCATTGCCGAGTATAATGGTGAGCTAGCAATCATTGATTTTAAGACTTCTAAGAAACCCAAACCACGTGAGTGGATTGATCATTATTTCGTTCAGTGTTGTGCCTATGCAGCAATGTACTACGAATTGACTGGAAGATCAGTCAAAAAATTTGTTATCATTATGTCTTGTGAAGACGGAGAATGTGTAGTTTATGAAGAATACGACAAAGCAAAGTACCTTAAATTGCTCGTCCAATATATTAGAAAATTTGTTGGAGATAAACTTGAGCAGTATGGAACCAAATAAAGAACTAGAACAGGTAATAGAGGATAAGTTTCTCACTCCTTCCAAGTTTTCTCTAGAGATAGAGAAGATTGTTGCAGAGGAGAATATGAACTATATTGATGCTATTTGTCACTATTGTGAAATTAATAACATTGAAGTTGATTCAATTACAAAACTTGTATCCAAACCACTGAAAGAAAGATTGAAGTATGATGCTATCAATCTAAACTTTATGAAAAAAACTTCAAGAGCTCGTCTTCCTCTATGAGTCCATTTGAATGCTATCAACATTATCTTTCTCTCAAAAGTCATTTTACAAATCCAAAATACGATTTCTTTAAATATGGTGGGAAGTCACGGGCAACTATGACTTCCTTCAACAAACGTAAAGATAAGTATTTTTTTGAGAAATCTTCAAGAAAATATTCAGACAAAGAAATTGTAGATTTTCTTGTATCAAACTTTGTTGCCACAGACAACCCACAAAACATATGGATTGGAGAAATCATAAACTCTGGCGAAAGAACATACACAGAGTGGATGAAACGACAGCAGAGTTTAACCTACTTGTTCAAAGAACAATCGGAACAATTACTCTCGGAAACAAAATTAGAAGATGCTTTCAGCTGCTCCAGGGGTCATCCACCAGTTCTAAAAAAATTCCTGGGTGGGAAGATTTCACCTGAAGTACTGGTGATTTATGATATAATCTTCCTGTTTGGGAATGTGTTTGATAAGAAACTTATGGACCCTGTATGGGAAACCACAAGTTTAAAAATCAAGAAGTACAAACCATTTCTAAATATTGATGTCTTTCAGTACAAAAAACTTTTACGGGAAATTGTAAATGAGTAAATTCTTTGACTCTGACCTTATACAAGAAGAACTTGAAGAAATTAATGAACTTCAAAGGTTCATTTATGGAAGTATTCTTACTTTTGGTTCAATGACCCGTGAAGATAAACTGGAACACATTGAAAAGATGACGTTGCTATTAGAAAAGCAGCGCATTATGTACACGAGACTTTCTCTTTCTGATGATCCACAAGCGATTGAGATGAAAGAGAATCTGCGTAAATCTGTGGCAATTATGGGATTTCCCCCTGACACAGATATGAATCTTTTATTCAATAGTATGACTAAAACAATTGAGTCTCTCAAACAATTTCTTGACAAATAATATTATTTTTGTTATACTATCTAAGTAATCCCCCTAAATCCAAACTATCCTAGATATCCAAATGTCTTTTTCTGATCTTAAGAAACAATCTAAACTTGGTTCCCTGACTGCTAAACTGGTCAAGGAAGTAGAAAAAATGAATAATAACACGTCATCTGGTGATGAACGTGTATGGAAACTTGAATGCGATAAGAGCGGCAATGGTTATGCCGTCATTCGTTTCCTCCCTGCTCCTAACGGCGAAGATCTGCCGTTTGTGAAACTGTACTCCCATGCCTTTCAAGGTTCTGGTGGTTGGTACATTGAGAACTCTCTCACAACTCTGAATCAAAAAGATCCTGTGTCGGAACTGAACTCCGAATTGTGGAACAATGGTACTGATGCTGGTAAAGAAGTTGCCCGTAAGCAGAAGCGCAAGCTGACCTATGTTGCAAATATCTACGTTGTCAAGGATCCTGCTAATCCTGCTAACGAAGGTAAAGTCTTTCTCTATAAGTTCGGTAAGAAAATCTTTGATAAGATTACTGCTGCAATGCAACCTGAGTTTGAAGACGAGACCCCTATCGATCCGTTTGACTTCTGGCAGGGTGCTAACTTCAAACTGAAAGCAAAGAACGTTGCCGGTTATCGTAACTATGATTCCAGTGAGTTTGCCGCACAAGGTGCTATGCTGGACGATGATGATGCGATGGAAACGGTGTGGAAGAAGCAGTATTCTCTTGCCGAACTCGTTGCTGCCGATCAGTTCAAGTCTTATGATGAACTGAAGAAGCGTCTTGATTATGTTCTGGGTAACAAAGTTGCTCGTCGTCAGGATCCTGAGGTTGCCGATGAGGAAGAGACTTCTCGTGGTCCAGTTCGTGACCTTGATGAGGATCTTCGCACCGAACTGAGTAATCTGAGTTCTTCCAAGTCTTCTTCCTATGATGAAGACGAAGATGATACTCTTTCTTACTTCGCAAAGTTGGCTGAGTGATAAAGGTGGGGAGGGAAACCTCCCCTCTTTTTATAAGATAGTATTTCTTGTATTCTCTGTCTGAATCAGTCTCTCATTGACATATTGAGAAGACTTATCATAATACATAATCTTTCTCATATCATTCAAGAACTGCTGTAGATATACTTTCTTCAGAACATAAATTCCACGCTTCTCATTGTTCTTCATAACTTCATACTCATAATTTGTAATTCCAGCAACAGGATTTAAAGTATCCAAAGCATTAGATGGATTTGGTATTGTAAATGTTGAATCCACAACTTTACCTGCTGGAAGAATCAAACGACCTTGTGAGTCCTTAACTTCGGTGGTCTCATAATATTTGATACCACTTAAATTTTGAATTCCATATTTCTCTTCCGAGAACCTGTAAATATCTCTATCGGATAAAGGCCAATCATTTCTGATATTAACAATACCACCAGAAATGATGACAACCCAATCTAGATCTGCTCTGCCATAAAGTTCTTCTGCGACCGTATCTGGTCTTGCACCATCGGCAATCTGATACTTATCAAATACCGTAAAAACATTCTGCAAATCATCACGAAGTTTAATACGGCGAAATAAATTCTTAACTTTCACATATTCATCAGAAGATGATCTACGAGAAAGTGGTGATTGATAGTTTAAGTCTGGTAGCTCTCTGAAGTATCCCATTAGTAACCAACTCCTGTGTCTTGATCTGAATAATCTTCAAAGTAGATTGGATTGAGTTCCTGAAAGTTCATAGAAATTTTCATATGAACTGGTGTGGAATCTCCATAAACAGAATAATTTCCAGAACCAGTATAATTAACTGCCATTCCTTTCATTGCCATTGGTTTGAATGAATGCAAGAAAGGATGCTTCTTATTACCACTCATATATTGAAGTTGAAAAACTCTTGGAGCACTCACAAACAATCCAGAACCTGGAGAATTATCTGCACTTGTTCTTGGTGCCATCGCTTTTTTTAAAGTAACAATGAGTTTTTTAATTTCTTTTGCCTCATTACCATCTCTTGGTGCCAGATCATATTCAAAGGCAAACTCTCTAAGACTTACTCCATTAAACAATAGTTCTTGATTTTGATTAAGAACCTGTCCTGTTGTTCTTGATACGAGATCTGCTGTGGTAGTATTTCCACCAGCAGAATTAATTAATTGGGATGTAAAATAACTTGTAATTTGAGTTTGTAAATTTCCGCCAACTGCTCCTGCTGCAATGCTACTACTAAAATTGGATAGTCCATTACTCAATCCCTTAAAGTAATCTCCTGAAGTTAGAGTGCTACCAAGTTCTTTGGCACCAGCAAGTTCAAATGCATTTAATTTACTTTCTCCCCAACCTACGGCATTTTGATCTTGAACATTTTGTGGGATTGGTAGTAGAATAATCGCCTCTGGAGTTTTAATATTATTTTGAAGAGACTGAGTTGATGTTCTGAATGAAAAATTATTAGAACCAGAACTAATACCTGGAGGTTGATATTTGATCACCTTAATCATCAGGTAGTCATCAGAATCGGTAATTTTTTTATATGGATATCTTATAGTTGGTATTGCGGCAGGAGCAGCAGCATCCTTATACCCTTGAGTAACAGCTGCCTGAGTTGCTGATGATAAACTTTGTGGGAAAGAAACTGCCATTTATCTTTTCTAACTATTTAGACGGATATTTGCATAAGGAATTGCTTGTAAATCATCTAATTCGTCAGACCTTACTTCATAAATGCCTCCTGGTATTTCATCCCAGGTATATTGTCTTACTCCCTTAGTTCCCCAGTGAAAGTTAATACCTCTAAATCCCCAATCAAATCTATCAGTCACTGCGACTAATGGATTTTGATCATATTGTATGTTCGGTGTCTTTGGGGTATAAACAAAGGTATAAAATTTTCCAGGTTGTGGAACTTTATCAACTTCTGTTAATACCGAAATAATTTCTATCATTAAATCGTCGGGTTTTTCATTACCGACTAAATTATCAATCACCCCACGAATTCTATTCTCACTTGTTTCTGTTGGATTTTTTCTTTGTTTGAGAGTTTTTCTTGGCATTATTTGATACCTAATTCTGCTTCTGTGAGTATCTTAAATTCCCAACCATTATCCTTACAAAAATCTCTTGCCGCAGACCATTTTGCCTGATTTTTGGCATACTCCATCACTTCATAAAGATATCCTTTTGTTACTCTCTGTTTCTTTTCTGGTTCAACCGTCTGTTTCTTTGGTTTAATTTCAATCAAGTATTTTTTAATCTGACCCGTACTTTCTTTGACTTTGATATAGAAGTCTGGAAAATATCTGTGAGGGCGATTGTCAAGAGGAGATATGTATCCAAGAGCAATCTCTTCACTTCCCCATTCCAATATATTTACATTCGTATCACAATATTTCATAAAACGGCGTTCCCATAATGACCTGTAAATTACATTATTGGGGTCACCTTTATATTTTCTGGGATTGATTGGACTATATTTTCCCTTATATGACATCTAAATACTTATAATTAAAAGATCCATAACAGGTATTTAGAGTGGTAAGACCTCGCAGAATAGCGGACATCAAACCAATATTTACGAATGTTGCCCAGACTTCGCAATATGAGGTAAAGTTTGGTGGGTTTAACATACAATTACAAAATTATCTCGCAGCAAGAGGAGTTGATCCAAGATTTACTGGAGAAACTGTAGGTCTTCTTTGTAACTCTGCATCATTGCCAGGAAGTTCATTTGCAACAGCAGATATTTCTGGCAATTATACTGGTGTAATGGAGAAGTTTGCTCATACCCGTATCTTTACTCCAATTGATCTAACTTTTTATGTTGATAAGGAATATAAGACAATGAAGTTCTTGGAGCACTGGATGGAATATATGTCAAGTGCCTCTAATGTATCTCCAAATAATGATGGATATTACTTTAAAATGAAGTATCCAAATCAATACAAATGTGACTTCACCAAAATTACGAAGTTCAACAGAGATTATAAAGTAGAATTGGAATATAGATTTTTTGGACTTTTTCCAATGGCTTTGAGTTCTGTAGCAGTTTCATATGATTCTTCACAAGTAATGACTGTAAGTGCCACATTTAACTACGAGAGATATGTAAGCGGTCCAATTTATTCAATTGATAGTCTTCGTGGTAGTTTCAATAATTTGGTTCCTTCCGTTATGAACAAAACTATTCCTACTGTAAATCCAGCATCTATTGATGAATATCGTAATTTCTATGATATTGTAAAGCAAACCCAATTTAGTGCTCTTCCAAATACCAGTACATTGCCAAATAACTTTAACCCAAGCCCAGATAGCACAGTGATCTCAAGTTATACTCGCTAAATAATTTTAACTGAAATTCTATAGGTCATTATGCCTTTACCAAAGATTGCAACACCAACATATGAGTTGGAAATTCCTTCATTAAAAAAAGAAATCAAATATCGCCCATTTCTAGTCAAAGAAGAAAAGATCCTCATCATTGCGATGGAGAGTGAGGATAACAAACAGATTGCGAATGCCGTTAAAACCGTAATCTCTAATTGTATTCTTACAAAAGGAATTAAAGTAGAAGAACTTGCCACATTTGATATTGAATATCTCTTTTTGAATATTCGTGGTAAGTCTGTCGGAGAAACCGTTGATGTTCTTGTAACTTGCCCTGATGATGGTGAGACACAGGTTCCAGTATCAATTTTTCTTGATGATATTAAAGTTCAGGTTGATGAAAATCATTCAAGAGATATTAAGGTTGATGATACTCTTACGATGAGAATGAGATATCCGTCTATGACTGAGTTCATCAAAAACAATTTTGGTTCTGGTGAAGTCAGTGTTGATGATACCTTTGATCTTATCTGTTCTTGTGTTGAGCAGGTTTATAGTGAAGAGGAGTCTTGGAACTCTGGTGATTTTACAAAGAAA
>Ga0209296_1003649_pt1 | contig 10424 bp, 17 predicted proteins | sample S_130206_EF_Meta_FD_187319 | JGI IMG/M metagenome (GOLD analysis project Ga0209296, IMG submission 187319) | Freshwater microbial communities from Lake Simoncouche, Canada to study carbon cycling - S_130206_EF_MetaG (SPAdes) (version 2) | ecosystem: Environmental > Aquatic > Freshwater > Lake ...
CCAGTTGCTCGCGGAGAGACTCCCGCTCGCGGATCGCGGCGTCGCGCTCGTCGGTGGGCATCGCTACCACACCCTCCCAAGGCACCTCGTCGCCGATGGCATCGAATACACCGGAGCCACGATGAACCCTCGGAGGGGCTGGCGGAGGCGGCGGCGGAGCAGATGGCTTGTCATACTTCGGAAACCACCAGCCGCCACCGACTCGCTCGGCTTGCGTCTGCCGCGTCACCGCTGGGCGGGATGTTGGGGCAGGAGGAACGTAGTCGTTTTCCGTTGTCGCCGGTTTGGTCGTCGGCGGCAACTCCCGTTTTTCGTCGCCGACGACGCGGACAGATTCGCCGGGGAGCAAAACGGGTTGAGCAAACACTTTCCAACCCCACTGATCTGCGTGGAGCCTTGAGAAGTGTTTGACCTCCAGCACCACCCGCTCCGTCCTCATTCCGCTTTCCCGCTCGGTGCATTTCTGCCCTTGCGGGGCCTCTGGCCACATGAATTGTCCCGCTCGGGCAATCGCCTCCTCCAGCGTCGGCAGCGGCCCAGTCCGATTGTCCTCGGCCGCTCGCACGGCGGCGTCGCGGGCAACGTCGTGGCACCATGCGTGGTCAGCCATTCGACCCCTCCTTCCGCTCGCGGGCGGCGAGCATCGCGCGTAACGAAACGAACTTGTGACTCCCTTGATAGGCGTCTTCCACGTGACCATCCCATCGGTCTGTCCGTAGGCAAAACGTACCGTCTTCGCAAAGGTGGAAGCATGGCGGACCACCGTTCAAGACCACCTGCCCCCAGTCTGCGTTTTCGGCAGCATGGAGAAGGGCGTTACGTTTCTTCTTGTCAGCCACTCACCCCTCCCGCGGCGTTGCCGCCTTGAATAACGACATTCGGTAAGAAAGTCTGGCACCGTTTTCTTAAACAATGGGGGCGGTGGGATTTGAACCCACGACCTCGAGGTTATGAGCCTCGCGAGCTACCGGACTGCTCCACACCCCGCCTAGGACGCCAAGAGGGAATCGAACCCTCATTGCCGGCAAAGCCGGATTCTTCCGCGGCTGGGCGCGCCCAGCACTTGAATTATTGGCGTCATGGGCGTGAGTTTTTGTCGTTCTCGCTGTGGCTACCACGCGCCCCACAGATCAGCCGGTAGCGAACCGGCAGCTTCGTTCACAGCTGGCTGTAGCGCCGGCAGGCATACCACCGGCCGTCCCGCCCCTGGGCCGTGCCCTCCTCAAGCACCGCGCCGCCGTTGTTGCAGCAGGCCGCCAGCGCCGCGTCCGGACTGCCGCCCACCCCGACACCCTCGTAAGTCGCCCCGTGGCTTGCGGCGTGGACCATCGAGCCGCTCGCCGCCATCGATTCGGCGTGGGCCTGAGCCCCGCGGCTGACCGTCCTGGTCGAAGCCGAGGAGCAGTTGCCGCCGGTGCAGCTCGACGCCCTGGTCGTCGTCACCCTGCGCGAGAACGGGCCGGCGTGGGCCGCACCCGAGAGAACAGCCACCGCCACCACTGCCATGAGAAAACGCATATCCACCTCCGTGAGAAAGTCATCGATCCATCGATCCCCAAACACTAACACGCCCCTGACTTGTCTCCGCCGGGCTCGAGCAGAGCGCGGAGCCGGCGAATCTCGTCGGCGGCCTCCACCAGAATCTTGAACGAGAACGGGCTATCGGCCGGCAGCGCGGCGATAGCTTCCAGCCGATCGGCGATGTGCGGCTCCGGCGGTGCAGGCAGCCTCGCCAGCGGCTTGCCGTTCGCCGGCACGTGGCCGGCACAGTAGTGCCGGCCGTCGGCGTCTCGCCAGCGGGCCGGGGCTGGGCAGCGGGTGCAGGTGGCTGTTGTCATGCGGGAACCTCCTTGCGAATGCGGGTAGTACGCTCGCCGTCGGTGAACTCTCCGCCGAGCATGCGAGCGACAAACGAGCCCCTGGCAGGATCGCGGGCACAGAACTGCCGAAGCGTCGGCGGCGTCTTGAATCCCGAGCACGCCCCGCCCTTGATCGCCGGGATTGCCCCGATCGCTTCGTCCAGCCACCCAGGCTCTCGCAGGCGGGCAATCGCCTCCTCTGGCGGCTCGTTCGACCGCCACTGCCGCTTCTCGCCCCAGGCAGCGTTCCAGGCGTCCTTCAGCCGCTGCCAGCCTTCCTGTTCCCCCACTGTTTCCAACCCCGGAGGCGGTGGAGGAGGAGGAGGTGAATAAGACATGGTCATGGAAGCATCCCCGGAGCATATGCCCGGCGGTATGCGTTCGCATTGCTCCGAGCATTGCTCCGAGCATTCCGACCCATCGGAATCGGCCGTAATATCAGCTTTGGCAGTTTGGGCGGTTGCCTTCTCGGACCACCGTGCGGAGGCGGACTGACGAGCCCGCTCGCTCCGTTCGTGGGCCAGGTGCCGCTCATGCTCAAGCCGGACGTTTCGCCGCCGACCACCCTTGCCGATCGGGAACTTCACCTCAATCAGCTTCCAGCACTTCCCGACGCCGGGGGAGATCAGCTCGAGCCGCTTCAGGTCGTTCGGCAGCCCGTCGTTCTCCCACTGAGCTACCAGCAGCGTCAGGTAGTGGCCGCGCTCCTCCGCCGACCACCCCAGTGTACTGGCGAGGAAGTCTCGACCAAAGAATGCAAACCATGCCGTCATGCGTCACCTTCGGGGAATCCAAAATCCGGGTCCACCGTCGCCCTCCGCCGCTCCTCCGCCAACGCCTTCCGCCTCGTCGCCAACTCCTTCAGCAACTCAAACGCCGCCACCGCCCCAAGCTCCTCGTTGCGGTCGAGGATCTGACGCTTGATGCCGTCCAGCTCGTGGGCCTGGGCGATGGCGATGAGGGCGGCGTAGTCGGAGGGGAGGGTCATGCCGAAACCTGTTCTTGAAAGGCAGCGCTTGCCTTATCGGAAAGCCGCACCTCAATGTTCCGCTCCGGATGATGGAGCCAGATGTAGAACAGTTCCCACGTGTGGATCTGCTCTTCAGGCATTTCGATGTAGCTAATCTTGCAATCAAGTAACTCTGCACGCCGGCTGTGCAGGCGAGAGCCAAGATCAGACGACTTTCCTACGTAGACACATTTTCCGTCCGGTATTCTCCAACCAAAATAAATGCCTGACACGCCAGATAGTGTGCGTTTCGCATCACGCAACGTCACAAACTGCGGCTCGATGACGGCCACCATGTCGGCTGCTTCCGCGATACGATGATTCCAGTCCACAGGAACAATAGTCATTGCTTTGCACTCCTTTACAACGGATATGGCATCGATGCAGTCCGCCAGTTGAGTCCTCGTTGCATTCAGCTTTGCGACAGCCTTAAAATGCGCTTTATCCGTCCTGCAGAATGACTGCCACGCTTCCTCGTACTTCCGCTCGGCTTCGCGCGACTCGCGATCAAACTTTTCTATCTTCGCCTTAAGCTCGTTTATGGCGGACTCGGAAAATCCTTCCCATGCGTAGTAAATGCCGTCAAAAAAACAGCATGGCACTTGAAGAACGTGGATCACATCTGCCGAAGAACTGCACCCAATGCGTTGGCCGTCAAGAATGAGACGCCTTTTGCCACGCACAAATCCAACCATTACCTCGCCAAAAGTCTTGTCGCTGTACTGGATCTGTACGAACACTTGAAGTCCATCGGACGGGCACCAATGAGATTTAAGGCTGACAATCTTCCACGGTAGATACCAATGACACCTCATACAAAAAGACTCAGACACTCGAGCAATCCACTCGGTGTCACCTGCTGCAAGTGCAGCCGCAATCTCATCCCGGTAAACGTCTATCATCGCGTCCATTATTCACCCCTCCTGTCGCGAGCCTCGCTCAAAGCCTTTGAAATAATCTCCGCTAAACGATCCCTCATTTCCCTTGCGGTGTCGCTTGCATAAATGACGTGGGCGTCCTTTAGAGGTTCGTCTTCGTACCTATGGCGCGACCAACGGCAACCCGACTCCACGAGAATCGGGCACTTCAGCCGTATATGCTCGCGGTATGCGATTGACCTATTCGGCATAGCTCCGTCACCAGAACAGATGTCCGTGTACACACCAGCTATGTTCAGCCTGCGATCTCGTGCGTAACGGATGCATTCCTCCAGTTGACGCCTAAGGCCGTCCCCAAAAGCCTGAGGGGTCGTGCTTACTCGCGTGTAAATGACGCATCTAGCCATTGCTCGATATCCCTTTTCCTTTAAGTAGTTCCAAAATCTGGCGGCACGAAAGGCCGGCGGATCGGCATTCACGGATGGCACGTAACACAGCCTGCTCTCTCGAGCAAGGAACTGTTGTTCCGTTGACGATCTTCCAGCCAAACTGTGTCGCCATCACACCCTCCCCCAAGTCACCGCCCTCTTCCCGCTCACCGTCCGCCCCTCGCCGGCCTGCCTGACGAGCCCATCGGCGACCAGCTTCACCCGCCGCGGCCGCACCGCGTTCAGGTCGATCTGCAACGCGAGCCCGATCGCCTCGTCGGTCATCGCCCCGCGGGCGGCGAGAAGATCGAGGATGCGTTGCCGCTGGCTCTCGGTGTTCTTCTTCGTCTGCGACTTCGCCGCCGCCACGCTCGTAGGCGAGTGTTGCTGGGCCGGGGCCGCCTGGTCGTCGAAGCCGAAGTAGTGTTGGCCTTGGTACTTCATACTGTCACCGCGTCGAATAGGGTCTTGCTGTTCTGCTCGTGAACCTTCCGAGCCTTGGCGAGATTCTTCATGGCCTGGGCGTGGTATTCCGGCTTCAGTTCGCATCCGTAGAACCGCCGGCCACGCTGGAGCGACACATATCCCTCGGAGCCGATGCCGGTGAACGGTGAGAACACCAGTTCCCCCGGATTCGTGTAGAGCCTGACCACCCGATCGATCACGCCGAGCTGGAGCGGGCAGATGTGCCGAGTGTCTTCCTCGGAACGAGCCTCGCGGACGTTGAGCGTGTCTGTTTCCTTAATGTCGCCCCAGCAACATTCCGCCCAATCGATCCACTCGTTCCGCGACACTTCGCCTTCGGAATCGACGGCGATGGAGTTGTCGCCAGGAGCACGGAACTTGATGAGATAGTCGGCAAGAGCACCACGCTGCCGGGCTCGATCCGACTCAAGCCCCGAGAACTGCAATTCACGGCTCTTGGTCCGGATCGCCTGCGCCTGAGGATTCTTGCGGATCGCCCAGTCGTACTCGTAGACGAGGCCGGCACGCTCACCCATGCGGATGTTGATCCCGCGGTAGTCGTGCAGCCCGACTTCGCCGCTTCGCTTCAGCCGCGGAATCTGCATCACGTGAACGATGCACGCTCGCCCTGGCTTCAGCACGCGACGGAGGCCGGCGTAGAACCACCCAAGGTGCAGCTTGGCTTCCCCGCGGAGATCCTCGCTGTTCCCGATGTCCTCTGGCTTCGACGTGTACGAGAACAAACTCGGAAACGGCGGAGAGAACACGGAGAAATCCACGCTGGCAGGCGGCATCACCTCAAGCATGTGAGGGATGCAGTCGCCATGATGAACGGCGTATTGTTGCTTGTCACTTAGAAGAGTCACGGAACATAGCCTCCTGCTCGCGGGTATCAGAATCCACTCGACGTGCCTTCCTGAGCACGTTGTCAACCATCGGCCGTTCGACTTCTGTGATCGGTATATGCACGTTCAGCGGCCGTGTAGATCCGACACGATTGGAACGCTTTACCGCTTGGTAATACTCCTCGTATGAGTCCTGTAGACCGGAGAAGACTTGCCGAGTGCAGACCTGAAGATTCAAGCCAAAGCCTAGAATCTTCGGCTTGGATATCAGCACCCGGACGCGGCCTGCCTTGAAGTCATCGACAAGCCGCTGACGCTCGTCCGAAGGTGTCGAGCCGTCAATGCTGGCAGCTCCTGGGATGACTTCCGCAAGCATGTCTTGCTCGTCGTTGTATTTGCACCACACCAGCGTCGATTCGTCCGGCCACGACGCGATAAGGTCGCGGATAAACGCTGGCTTCGTTGATCGGTCGCACTTCGCCATCCGTGACAGCTTCGCCCTGCTGGTAATTCCCCCAAGGCTAGTGACGAACAGTTGGCCCGTCTCGCCTTGAATGGCCTTGTTCTGTTCCTCTGAGAGATCAACGTCGTGGATGTGGACGTGGATCGGAGGTATCGTCGAGACGTTGTCTTTCCATCCGTAGGTGCTGGGATCAGTAAGGAAGATGCACCAGTGAGACAACGCACGATAGAACGGCCGCAATGCGTGAGGCTTCAGCTCCCACCGCTCATTCGTCTGGCCGCGATTCACGAAGAAACGAGCCAGGAATGAGTTGACGTTCGGAAAGGCGTCAAGAAAGACAGCGTGGTTTGCATACTCGATCCTGTCATTCGGGGCCGGCGTTCCGGTCAGTGCCAGCTTGTACGGCACTCCAGCTCCGAGCCGCAGACACACCTGCCCCCATTTCCCGTAGTGGCTTTTCAGCATCGACGACTCGTCGAGAATCAGGCCGGCAAGGTTGCCGTCTGGGGTGTCGTCGCGGAGAGCGTCGTAGTTAGTAATACCAAGCCGTCCGCCTGGCTTCGTCAGCCAATCGGCGAGGTCTTTTGCGGCGACCTGTTCGACGGGCAGCTTGCTGCCGTAGAACTTCTCCGCCTCGGCAACAGTCTGCCCGACGACCATCAACGGGCAGACGATCAGCGTCGGCTTGTCGGGACACGCTTTCCGTACGTGGCGAGCAAACTCCAGCAGCATGAGCGTTTTCCCAAGCCCGCAGTCGGCGAAGATCGCAAACTTCCGCTTTTGAATCGCCGTCCGCACAATGTCCCGCTGGTAGTCGAACAGGCCGGATTTTGCCCGGTATCCCACAGCGGCCGGCTCTTCGGTGTGAATCCCGAGCAGCGAGGCGTACTCGTCTGGCACAACAGCCATACGCCCGTGGATTTCGTACCGCGGGAGCTGCTTGATAGCGATGAACCGACGATATCCGTCAATTGTGTCGTCGAGATGAACTTCGATATTGCTCATGTGCTCACCAGCCCTTCCGCCTCGATCAACTGCCGGCAGCGGAAGATCAACGCCTCGCGTGCCCCGTCGCGGTCCTCGAGGTCTTCAGCCTGGCGGTAGCGGTCGCAAGCCGCGGCGAGGAGGATGATGTACTGGTCGCGCCTCGCGGCGTATGTGTCCTCGTGCAGCTCGCCGCGGCTGTTGGCGGACTGATCGCGGAGGATGCTGGTGCGAGAGGCTTTGCCGTCTCTGGTCGCGGCTCGGCGTCTCGCTGCCATGCAATTCCGGCACGTGTCCATCCGGCCGTCAGAGAGCCCGGAACGAAGATGGAAGCCTCCCGGCGGCTTCATTAGCTTGCAGTTCAGGCAGACCTTAGGCTGCTCTTGTGTCGTTACTCCCCCCATCGTCTCCCCTTTACTGTGGCTTCTTCGGCAGCGGCACAGTCGCCACGTGCCGCAGAACTGGCTTCATCCGCCGCCCGGTCCAGATCTCGTCGATCGCGTGCTGATAGATCCGGCTGCCGTCGGTCCACATCATGCAGTCGATCTCGGAGTCCCAAATGATCCGCCGGCCGTCGAGCGGTCCGCCGATGATCTCGATGCTGCGAAGCGCTGGCATTACGTTTCCCCTTTGATCCCACCCTGCCGCGTCGAACGGCATCCGGCCCGACTCCGAGGTGGTTGTCGTGGCAGCCTGCGGGAAATGTTCGCTGCCCCACGATCGCCGGCGATGTGCGGGCAAGGTCCGCTCGCTCCTCCGGCAGACGAGCCCATTGCGCCGCCGTGAACGGCGCGGCCAGGGCGGGCCGGGTAGACCTAAAAGGGAATATCGTCGGAGCTGCCGGCCTCTTCGCCCTTCGCGGCGGCGACCTTCGCCGCCGGCGTCCTGGCGGCGGGCTTCTTCTCTGGTGCGGCAGCGACCGCCGGCAGATAGTCGTTGACGAAGACGCGGGTCTTGCCGCTCTTCAAGACCACCTGCTTCGTCGTGATCCGCAGCTCGCGGCCGACAAGTTCGGACGGATCGGCGTCGGCCCAGCCGTCAGGCGTATATCCGAGAGCCGTCGCCAGGAGCCCGGCCTGCGCCCGGTCCTTCGCCGCCGATCCGAGCGACACCCAGACGAATCCGTACGAGCCGTTGGGTGCGAGCGTGAGATGCAGGAAGTCGCCGGGATTGTTGTCGGCGAACTTGTGCGGCCCCTCGCTCGCCTCCTTGATCGTCACGCCGTGCGTGCCGTCCGGCAGCATCTCGCGTTCGCCGGCCGGCGCACCGCCAGCCGTCGCCGCGTCGAACCCGTCATCGAAACTGTGAACCCTCATCGCTGATCCCCCGTCTGGATGTCTGGTCGGAACTCCTCACCGACGCGGACGATCCGGTCGGCATCACCGTCAAGAATCTGTCGTGTCACCTCGAGGAACTTCCTTGGCGACATCTGCCCGTTCCGCACGAGCCCCGTCATGTCGGCGATCCTGAGAGCCTTCGCCTCTTCGGCCGCAGAGCGGTCGTGCTGCCGCTTGGCCTGAAGATCACGCCGTATGCCGTCTCTGAACGTCATGTCCTCACCTCCTGAAGAGCAATGTCGATCAACTCGTCCCGAAGTCGGATGATCGCCATCGACACCGGCTGCGGCGTGGCCTCCGACTGATACCAGCCCTCGACCACCTCCCGGCACAGCTCGACGATGTGCGGGGCGTGGACCCTGCACGAAGCCTCGCCGATCTGCGGGACCAGCGGCTTTCGGCCGTACGCCTCGAGACGCTCGCGGACTCGCTCCGCGTGCATGAGCGCCTTGGCCGTTTGCTCTTCTGACATCAGCGGCCTCCCGCTCTGATTCGCTCTGCCTGGGCTTGGAGCACCTGCGACATCGCCTCGACCTTCGCGGCCGCTTCTTCGCGGGCCGCGGCTTCCGTCTCGTGCCAGCCTTCGCTGACGGACGTGAGAAAGCTGCGGTCGCCGCACGAGTCGGCGTAAAGCCTGCCCTCAACGTCCACGGCTTCGGCCGACGTGAGAAACACGTGGACGCCTTCGTTCCTCACGTGGTCGTAGACGTTTGCCCTGTACAGCTTCATGCCACGACTCCCTCAATCTGGAGTTGCCGAAGCTCAATAGCCTCGTCGAGCTTGGCCCGCAGCTCGTTCGACAACTTCCCGTCGCTGACGGCCTTGTCGGCGTCGTCGCCGATCCGGCCCAACTCCTCGACCGTCGCCGCCTGGGCGACGCGGTCACGCCAGCCGGGACGCTTGGCGGGCTCGGCGAAAATCGGGGCCAACGACTCGATCGTCATGGGCAGCTCCGACTCCAAGCCGTAGCGATTCTTCGCGTCCCACGCCGCGGCCCTCTCGAGGTGCATCAACCGACGCTTGCCGCCGGTCGCCTTCTTCCGGCCGTCCGAGCCCTCGCTGACCGTGGTCTTGTAGTTACAGAAGCACAGCAGGTCGCACCACTCTTTGAGCAGCGGTGCCGTCTGCTTCGTCAGCTTCAGCTCGTAGCGGTCAAAGCCGTCGGCCATGTCCGGCGGCGACGTTCGCTGAACCTTGGAATGAGCCACGAACGCCACGTTGAGCCCGACGCCGATCAGCGCGTCACACTGCGTGAGGAACCGCCCGAAGCCTTCAGCGAGGATCGTGTAGCCCTTGCCGAACCCGAAGCCCTCGATCGACTTCTGCTTGTGCTCGACAAGCAGGCTCTCAATCAACAGCCGTTCCGCCCAATCCGCCGAGTCGATGACGACCGTGCGGAACTCGCTGGGCTTGCTGCCGATCTCGGCAACAGCCGCCCGCAGCTCGTCCCACGAGCCGATCGACACGCGGGCCACGTCAAGGTGGTGCGTGCCCTCTTCCGTGTCGAGGATCACCGGGGCCGGGAACGCCGCTGCCAGCGTCGATTTCCCGATGCCCTCGGTCCCGTAGATCACCGCCCGTACCGGCGTGTGCCGGCGTCCCCTCTGAATGTTCAAAGCCATCCTTAACTCCTCTTTGCGTCCCAATCACAGTGCAGCGCCTGGAACCTCTCCTGGCGCTTCCTCATCTCTTCCACCTTCTCAGCGGTGCCCGGCAAAGCCGTCGTCGCCTTCGGCTGCACCACCACCTCGATCTCTCGCCCAACCCCTTGCAGCTCGCAGATCGACTCGACGATCGTGTCGAGCAAAATCCGCGGGTCGCCGGCCAACGCCGCCTCGACGTAGCAGTCACCAGCCAGCGACCGCCCACCCGCTCGCCGCGGGTCGGCGTAGAGGTTGCCGGTGTGCGTCAGCCGGGCCTGCACCCGGCGGAGCCTCCTCAACCACGCCACAATCCCCGGCCGCACCTCCTGGCGGATTCGTACCCGCTTCGCACCCTTTGTCTCCGGGTGCTTCTGCTTCTTCGCCGCACAGAGCCGCACGGCTGGCCTGCGTGATCCGGCCGCCGGCGTCCGCGCCGGCAATCGCCAGAACGTCCGCTGCACGTGGGTCACGCCTTCGCCTGCCATGTCGCCTCCGTGATCCGCCGGCGTCTCC
>Ga0209296_1003651_pt1 | contig 10421 bp, 10 predicted proteins | sample S_130206_EF_Meta_FD_187319 | JGI IMG/M metagenome (GOLD analysis project Ga0209296, IMG submission 187319) | Freshwater microbial communities from Lake Simoncouche, Canada to study carbon cycling - S_130206_EF_MetaG (SPAdes) (version 2) | ecosystem: Environmental > Aquatic > Freshwater > Lake ...
GCAGTAGCCACCATCCTCTTCGTCATCACTCTTTCGCTCACTGTTGTTGGAAACCTATTCCTCCGTGCATTCCGAGAGGAATACGAGTGATGCACTCCCTGGGCGCGCGCACTCAGTCCAGCACCCGGACTCGAACCCCGGGCGAGATTGTTGCCGCAGCAACGCCAACATCACAAGCGGGTCGACGCATCGTTGATCGCGCATTCCTTGGCGTGTGCATTGCGTTCACCGCGCTTGCCGTGTTGCTCTTGGTGGTGCTCGTCGTCTCCATTTGGCAGGACGGTCACGCGAGGCTGTCTTGGCAGTTCCTCTCTTCGTTTGCGAGCCGCAAGACTGAAGAAGCCGGCGTGCGTGCACCCTTGTGGGGCAGCATCTGGGTGTGCGTGATTTGCGCCATTGCGGCGTTACCGATTGGCGTTGGAACCGCCATCTACTTGGAAGAATTTTCCAAGCGATCCCGGTTCCGAAGTTTCATCCAACTCAACATCGCTAATCTCGCCGGCGTTCCGTCCATCGTCTACGGCATCCTGGGTTTAACTGCATTCGCGCGCGCGTTCGGTACAGCAAACAGCGAGAGCCCGATCACCTTTGGACAGCCGGAGTCGTTCTTCTATCTGCAACTCCCGTTCGGCCACGGAGTGCTGGCCGGCGGATTGACGTTGATGCTGGTGGTGTTGCCGATTGTCATCGTGTCGAGCCAAGAAGCGTTGCGCACCGTGCCAGGAAGCTTGCGCACTGCCTCACTAGCGCTGGGTGCCACACAGTGGCAAACCACTTGGAATATCACACTTCCCGCATCGATTCCCATGATCATGACCGGCGGCATCTTGGCCATGAGCCGCGCCATCGGTGAAGCCGCGCCCATTCTGGTACTCGGCGTTCCGCTGTTCATTCGCTCCACGCCAACGAACCTGATGAGCGATTTCACTGTGCTGCCTCTACAAATCTATAACTGGTCCATGCGCCAGCAATCTGGATTCCATGAGTTGGCTGCTGCCGGCATCATCGTGTTGCTCGCCGTCCTTCTCACCCTCAATGCCTTGGCGGTCATCATCCGCCATCGCCTGCAACGTGCCAACGGCTGATGCCGCCCACGAGCATTCCATGAACACTCCCCCCAACGCACCCCCGCCACGCAACATTGACATCAAGCCTCCCATGACCATGGGCGCCCCGGCTGCGGTGGTAGCACCTGTTGCCGACACGGAACACATTGCGATCCGCGCTCATGGTCTAGACAGCTGGTACGGCAGTGTGCAGGCGCTCAAGGGCATCTCGCTGGAAATCCCCAAGTGCCGCGTGACCGCCTTGATCGGGCCATCCGGCTGCGGCAAGAGCACCTTTCTACGCTGGATCAACCGGATGAACGATCCGATTCCGGGCGCGCGCGCCAGCGGCACCCTGACCCTGCACGGCGATGACTTGCTTAGCCGGTCGCTCGATGTGGTGGAACTGCGGCGCCGCGTGGGCATGGTCTTTCAGAAACCAAACCCATTCACAAAGTCCATCTACGACAATGTTGCGTTCGGACCGCGCCTGCATCGCTCCTTTCGCCGCACTGACCTTGACGAACTGGTGGAGAACTCCCTGCGCGCAGCGGCACTTTGGGACGAGGTCAAAGATCGCCTGAATTCCAGTGCTTTAGGCCTTTCCGGCGGCCAGCAGCAGCGCTTGTGCATTGCACGAGCCATTGCGGTTGGACCGGAAGTGCTCTTGATGGACGAGCCATGCTCGGCACTTGACCCCAAGTCAACCGCCAGCATTGAGCAGCTGATCCGCGAACTCGAGACCAGTTACACCATTGTCATCGTCACCCACAACATGCAGCAAGCCGCTCGCGTCAGCGATCGCACTGCGTTCTTCTTTGAAGGCACGTTGGTGGAATGCGGCAGTACCGATCGCATCTTCACCAATCCGGTCAACAAGCAGACCGAGGACTACGTCTCCGGTCGCTTTGGCTAAAGAAACGCTAAACTGAATCCTAATAATGGCAATCGACCTTCAGTCCCAGATTTTGAGCCTTCGACGCGGCCTGCTCGCCATGGGCTCCGCCACCGAGCGTCGCCTTGAACTCACCACCCGCGGCCTCGTTCATGGCGATATTGCAGCTGCGGAAGAGGTAAAGGCTGGAGACAGCGAAATTGACAACATGGAAGTTGAGCTTGAATCGCAATGCATGCGCATTCTTGCACTCGGCGCGCCAGTTGCTCATGACCTGCGCTTTGTGCTGAGCGTGGTGCGAATCTCCAGCGACTTTGAACGCATCGCTGACCTCAGTCGCGGTATTTCCAAGAAGGTCCTTCGATGGTCCACTGGCAATGGCCCGACCGAAGTTCCTGGCGCACTTGCCGACATGGCCAGCGCGGCTCGAACCATGTTTTCCGAGGTACTCGGCGCCCTCTCTGACGAAGACACGGAGTGCTGCCATGAAGTTCGGCGCGCCGACCGGCGCGTTGATGCACTCAACAAGGAAGTGGCGGCTGCGTCCCGGAAACTGATTCAAGAGGACGTCTCCCGCACCGCCGAGGCCATCGACATGATGCAGATTGCCCAGCGCTTGGAGCGCATCGCTGACATCGCCACCAACATTGCTGAAGATGTGATCTTCCTTGTTGAAGGACGAATCGCTCGACACGGTGAATGACAAACGAACACGCGCCGTTTGGTTGATTTCTGGGTGTCGCGTGTTTCCCCCTCAAATCAGGCGTTTCAAGCGCCTTCCGCTGCGTAGTGACGCCGCCGGCAACTCCGATAATCCGATTTAAACCATTTCGATGCACCCCTTCCCGCCGCGACGGGATTTGGTTACACTACGCGGCTCGGAAACAGCCATGCATTACCCGCACAGAATTAGTCGAATCAAGAAAGTCCGCAAGATTGGCTTCCGAGCTCGTATGAAGACGAGCAAGGGGCGCGCGATCTTGAATCGCAAGCGTCGTGTGGGTCGCAAGATTCACGTGCGCTAAAGCCGTGCCAGCAACTGTTCGCGTTGTGCTCATCGGCCTGCGCGGATCTGGCAAGACCACGCTTGGGAGCTTGCTCGCCAAGCGACTCAACACTCAATTCATTGATCTTGACGACGTCACCGTCGCTGGTTCCGGCCAGCCATCGGTGACGGCCATGTTTGGTTCCGTTGGCGAGCCCGCCTTCCGGGCGGCTGAATGCGCGGCGCTGACCGACGTTCTCAATCGCCCATCGACGTCCGGTGCCGTGATCGCCCTTGGGGGCGGAACGCCCACTGCACCGGCGGCACGCGCGCTCCTGGAGTCCGCACGCGAGGCGGGCACCATTCGAATCATCCTGTTGGAAGCACCACCCGAAACGCTGGGTGCACGGCTCACCAACAACCCAGGCGACCGCCCACTTCTCGCTGGCGCTTCGTTCGCTGAAGAAGCCCTGCTGCTCGGTGAGGCGCGCCTTCCCATGTACCGCACGCTCGCCGATGCGGTGGTTTCCACCAGCGGCCACACGGCAGCCAGCGTCGAAATGCTCGAACGCGCGGCAGAAAACTCAGCGGGCTAATGCCTGTTAGCGCTTGGTGGGCCAGGTAATGTGAATTTCGCCTTCGGGGGTATCGGCGGCAATCCCAAGTTCTTTGAGCGCGGCCAGCGCAGCCAACTGTTCTGACTGCTTCTTGCTCGGACCCCATGCGCCTGCAAATCGGCGCGCTCCGGTCAGGACGCAGATCTCAAAGCACTTCGCGTGGTCAGGCCCTTGTTCGTCGAGCACCATGTACTGCGGCGCACCCATTTCCAGCTGTGCCAGGCACTGCTGCAGCACCTGCTTGAAATTCTGTTGGTGCCCCAATCGCAGCGCGGAATCAATCCGCAACGCCAGGCGCGGCAGCACGAATGCGCGCGCGGCTTCCAGTCCGCCGTCGAGGTAGAGGGCGCCGACCACGGCTTCAAATACACCTGCTAACAGGCTCTCGGGAAGTCCTTGTGGACCGCGAACTCCCTTGTCAATGCGCATCCAACTTTCCATGCCGCACTCAGCGGCAAGTTCAGCACAGACGCGACCGCTGACAATGTTCGACTTCACCTTGGTCAGTTCGCCCTCAAGAAAGTCTGGGCGCTCAGCGAACAGGTGCGTGCACACAATGAACCCCAAGACGGAATCGCCCAGGAACTCAAGGCGCTCGTTGGAGTTCAATCGCCCATCAGCTGCTGATGAATGAACCAGTGCGATCGCCGCCAGTGACGGATCGCGGAACCGATGACCAGTGACGGCGGCCATCTCTTCAAGAATTGCAGGGTCAGGCGTCAGCGCCACGCCAGCACCATCTGAATGAGATGCACCGCGGATGCCAAGAGCAATCCGCCGACGCCGCCGAGTACAAACCAACCGGCTGTCTGCAGTCGTTCACGGCGACGGCGAGCTGCGGGGCGATGAGTTGCCTCCGACGCCACAGCAGGAGCGAGACGGGCCGAACGGGATGCCGTGGCCGCAGCGCCTGCAACTGGCGTAGCAAGTGCAGCAAGTGCACTGGCATGCTTGCCAAACGACTCGGAAACTGCAGCGCTCACCGCGCCTTCGTTTCCTGGATATTCCGATGGGTCAAACCCCGCAAGGTCTTCGCGCATCTGCGCGTAGGCGTCCGACGCTAACACCCACGCCGAGTGTCCCGCTGAGAGTGGTGCACCCTGCGCTTCCTGCCAGAAACGGTCGAATGGATCATGACCAGCCCGCCCCGCTACAGCCATCTCCGCGGAAATAGCATTTCTTGCAGAGAGCGCAGCGCTCACCGCAGGGTGCTGAAACGGACGTTCTTGATCAAAGTGTGACACTCGCTGACTGTACTTTCGGTCGGATTCGCCTTCGCGTTCCAACTTTCAGCAACGAAGTGTGCCGTTGGGCTCACTCTGGCCAGCAGCAAGCGCGGGCGGCAATGCGGTTGATCAGGCGCTGGCGGTCGCGGGGGGTGGCAAATGCGGTGAATTGCACTGCCATACGGCGCGGACCCGGATCGTCATCATGTGAGAAGACGCGAACCACCACGCCGTGCATTCGAATCGGATCCTGTTCAGCGGGCGGATAGACCTCTATCTGCACCTCGGTGTTCGTCGGGAGTTCATCGTCAAGCTCAAACCGCATACCGGTGAGCGAGATGTCGTAACCATGACCTTCGAGACCGCCCGTTGGGGTTGCAAGTCCGGAGTCAAAGTCTTCCAGGCCAAGGGCTTCCAAGCCCGGCTCGTGGAGTTCGTTTGGATTCGTAGGGGTTGGACGGCTCGAGGCAGGAACAGCGGCAACGAATGCTGCGAGGCTGACCGCTGAACTACTTACGGCTGGCGTCGAAGGGATAACCACTACCCGGGTGTAGGCGGGATCAAACCGAAAGCGATCATCCGATCGCCGGTTCGGGGCTTCAACGCTGACCATTCCAATAGCTCCTTGGCCGAACATTCCGTGGCCGGATAGATAACTCGAACCTGGGTGCTTCATAGGGAAACGTCCTTGGACTATCAATGGTTCGGTCATTCTGCTCGTTAAGCATGAAATCCCGAATTTCGGACGTTCTTCTGGCAAGTTCATCCTTGAACCTGAGACCCATCCACCCCACCGACGAATCGCAACGCGCGAGTCAATTTCAGGTGTGGACAACGACAGTCTGCTATTCCGAAACCCCCCGGTCAGGTAATGTGTGCCTTCTTTCTTCAATATTCATTCAGAATGTCATTTCTATGCAGGTGCCTTCCGCTACTCGGTGGCACCACATCGGCGCACGGAACGCCTCGCCCGGCACTAAGTAATCCCCCCATGAATGACACGCAAACCCTTATGGAGCAAGCATGTACAGCCGAAGCGCTGCTCGCCCGAAGGGTGGTTCTTGTGGGCTACGGCAACCAAGGACGAGCCCACGCCCTCAACCTGCGCGATTCTGGAATTCAGGTCACGGTTACAGGTCGCACCGGGTCAACTGCCCGGTCGCGTGCGCAGCGGGACGGATTTCAGACCAGCGATACCGATCGCGCCGTGGCGGGAGCAGACTTGGTGATCATGGCACTTCCTGACGAGGTGCATGCCGAAGTCTGGAAGTCCGCCGTGGCACCGCACGTGAAGCCGGGACAAACAATTGGATTTATCCATGGATCAAGCGTCCACTTCGGACTGGTGCGGATTCCCGAGGGAGTTGGCGCGGTGCTGGTGGCCCCCAAGGGACCGGGGACCACCCTGCGCGAGCGATTCGTGCAGGGTCAGGGCATTCCGGCCCTGCTTGCTGTTGCTCAAGAGCGCGCACCAGGAGCTGGCGGACCCACTTCACATGAACTCGCACGCGCATGGGCCGCTGGACTTGGCTGCGCGCGCGCGGGGATTGTGCGAACAACCTTTGGCGACGAAGCAGAGACCGATCTCTTTGGTGAGCAAGCCGTTCTATGCGGCGGCATGATGGGCTTAGCGCAAGCTGCCTATGAAACACTGGTTGAAGCGGGCTATCCACCGCTGTTGGCGTACATGGAGTGCATTCATGAGATCAAGCAAGTGGCTGATCTGCTGTATGCGCGCGGCCCGGCTGGGATGCGAGCAGCCATCAGCAACACAGCGGAGTTTGGCGCATACAGCGCAGCGCCACGCATGGTCGATGATGCAACCAAGACGGCCATGCGAACACTGCTGAAAGAAATCAAGGACGGCACCTTTAGCCGCGCTATGCAAGCAGATCATGACGCCGGCGCTCCGTGGTTCCGCGCGCAGCGAGCCATGGCGAGCGCGCATCCGATGGAACAATCAAGTGCCGATGTGCGCGCCTTGATGCCGTGGCTTGCCGCAGAGACAACGGGCGGCGCGGCACAGCCAAGCAGTGACCAACCAGCAAGGGAAACGTAAGCAGCAATGACACCATTCGACGCTTGGATTCTTGGCATGGTGGAGGGGATCACTGAATACCTTCCCGTTTCAAGTACTGGACACCTGATCATCACTTCATGGCTTCTTGGCCTTGATAAGACCGCGGCGCAGCGTGATGCGGTGGCTGACTTTGAGATCATTATTCAAGGCGGTGCAATTCTGGCGGTTGTGGGCCTGTACCGCGCGCGCATTGCGCAGATGTTGCGGGGTATCGCATCCAAACTGGGGGTGCAGGGATTGGGTTCGGCAGATCGTATGAAGGCGGGATGCACCATCGCGCGCAATGTGGTGATCGCATTCATGCCCGCAGCCATCATTGGGTTTTTGGCAAAGGATGTAGTCAAGGCCAGCCTGTTCAATCCCGCTTCGGTGATTGGCGCGTTGGCTGTGGGCGGCGTGGTGATGTTGGCAATCGCGCCGTGGCAAGCACGCAAGCTTGCAACCGAACGCGATTCAGCATTGCGCGCGGCAACCACTGCTTCGGTCACCGGCAGCAGCGCGGACTTCACGGGCGCTGCCCTGGCGCGCATGAACGCCATGCAGGCGCTCTTCATCGGGCTCTTCCAATGCTTAGCACTGTGGCCAGGAACAAGCCGATCGTTTGTGACGATTCTCGCCGGACTCTTGGTTGGCCTTGGCGGCGTCGCTGCTGCTGAATTCAGTTTTCTATTGGGATTACTGACGCTAACAGCCGCAAGCGGGTACAGCGCCATGAAAATCGTCAAGGCGCACCACACCAGTGAATTCCTGGAACAAATCGGCGGCTGGCTACCGTTGGTGTGCGGCCTTCTGGTGGCGTGGGCAAGCGCGGCGCTGGCGATCGACTTCTTGGTGCGCTACCTCGGCCGACACACCCTGGCACTCTTTGGATGGTGGCGACTGCTGGTGGCTGGGATTGTGCTGGTAGTGGCGTGGCAATTCGGGCTTACAATCACACCGTGAATCAACTTCTGCTCTTTCTTCGCAGTCTTGCCATTGGCATCGTCCTGTTTTTGGTGCTTGCGTTCTTCGCAGCCAAAATCTTTGGCGGAACGCTCTTTCGCGTGACTCCGCGTGTGGACTTTCCGGCCGTGACTCTTGGCGGTCATGCTTACTTCCTGAGCGTCAGCCGCGAAGAAGGGAAAGCTCCAACATTCTGCCTGCGACAAATGGATGCCACGGATGCAAGTGCCAGTGTGCTATTGGTGCCGCAGTCCGATCGTGAGGCGGATGCATGGACATGGGCCGAAGTTCTGCCGCTTGAAGGCGGGGGACCGTTGAAAGTGCGTTTCACGCAGCGCGATGGACACACCAGCAGTTGCGAAGTGAGCGCTACGGGCGCGGTCACGTTCGCGAAGTGATGACGTGACGAACCGATATTGATCATGAAGCGCGTCCAAGTGGCGGAGCACGGCGCCGCGATTCCGGCGGCGCCAGGTGAGGCCGCCAGCCCTCTCAAAGGTCTTTGATTGCCGCCATGAACTGCGCTTCATCCCAGACGGGTACGCCCAGTTCCTGAGCCTTGGCAAGTTTGCTACCCGCGCCTGGACCAGCGATTACCAAGTTGGTCTTCTTGCTCACGCTGCCAGACACCTTGGCGCCCAGTGACTCCAGTTTTTCCATGGCGGCGCGTCGATCCATCTGTACCAGTTCGCCCGTGAGTACCACGGTTTGACCTGCAAACGGCGAGCCTGCGGGCGCCTCACGAGTGGCGGAATACATGGGACTCACTGTGCTCACGCCGGCAGCGCGCAGCTCACTAAACGCGCGCTGCATCGCACCTGAGTGAAGTTCCGCGTGAATGCTGGCAGCGGTGATCTCGCCGATGTCGGGAATCTGCTGAAAGTCCTCGACGCTTGCCGCAAGCATCGCCTCAAGATTCGGATACGTACGCGCGAACGCCTTCGCACTGGCGGTACCGAGGTGCGAAATTCCCAGCGCGTCCAAGAGTCGTGCCAGACCCCTGCCCTTTGCTTCGGCGGCACTGGCATTAATCGATTGGGCGGTCTTCTCACCAATCTTGCGAACGACCACTTTGCCGGCCTTGTTGGTTGATTCGGAAGTCAGCGCGGCAACTTTCGCGGCGTCCAGCGTGAATACATCAGCAAAGCTCTTCACCAATCCGTCCTTGATGAGCGCGTCCACGATCTTGTCGCCGAGCCCGTCAATATCCATCTGACCACGAGCCACAAACCACTTCAGACGCTCGCTGAACTGTGCGGGACAGGCTGCATTCGTGCAATAGAGCTTGGGACCTTCCTTAGTGACTGATTCGCCACAACTTGGACATACGGTTGGAGGTTCGACGGGCGGCGCATGCGGCGGCCGCTTGGAGAGATCTACCTCTACCACTTGCGGAATGATTTCACCGGCCTTCTCAACAATGACAGTGTCACCGATACGAATATCTTTGCGGTGAATTTCGTCAATATTGTGAAGCGATGCATGTTGCACCTTGCTTCCAGCAATCACCACCGGCTCCATGGATGCGCGCGGCGTGAGGGTGCCACCCTTCCCTACTTGCCAGTCGATGCGAGTGAGAATGGTGGGCTTCTTCTCAGCGGGATACTTAAATGCCACAGCCCAACGGGGTGCTTTGGCGGTGACACCCAGTTCGCGTTGATCCGCGAACGCGTCAACCTTGACCACCATTCCGTCGACGGCATAGGGAAGTTCGACACGCGCGTTTGCAAATCGTTCGATCTCTGCGATGCACTGGTCTGCTGATTCGCAACGCACTGCAAGACCGGATATCGGGACCCCGAACGCGCGCAGCGCAAGTAGGAAGTTGTGATACGTGTCAACGGCGTGACCACGGAGTGCGATGTCTTCAACGTGACCAACACCATGCGCAAGAAAGCTGAGCCCGCGCGCACGCACCACGGCTGGATCAAGGCTTTTCAACGTACCAGCGGTTGAATTGCGCGCGTTCATGAACTCGGGCTCGCCAGCGGTGCGACGCTCTTCATTGACGCGTTCGAAGCGAGCAACCGGCATAAATATCTCACCACGAACCTCAAGCACCGGCGGCATGGGTGTACCCGCTGGCGGCTGCAGCACCAGCGGCACCGATGCAATGGCACGAACGTTGTGCGTCACCACATCACCGGTGGTGCCATCACCGCGCGTGGCAGCCTCGGTGAGTTGACCGTGTTCGTAGCGCAGACTGATGGCTACGCCGTCAACTTTGGGGTCAGCAACAGCAGCAAAGGGACGACCGAGGGCGCGTTCGCATCGCTCCCACCAAGCGCGTAAGTCAGCAACGGAATACGTGTTGTCCACGGACATCATGGGCACACGGTGCTTGACCTGCGTAAATCCGTCGGCTGCTTCACCACCAACGCGCTGGGTTGGACTGTTTGGATCCGCAAGCAGTGGATGGTCTGCTTCAAGCGCCTGCAGTTCGGCGAGGAGCGCATCAAATTCTGTGTCGCTCATGAATGGCGCGGCATCAACGTAGTAGGCGCGGTTCGCCCGATGAAGGAGCGTGCGCAATTCAGTCATACGAGCGATGGGATCCGAAGCCGGAGCGGGCATACTCACATCGTAAATCAATGACTCGCGTGCAGGTGGTACGCGACGGTGCGCTAAAT
>Ga0209296_1003652_pt1 | contig 10420 bp, 16 predicted proteins | sample S_130206_EF_Meta_FD_187319 | JGI IMG/M metagenome (GOLD analysis project Ga0209296, IMG submission 187319) | Freshwater microbial communities from Lake Simoncouche, Canada to study carbon cycling - S_130206_EF_MetaG (SPAdes) (version 2) | ecosystem: Environmental > Aquatic > Freshwater > Lake ...
TACTGAAAGGCTTATACGGCTTTATGCTTGTAGGGTTGCCTGCCGCATCCTTGTTAAAAATTTCGCCTTGGGCAGCGCCAAGCATTTGCTCAACGTAGGGCTGCGCATACTCAGGAATGTTTGAGGTTTGTGAGTATGTTTGGTTTGGCCCACCACCGCCGCCACCACCCATGTACAAGGTGAACTGCTGACCTGTCAGCCAGTGAAATAGGTTTTTGACGATATTCATATCTTCATCCTCATTACATGATGGGTTTCTTCCATGCCCATTTTTTTATACATGGGAACCAACTCGTCACGACACCAGCACTGGGCTACCGTGGCTCCATTAGCTTTCATCCAAGCCAATAGTTCTGCAAGCACATGCGGCTTTACTACACTTTTTCCGCCAAGCAAAGTCCCGTGACCAACACGGTATCGCGGGTAATCAATAAACTCAACTGCCGCCGCGCCAGTAATGCCTTCATCTGGCTCATCCCACACCAACAAAAACATTTTGCCTGTACGTATGGCGTATTCCACCTGCTCAATGGTTGTGAAGTCAGGTTCAGTATCAATACTTTTTTGCAAAAGCGGGGCAGCCTTATCCCACACGAGTGGGAGTTGGGCAGGGAGAACTTGATAGAGTGGCATGTTTAAGCTAAGTACTTCTCAGGTTTAATTTGTTTGCCTTGTTTTTTGCTGCCTGTACGGGCTTGACGAACTCTGTCCATCATCTTGTACAAAACTTTGGCACCGGCTTCAGACGAGCCATTACCAAGGTGGGAGACCACATCGGCAGGAACTACAAACTCTTCGTTGGCCAAGCGTGCGGGTTGTTTGTTGGCAATTGTTGCAGGTATGTCGTCTGACATGCCGTCTCCCGGCCCCTTAAGCATACGCCCACCACGCGCATAGTCAGAGTACCCACCCAGATCAGCAAGACCGCCGTGTGCATAAGCAGGCCTGTACGGAGTTGGAGGGGTGGGGTTGTAGCCAGAGTACGCGCCAGCGTTCCATGTGGATTTGTACTTTGGACGTTCGTAAGGCTTTGGTTGGTTTAGGTAGTTGTAAAGCGACATTGCGCCTAAACCCGACTGTAAGGGGTGTGCTGCAACCCAGTCAGCCCCTTTATTAATCAGTCCTTCCAACCCGCCCGAACCCGGCGCAGCATTTGGCGCAGTTGTTTGCGGAGTCCACTCAAATGGTTTTTCCACTTGGTTCATTGCCGACTGCGCAGGTTCTGGTTGTCCTGCAAATTCAGTAGGGAACCTTGTATCCACAGGCGGTTGTGCAGCGGCGGGGGCTTCTATAACAGGTGCAGCAGGAGCCGCAGGTGGTGCAGGCGGAACCGACGTAGGCATTGTCGAATTAAGGTACTGCGTAGCATCAAAAGGCGGTAGCTGAGAAACTGGAGGTACGCCGGGCGGCGTAATAGGCGCACTTGTTGCCGGGCCAGCAAAGGAGTTATTTAAAAACTCTGCTTGCGACATCGGGATATTGTTTGCTTGCGCTTGTTGGAACACTTGCTCAATCCCTGTGGGATTTGCGTTTACGCCAACTTCTTGCGCCAAAGTCTGAATGCCGTTTGTTGATGCCTGTTGTGCGGCTTGCTGTGCAGCCTGTTGTGCCGCAGCTTCGGATGCGGCTTGTGCGGCGGCTTGTTGTGCAGCTTGTTCTGCGGCGGCTTGGGCTGCGGCTTGTGTAGCGGCTTCGGCAGCAGCGGCTTCGGCAGCAGCTTGGGCTGCGGCTTCGGCAGCGGCAATTTCTGCGGCTGTCATTGTGGTTGCAACAGCAGCCTCTGCGGCTACGGGTATTGCTAATTGGGGCATATCACACTCCTCGTTTCATCAAAACAAACCCGCCGTTACGAGCAAATTCTTTGAAGCCGAACATGGCTATTAGCTTCTGGGCTTTTATATCATTTTCAAAGGGTGTAGCATACACTTCCTTGTAGCTTTTGTCTCTTAAAAATGGCAGGATTTGCTTGGCAAAGATACCTTTGTACCGCTTAAACTTACTGGGTGACCATGCCCCATTGTTGAAGTTTAGGTGCAACGTTACTTTTGTTTGGTTGATTATGTAGTCACACAACACCGCAATGTCAGCGTCCTCATACAGCTTTTCTCTTACTGGCGGCATCATGTTTTAATCTTCAACACGTTAGATGCCGTTGTGTCATAGTAAATATCCCCCACCCGCAAATTGGCTGTATCAGCCTGCGTCGGTAGGCTGAGTATAAATGTATTTGGTACTGTTGGGCTAGGCCGGACAAAGCTTAAGCCAGCAACAATATTAGTTCCGTTGACTTCAGTTGCCGCTGCAATCGGGCCGACGTTATCCAGTTGATTAAAATATAAACGCAACGCAGCCAAGAGCCTATCCATATACTGCCGGTCGTATTCTTCCGGCGGAAGCGGTAGGTTTGGTGCACGAACATTTTTTGCTGACATGTTTATCTCCTGCCGTCAGGGCGAATATCTATACGAGGTGCGCCAAGCTGCCACATCGTGCCAATCTGGTTGGATGAAATCTTCAAAGACATCTGGCGACCGCGCACCCGCGTGTAGACCTGCCCAGTAAACTGATCCACTGTGTACGTACCAACGCGATCTATATTGGCGTAGCTGACTCCACCCACGGACTGATTACCAGACTCCACGGGGTCGTTATAGCCTGATCCAGAATTCTGAAGCGGCAGTAAGTACATGGTGACTTGCGGAGTTAACCCTGTAGTAGACGAGCCACGGAAGGTAAGGTCAGGGATAATGCGCCAGACAAAGCCAAAGTTATGCCCGTCTTGAATATCGTACTGTGATGAGGTGATGTACGCCTCTATTGCTTGCGTTGTACTGGTTGTGTTGTCGTCAATACCGTTCTCATGGAATACCAAGTTGTAGCTGTACGTTGCCGCCAACGGGTAGTTGTCTAGACCAGAGTCCAGCCATGCTGTCCGGCCCATTGAGCCGTAATACCAGATGTCCTCGGTATAGTTGTATACGACGTAGCGGTCAATGACCGTAGAACCTGATGTGCAGTAGAACCACCAGACTTCATTGAAGCCTTCGTTTGTGCCAGCAAAGAACTGAGGCTGTTGGTCAAGGTTGATGTCGCTATAAATAAACCGGAGCAAGTCACAGCGCAGGGTTTGAACCCGCCCGTCGTACTTATAGAACTTGTCCAAACCCATCCAGTAAATAATCCCAGATGCAACGATGGCAGTGTTGTATCCGGCTATGGAGATGTTGTCTCCCAAAAGCTGAGAACCCCAGACGTAGGGCGGGCCAAGGTACTGCAAAGAATAAATTGATGTATCCGTGAAGACCACAATTTCCTGCCGAGTCTGAACGGCAGCCACGATCTCCGACCCGTGAGATAAACGCAGGTAGCCAGCTTGGTTGGTAACCGCTGGAGTCCAGTTGACTACCGACTCTTGGTCAGACCAGCGAATCAGCATGGGGTCTATCACGGTGTCTGTAGCTGCATAGACTGAACAACCAAACGCTATTGTGAAACGGCTGGCATCCGACACCATTATAAAATTGACAAGGGCAGGAACATCTGAAGCTCCGCCCAAAGATGTAACCGGGATACCATTAGGCAGGATGTAGTGCGTACCAGTCTGCGTGCCAGTGGTTGTAATGAATGTGCCAGCCAGCGCATTGGCAAAAGATGTAGCCAGTTTTACCGTTGCGCCTGATGCGCCGCCTGTGTAGTAGGTTGTGCCAATTGTCAAGCCTGTCGGCAAAGTGCCAGTGGACTCCAAGACAACTGCCGTACCATCAATAAGGGAGCCGGAACCCAAAGTAACAACACCGGGAGCGGCAATAGTAATTGTAAAAGGCTTTAATTGCGTACCAATCGAAGCGTTCCAGTAATACATTGCGCCGCCACGATAACCGTAAATCAAATCCTGACCAAAGTTGTTTTGATACCAGAGACGAGCCACAGCCGTACCAGACTGGCCTGTACCCCATGATCCCGAACCCCATGACCCTGTACCCCAGCCAGTGATGGGCTGGGCATCATCTGCGCCGATTTGAATCTGATAGTAGGCATTAACTGTCCCGCCGCTACCTGTGTCATAGGTTCCCGCTGCTACCGGCGTAGTGATGGTGTATGTGTTGCCGTCCACAACAGTAACAGCAAAACTCTGGTTCAACACATCTGCTGTTAAGCCATTATTTACATACAGGGAGAATGTGCCGGAACCAGCCGTTGAGGTACTGACCGCTGCACCGCTGGGGACGTTAGTAAACTGGATCGTTGTACCAGATACCACCTTGATGTAGTACTGAACCCCCGTCAGTAATCCGGTTGGTAAAGCGCCGCCAGAAGAGATTGTAAGGACAACGGGTGTATTGGCTGCAAGTGCCGTGGATAACACAAAGTTGGTTGCAGTTGATCGTGTAAACGTCCGCGTGCTGAGAGCTACCGCGCCGAGGAATGTAACGTAATCGCCGTCAGTAGCGCCGTGTGAGTTGTCTGTCACAGTGACGGTGGTTGATCCTGCGGTGGCGGCAAAGGGGCCGCTCAGTCCGGTTCCATAGGCTCGGATAGGCGTGATGTCATTGTATTGACCGCCTTCCTCAATGTAAAACTTCAGGTATGTACCAACCCCGACATAGACAATGCCGGAAAGGGAAGCCCATGACCACAGCGATCTGCAAGTGCCTTCATAGGTATACCCAGAGATTTGACTCCAGCCGCCGATCTTTTCAGGCGTGCCTTGGCGAAAGCGAATTTTGTCGCAGTCATACCAGCCACCTTCGTTGGTGTATCGGGTATTTTCTTTATTTACACCGGGTTTGAACAGTATCTTCTGTAATGGCATGATTAACCCACATTGCGCTCAAAATGAGGGCAGTCAACAAGAGACTTAAAGTTACCACCCCAACGGTTTTTAGAATGCAATGTCTCCCAATACGCGCCTATAGGAGCAATAATTTCCTTGTCCCAAATGATCTTTCCATCCTTGAAAAAATTCAAATCTATGGCGCAACGCTTTAGATGGATGGAATTCATTGTCTTGGAACGCCCCGTCTTGAAATAAATGGCTTGCTGTTCTGGAGTACGGGCAAGTTCCCCGCCGGTCACCACGAATCCTTGGTCTGTAGCGTACTGGATTAGCTTGCACATGTCCAGCAAAAACGCGGCTTGTTCAGTGTTTAAGCTCATTTTTGTTCTCCATCTGTTTCGCCGTGCGACAACTTAACGCCAGCCAGCAAGCCAATAAAACCACCGACAATCGTTTGAAAGGCTGGGCTAATCAGTTTGAATATTTCTGCGTTATCAACCTTTTCGTCAAACAAGCCAGCCATTAAAACGCCAACCATCCCAACAACAACAATGCACAGGGTAAAGCTGACCATTAGGGTCACAAGAAAAGTTAGCTTGGCTTTCATTTTCTACCCTTCATTTCGGCTAGTTTCTCAATGGTTCTGCCGCCAAAGTACGCACCCATTATCAGCATCCCCCACTGCCCGAGCAAGGACACATAAGATTCGTTGGCGTTATAGCCAAAGGCAGACATCATGGCAAACAGAAAATAACCAGAAAAGATAGCAATAAGCGACATGGGGCGGATGTTCTTGGACAGCCATGAGTCTGACACCATATCGGCTTGCCAGCGGTCTGTGATGTTTTCGGCATCGCTCTGCGCAGCCTTGGCATACATTTCCATCTCAGCCAATTCCATCTTGGCTTTCTCAATTCCTAGCTCCAGCAGACGTTCTTCATGAGCAAACTGCAACTCACGAAGCTTGGATACATCTTCTGCGGTTGGGTTGTCAGGAATCTTTACGCCAAGAGCGTTCTCAACCACTTCTTTGCCTTTGGCTTGGATAGCAGACGACAGTAATCCCAGCCCGTTTTGAGCAAGGCTACCGAGGAGGGACGCTACTATTGGAATCATCTCTTTCCTTTCGTTCAAGCTCTCGCCTGAGTTTTTCTACCTTTTCAACCTGCGCCTTGACTTCATGCTTGGCTTCCAGAATATCCAGATACAACATACCAAGCATCGGCAACAAAAAACCAATCAAAACCATTGCAGCAACCCACCCCATTATGTCTTCCCCCAACGATTTACGAGGAGGAGGAACGACCACAGGTAGAGGAGGAATATAGTAGTCACTACTAGATACACCGACTTTGCTTGAAGGTTTCTTTTTGCCTCCTGCCGTTGCCATTGTTTGTACCTCTGCTGCGCTTCTTGTTTCAGCCTTGCCTGTTCCTGCTCCTGCCCAATGATCTCCCGCATTTCAAACACTCTGCTGTACAGCGCACCCAACTCAGGCGGGGATTGGTACACCATTGTTTCCCTGACTGTCACTATCAACTCTGCCATCTGCTGTTGCGCCATCACTCTTTGCAGTGCAGACTCCATCAGGTTGGCATCGGGGTCATAGACGTTTTTGGACTGTTCTTCTGCCTCCCGGATGTGTGTTGCTAGTTGTTCTTCAAGCCTAAACAGCTTTGTAAGCTGAGTGACGATGTCTGCCATGACTTGGGTTTCGTCAACGGCAACGTAGGCTTCTTTCTTTTTCGCCACAGGCTTGGACGGCTCGGGGTCTGTTCCAAACAGCTTTTGCCAAAAACTCCGAACCTGCTTTGCATCAGAGACGATTTCATCGACAGTCTTCTTGACCTCAATGAAAGACGTTTTAGCGTCTTTGTATAGCTTGCATCCCTGCTTGATAGCAGCGACACAGGCATTGGCGGCAAGAAGAAGGCTGAGCGGATCAATTTTTTACCCTTTGGGGTATTTGGCTTTTACAGCAAGACAAGCCGCAATGTACGCATCAATCTGCGCTTGTTCACCTTTGACTACGCCATCAAGGTAGTCAGTCATTGGAGGATACTCAGCCGCACGTTTTGCCTTGTATGCGTTTGGGTCAACCCAAGCATTGACAGCATCTTGATCGTATGTGACTTCATTGCCGTCTTTGTCATATGCGGTGGTGTCAAAGATACTGACAACATTTGGGTAAAGAGCAAGTATTGCTTGGTGATTCATGCTGCGATCTCCATAATAGTCATTGTGGCAGTAGCAACACCGCCGTAAATTGCGCTATTAAAACCGTTAATTTGCATAGAGCCAGTATTTCCCAGACCAAATCTTATTTTGAATGTTGTAGAAGATGTTGTTCCTGCTGTCATAAAGTAGGCTAAAGACAACGTATTTCCTGCTGATGCAGTTCCTTGAAAAGTAGAGTTAACGTTTAACGCATTGGCAGTTGAATCTTGAAACAGCGCAATAGTAGGCCATTGAGCAGGTGTGTTTCCTGTAAGTACATTCACTTGTATAAGTAATTTAGATGAGGCACTTGTCGGAGTAATAGCCAACGTAAATAATTCAGTACCCTCAGTATTTTGAGGGATTGTGTTATCAGTTGGAATTGCAACAGTGCTTGTTACAAATGATTGTGTTTGTACGTTTACTACTTGAATCACAGACCCAGACTGTCCTACAACAATACGGCCTGAGTTATTTAAAATTTCTACCGCTGCGCCAGCAAGGGTTACGTCTGCTGAAAATGTAGATGCAGCCGAAAATGTAGACGCAGCCGTAGAGCTTATGCCCGGCGTTGAAATCCCTGTTGTTCCGTTAATTGTTACTGCCATGTTTATGCTCCTTGTGCTGGGGGCTGTACTGCTTGTTGAGCAGCCAGTGCTTCTGCTGCGGCTTGGGCTTCTGCTGCTTGTTGTGCCGCTACTGCCGCATCATGTACTGCCTGTTCTTCAGCGGTGTACTCAACTTGAGTGACTACGCCTGTTTCGCAATTAACTACTGTTCTGTGTGTCATGGTATTTACTCGTACATTATGTTGATTGAACCAGCGTCAAAGGTATCTGTTCCGTTGACTGTGGTGATGCGGACTCTGTCAAGAGTTGCTGCTGTAGTTTTATTTGCCGCCATTGAACCAGCTACCGCACTATCAGTTTGTGCAAATGAACCGCCTGCTACCCAAAGATTTGAACCAAGTGTAACAACTTGAACCAGCCCACTTCTTACAGATGCCGCTGAATTGCTACCCCCTAAACCTATGCCAGTTGTAAAAGCAGTTACTGTTCCATTACTTATTGCTGCGCCTAAATACCCAGTAGTTTCAACAGAACCACCACCTATTTGAATAATAGGTATAGATGTGCCATTAGTGCTTAACCCATAAAACATCACAGTAATACGCTTCACCCATGATGGGATGCCTGTAAAGTCAATACTTGTACCACTGGTAGACGCAACCGCAGTGCCAGATGTAATGATGCTACCGCCAGCAGGAGCCACGGGTACGTTGGTTGGCACTGACTCATATGGATACCAAGTCGTATTTGATAGCCGATATATGTACGCACCAGCTTGCCGTGCAGGGAGAACCGTTGGTGCGCTGACAATACTCTGACCAGTGTTTGCATTCACAGTCAACGCAGTAATTGTCTGGGTTGAACTGAAGGTGATGGTCATGCCATCAGCAGGAGCCGCAGGCATTGTGATTGTGCCTGTTGCCAGCGTACCAGCAGGGTTTATCACCAGAACAGTTGTTCCTGCTGCGAATGTGTAGGAGAACGCGGTCGTTAAGACTTGGTAGTCGTACTGCTGGAGCAGCCCGTTTGTTCCGTCAAGTTTTGCTGTCATGATTATCCTTCGTACAGAATGTTGATAGTGCCAGCGTCAAAAGTATCAGTGCCGTTAGCTGTTGTTACACGGACACCAGTAAGTGCCGCACCAAGTGCAATACTACCCATAACTATTGTGTTTAATTGTTGATTTGTAGCACCAATCAAACCAGAACCAACCCAAGTATTTCCTGTAATGTTTGTAAAAACAATATGACCATGCAAAACGTCTGCCGCTAAAACTAGGTTGTATAACTGAAAACCGTTAACGTATCCATTAGCTGTTCCAATTGAAGAAGCCGCTATAAATGACGAAGTTACTGTATAGCCAGTTGTTGCAAATGTAGTTGAACCAGTTCCAAGTTGAACTCTTATTTCACTTGTCCCGCTTGTACTTACACTAGCAAACATTAAAGTTATCTTTTTAACCCACGCTGGCAAACCTGTGAAGTCAATTGAAGTGCCTGATGTAGACGCAACCGCTGTTGCCAATGTATTGATAGCACTTGTCGCAGTAGCCGCTTGAAGTGTCAATGTGCTAGTCCCCGCAACAGCAGGAGCGGCAAGTGTCATTGTGCCTGATGTAGCTCCCGGCAGTGTGACACTATTTGCGTTTGCGCCTGAAACCAATGTTCCGGTCTGTACCGGCAACGTCAATGTAAAGTTGCTTGCTGTGTTGGGCGCAGCAATGGTCAGGACACCTGCCCCGCTTGCGTTTCCTGAAATGGTTACTGAACTCATGTTTTATCCTTTAAACAACTGACCAGACAGAACCGCTAGGAACTGTAACTGTGACACCTGAATTTACTGTGACTGGGCCGAATGTACCGGCGTTCTTACCTGTGGGGATGGTATAGCTTCCAGTGACGTTTAAATCGTTCTCAAAAAATATCTGGTTACCACCTGTACCGGACGCGCCACCACCTCCGCCTGCTACCTTTACAAAGTCGCTGGCTGTGGAATCCCATGCAACCAAGGCTGAACCCAAGGCTTCAATCTCAACGCCGGTTGTGTATGAACTGGATGTGCCGCCACGGATGTAAACAGAGCTTTGATCGGTACAGTTGTTGACTACAACGTACATCTTGCTCAACTGTGGGGCATAGATGTAGCGGGTTGTTCCGGGCGCACCAGTAGCAATAAGGATAGCCAAACGAGCTTGGTTAGCAACGCCGCCTGCGGTGGTTGTCAGAGTCCAGTCTGCTGATGTAACTGACTGGCTTACAGAACCAGCAATAGCGTCTTCGACCAGTTGCGTCAAAGAAGAGTTCACCGCTGAACCCCACGTATTCGTGAGTTCCCCGGTTACAGGCAGTACAAGCCCTAGCAGTGTTGTGTATGAGGATGCCACGTTTAAACTCCTTCTTGCATTCTATTGGTTTATCAGACAACAGTCCAGACGGAGCCAGACGGAACCGTAACTGTGATGCCTGAAGCTACCGTGATTGGGCCTGCACTGAGAGCATTCCTGCCCGTGTTGATGGTCGAGCTTACGTCAATCGTGGCATCGTTCTCTGTGTAACCTTCGCCACCAACGATGGCTCGTTCTGCTGGATAGGTAACAAACACATCCTTTGTACCCGCACTAAAACTAAGTGCTGATGGTTGTGTAGCTGAACTATTTGCCAACACAGTTGTCCGAGCCAAAGTTGTGCCTGACAAGGTGTATGTGCCAATACCAACTTCCCATTCTGATGTGGTTTGCCCAGCAATGGTGTAGTAGGTTGTGTTGCCATTTCCAATTGCAGCAAATGATTGATAGCCAGTTGATGCCCCAAGAAGCGTCACTGTTCCAGTACCAGCCGTAGTGGTAGTTTCTTTTACC
>Ga0209296_1003653_pt1 | contig 10420 bp, 1 predicted proteins | sample S_130206_EF_Meta_FD_187319 | JGI IMG/M metagenome (GOLD analysis project Ga0209296, IMG submission 187319) | Freshwater microbial communities from Lake Simoncouche, Canada to study carbon cycling - S_130206_EF_MetaG (SPAdes) (version 2) | ecosystem: Environmental > Aquatic > Freshwater > Lake ...
TGTATTAAAATTATAATAAAAATTCTTTGTATAATATTTTTTTATATTCTATTTATAGAGTTTAGATTTATATGCCAATACAGACAAAGAAGACAAAGAAGACAAAGAAGATAAATAAGCCTAAGCCTAAGCCTAAGCCTAAGCCTAAGCCTAAGCCTAAGAGTATGAATAAGCCTAAGAGTATGAATAAGCCTAAGAGTATGAATAAGCCTAAGCCTAAAAGTAGAGGAGGGACAGGGACAGGGACAGGGAATATTCCTCCAGTGTCAGTGTCAGGGAATATTCTTCCAGGGTCAGAGAGTATAACATATACACCAGCAGAAGAAGACAGAATAAACAATGCAAAAATGTTAGTAAAACCAGCTAAATTAGCTGAATATATTGCTGAACGGACCACTGAAGCTCGTGAAAGAATGACATTAGAAGCTAATAAACAGAGTAGCAGAACATCACGAGCTAATAAACAGAATAGCAGAACACCACAAATCCCACAAATCCCACAAATCCCAAAAATCACAGAAAGACCAAAAATCCCACAAATCCCAGAAATCTCAGAAAGACAAAAAATCAAACAAAGACCATAAAATATTTTAGAATTTACCCTTAATGGTGTAAAATGATACATAAATTTATTTCATATACTACAACGCTACTACAACGCCACTCCTGAGTTATATACCTTTTGTCTGTTGCAAGATTACCTACAGTATTTACTGTTATTTGAATTATATTTCATACCTTTGCTTGTTTGTTCTATTTAGATTCTCACCTTTTGCACATGTTGTCGCATAATTAGTTGCAGAGTAGGTTTTTGAAATTGTATGGGGGTATGATTGTCCCGATTATATGAAACTCATGTAAAATCTGCTGCTCTCTTTTTTCTTTTAGTATTATTAAGAGTTGATACAATATATATGTCGCCTTTAAATATACATTTAACTAACATCGGCGAGCCTGAAATATTAAAAATACAGAGTAAATTACAAACCTATAACAATATTGATAATAGAGTTGCCCAAATTATAAATACATGGAATCCTACGAATCCCAGTCTCAACAAAACATTAGCTTTACAACTAATTTATTATATTTATCATTATGATCCAGCACAAAAAAATCCAAACTATCTTGTTCTAATGAACGAACTACTTAGAGCCATTAAAATAGATCAACGGCACGATTTTGACGATGAAGGAAATAGATGTTCAAACGGTATTGATGTTGAATTTATAAACTTTCCTTTGGGAAATATAGTTGATGAATTAAAAAATAATTATATTGTTCCACCTAATAGCAAAGTAGAATTTATATCATCGCTTACTGAATTATCAGGATTAAAATACTTTTGTATGGATATTGGTGTAAGAGATGGAAATGCAAGAAGGTTAGAAGATACGATTGATGAAACTCTCAAAAAAGAATTATCAGCAGGTACATCACAATGCTGTTCAAAAATATCTACAATCGCGCAAATTATTGATTCAGCAGGCTGCTCCTATAATAAGAATAACGATAACAGTTATCACCATCTTCATTGCACCTTTTGTAATAATGAATTGATTGCATATAATATAGGTTTTATATTTTATCAAGGATTTTTTGATTATTTTAAAAACGATACATTTTACACATTTAATTATCTTCCTAGTAATCTCGGTTCTACTGATATACAAAAAAAAAATAATCTGCAGCAGAAGTCCGCCGATGAAAAAACACTTCTGTTAACCCTATACGATACAGCTGGAAAAATATTAATTTCTTCCAGCTGTATCATAGGGCAAAAAGGATTCTCAGTAAGCAGCATTTGTATGTTCTTAAATAGCGACAAGGGAATGTTTGATGATAATTTTTTAAAGTATATTATTAAATTAGGAGGTTCGTCTATAGATGTCAAACGGCTATTTAAAACATCCACATGTATGTGTGTAAAAGGCTACGGAGACTTTGGACAATTAATCATTACAAGCTATTTAAATTGTCTCGCACCTTACATAAATAATATTATATTACTAACAAGCGATAGGTTCTTGGCATATATTGCTTGTATTTTAGAGTGTCCTTTTATGCTCGGGACAACTATAGATCCTTGCTATTTGTATGATTCCTCTGCTAAATTACTAAATAAATATATTGTTGATATTTGGAATATGTCTTCTAAAAATATTAAAATAATATGCAACCCTTTACATAATCCTGGAGCTGGAGTAGTGATTACAGGGCCATTGGATAAGGATATAGCAGCGCTTATAACAACCCAGATAACCCATATACAAACTGGAAGGAATAAAAACTCAAATGCATTGATTATCCAAAAATCTTCTTCTAAATCTTCTTTATTGAAAGTAGATGAGTTGATAACACATTTTTTTAATGAAGAAAACAGATTATATAGACGATATTGTAATGACTATGCTATTATTTACAATGACAAATCTGGAGTTTCTCATTCTCCTTGCTATGAATTATATGATATATCAGCATTACAATATTCAAATGTTGATGCTTTCTTTAGAGATCCCATTACAAATATCGCATATATAGGAATTACCACTCCTTTAACTCCCATTATAAAAGACCCTGGTTTTTTTAAAAATAATTCGGCAATAATAACTACCGACAAATATATTCATAACATAAATCAAGTGAAAAAAATTGTAGAAGCATCTGCAAAGTATTACAATGTTTTTATAGAAATAAAGGTATTTACTGAAAGTTTGATCGCTAAACAATATTATCTTCACAAATATACGGGGTTTACAGGAAGTACAAATGCTATTGTGAATGAGCTTGATCGTTATTATAACGAATACATTAAAAAGGATACAGTTGATTGGAATACAATAGGATATGATACTAAGGAAAATCTTGAAAAAGATATAAAAACTTATACTGGCTATTTAAAAATATTAGATAATGGAATAAATATGCTTTTTATACCAACAAATGGCACATTATTGAATTTTAATAAATATTTAAAAACTTATTATAAAAAGACACCATGCAATCGCGAAATAGATTGCTTTGAAATATTACTTGAAAACTTACCAAGTTTATGCAACCTTTATATCAACGAAATGAATTCAATATTACTTAAATTAAAATGCATATCAGACATATATGCAAGTTATGCAAGTAAGACCCTTGAAATAAATGGAACTGTATGGAAAGATTTTTTCAATATAATAGTAGCTTATTATCGCAATATTAAGGAAGATTTTAATTTTTTGACGGAAGCTATTGATAGAACAATAGGTAATATTAAAGTTATTACTAATAAGTATTATGTTCTTGAATATTATATCAGACTGTTTGACTCCATATCTTATATAACACCAATTATGAAAACTTCTCTTGACCAGTATAAATTTATTGAATTATCAAGCAAAGAGGAAACAATTCGTTTTAGGATGAAGGAGAAAGATAGGCCAGAGCATATAAGATCAATATTAATTTTTATTGATAATATTAATAAAAAATATAAGTTTATTGATAATGATGTAAAACCATTAAAGAAAACAGTAATAGCAGAGATAGATAATATCATTGTATCTATGTCTGCTGCTATTAAGGGAGGTAAAAAGACAGTCGCGAAGCAAGCGACCTCCCTAACAATACGCGGCGGAATGCACAGTAGCGAATACAGAAACACATATGATACTAATTTAACAGATATACAAAACCAAATAACAGATACCTGCTGCGCGACTGTAAGCAGTTATCCGGATAGCAATATGCAATCTATAAATAGCAAAAAAATTGATGATATGAAAAATGTTGAGTATAAAAAAGAATTAATGATAATATTAAATTACTTATATGGTAGCTATAAAAATGTTGAAGAAGAACTAACCTTATGGAATGTCTTCTGTTATTACTATTATATTATAATAAATGGCAATATCTACCATTACCAAAATACCTATACTCAATATAATTTGCTTCAAATCAAAGAGGACTTTTCTATATGGGAAACTTTTAAAAGAATTTACCCTGTATATCAATATATTATAGAATACTACTATTTCACAAATAACGAAGGGTTGCTATATAAATATATTAGGAATGAAATTAATGACCCTTCCATTATAGAGACAATAGAGACATCCGAAGAAACGCGCTTGATTGTAAAACGCTATAATAATTTTATTAATTTGGAAAATAGTATTACCTATTATATTCAAGAATATAATATATTTGAATATGAAAAGGTCGCCGAACTAATCAAAATACTGACTACAATGGGGGTAGAAATATTAGGAAATCTCTATGGTATGTATGACCTTCAAAAAATGTTAGAGCGACCATTCAAAACACATCCTTTCTTTAGTATATCTGTAAATAACTTAAATATACAAGAATTATCAACAAACAAAATACTACCATATAACATATCTGAATTTGATCATATTCTTTTACGAGATTATGTGTATTATAGGAAAGACGAAAATCTTGACACCACTATAGAGAACTTGCCTGTAGAACAAGCAGACCTATATTTACAAATATGCTTTCTTGACACAAAAAATGAAAAAAGAGTATTACAGTATCTAAAAAATATCCGGCAAGACAGGCTAATGCATGCTATAGAGACTAATTCGCAATTCCTATCACCGCATATAATACCAAATTTATCTGATGAACAGTTTAAGGAAATTATAAAAACTCATTTAGGCTATATTTACCCTCCTATGATACATCATTTAAGGCATTGGCAATTACAGGAATTATTTGTGAGCAATTCCATTGATCTAATGACTGTAAGATATTATATGAGCTATGCTTCAGTGCATACTATTGATGATTTATTAAAACGAAACCCTCAATTTATACATAAATTACCATTATCTAAATTTGAAGTTTTATTAAAAGACCGTCCAGAATTGTACAATTATTTGTTTGATGATCAAAAGGTTGAATTTTTGATTGCTAATAGGAAATTTATAGACTATGAAAAATACAAAATAACCCCCACCCCCGAAAATATTTTACAGTTTTTATACACAGACCCAAGATATATACAATTTATGACATTAGATTGTATTTATTATTTTCTTGTAACCTACCGTGATATTGTAGAAACAAATAATATATATATTACATCATTGCTTGACAAACAAGTGTATGAACTATTAGGATACCCTAACTCTGTAAAAATTCTATATATCGTAAAACATATGCTTTCTAAAAAAATTTTACAATATATTAATAAAAAGATAATAGAATTAAAAGAACCGTATCATCAAGTAATTAAAGAGTTTACAACAGAACAACTAATATATTTATTAGAATATACTGGTAATGATACAGCTTCCATCTCAAACTCAAGCTCCGGCTCAAGCAATAGTCCAGGTAATAGTAAAGGCCGAAAGAAGGATAAGAAATCGCTAAAAATAGAATTTGATGATCATCATAAAGAACTATTAATTAGTTTCTTAACTAATGAAACCCTATATATGATATTACTAACAAACTCAAAACTTATAAAGTATTTTTCAAGAACGCGGATAAATGCTTTAATTGATTTAAATCTTATTACAGAAGAACAAGTCACGCTCAACTTTATACATCATTCTATAGAAGATGGGCAACTATTAAATGATCTTGATGATGTTGACTTAATAAATTACACAAATACTGAACCTCGTCTATATAATCTTTTAAATATGTTTAGGTTGACATTTATATACAACGAAATAATAAAAAAACCAAACAACGATTTTGCTCTGTTAAAATTATTATACTACTTAAAGGATAAATACAAACAGAAGTTTCTATCAGAACACCCAGAAATTTTAATAAAATATAAAACATATATACAATATTTACCAACAATTCAAATATATGAAATATTAAGATCAAATATCAGAAAAGGTGAAGAAACTTATTATTCTCTTAGCTACGATATTCTCCGCATTCTTAATGACGATAATTACAAAGATTACATTGAACAAAACTATGAAACAAAATGCAAGGTATATATACAATATATGACAGATGAACAGATAACTAATATTATATCAAATAGATGGGTATTTAATATAACATCAAATAAAAACTCCAGAGAAGAAGTTGAAGAGGTAAAAAAATATAACGATAAATATATACACTATTTACTTAAAGGTATTACCGGCGAACAAGCACTAAATCTAAGAATTTTTGACCCGAAACACGATCCTAAAAAAGATAGTGATTATGACGAAGATAGATTCCCTGATCGTGAAATTAAAAATAACCCTTACTTTAAACCTGATAAATGTATAAAGTATATCAAAGGTTTGACAGAAGAGGTAAGGAAATTTTTTATTAAAAATCTTGATAGAAATGAAAAAATGTTGGTGCAGTTAATAGATATTATTAATTTAGAACCTGATTTTTTAATATATTGTTCCCCTATGCAGATACAGTATATGTTAAATATATCAAATTTTGAAAGAAATTTATCAGAAGAAATTATACAAAATATGAGCGATGAACAGGTAGAAGCTATTATTAAATTCAATGAAAAGCACGAAAAGTATATAAATTCTATGACCCCAGAACAGTTATATAGATTTACCAGTAATAACACCGAATATATTAAGTTGTTATCAGCCGAAAACCGATACAAAGTTATACTAAATAATCCTACAAAAATATTACACATTTTACACGAGCAAATTCCATATGTGTTAAATACATTAGAGAAAGAGAAAGAGAAAGAGAAAGAGAAAGAGAAAGAGAAAGAGAAAGAGAAAGGCGACAAAGATCTCTTCACATTTATGGAACATTTATCTATAGATCAGCTAAATTATTTATTAAATAATGAACCGCGCTATCATAAAAAATTTAGTAAAGATCAGATGAAAAAATTTCACAAAAAGTCTTTAATATATGCTATAGAACAATTAAAAACAATCCCAAATTATTTATATTGGATTCCAGAAGTCACAAAGAATGCTTATTTAAATTTATTAAAAAAAACTGATGCAGAGTATGCAGAGTATGCACAGTATGCAGGTATGATATACGAAGCCATATTTAAGTATGATAAAAACTACTTTGATAGATTAAAAACGGATTATTTGAAACCTATTTTGAAACTTAAACCTGATTATATCAAATATATATCACTAAAAAATCAATTATATTTTATTAAGAAAAACTGGATGTTCTTACAATATTTAGAAATTTCAAGCCTAAAACACGATCTAATACGCCGCGAAAATCCACATGTATTAGAATTTTTAGGCAATATGCCAAAACATAATAATACTTTTAATTTAGCAAGGTTTATTTTAGAATGTGATTGTAACTATAATAAGTATGTTAAAGATTTTGATGCTGAAAAATTGGAACAGTTTTTAAAAAAATACATTGAAATGCCTAAAACAGAATTCTTTAATCTTGAGGGCGACTATACAGAAACAGAAATTAATTTCATAAACATAAAAGAAAAAATTAAAGAAAAGCTTTTAATACACAAAGAAAAAGCTAGTCTGTTTTCAAGTAAAATAACCTATAGAAATAATTCAGGGACAGGGAAAGTTGTCAAAGCAGAACATTTTAATAATTTGCAAAGAGAAATATTTTTCTTCTTAACGACTTCCACATCAATAGAATATATTAAAATAATTTTACAGAATATATCTGAGGAAGACCGGGTAATGTTTATACGAATACACAACGGCTATATAGAATATCTTTCCAAAGCGCAGATCTCCGCATTTATACTCAAAAATCCATCATACATAAGCTATTTGGATGTTGATAATATACCTACTGAATTCTTTGACCAAAAATCTCCATTTTTACCACATATAACAGGATTACAGCAACAAAAATTTAGCAAATTACATAGTGCGAAATCATCATCTTCTAAATCTTCTCCTGAAACGGCATCGCAATCTTCCTCTAAATCTTCTCCTAAAACAATATTGAAATCATCTTCTAAATCTACAAAAGAAAAAAATATAGATATTAAAAATTTAGAATTATTGATAACTAAACAGTTGGATATGATAACAGATATCACAAAAACTAAAAACGAGCAGTATTACTATGCTTATGTTTCCGATATAGACAGTTGGACTGACGATGTTATAAAGGCAATGTATAAAAAATGTAATCAACCTCCTCTAATGCGTATTGATAGGATTTTTAATTACTTAAAGGTAGAAGATTTATTACAAACAATAGCGAAGAGGCGATTCATATTACCTTTATTGACTGATAAGCATTTAAAGGATTTGCTGAAATCTTCTTTCTCTCAATTTGGATTAGGATTATTACATATTATAGAAGGAGACCCTTTTAATATTATTCAAAGTTTGTCTGAAGATAAAATAAAAATTATAGTTGAGCATTTTAACATTTTTAATCTATTAAATGAAGAACAAAAATTTGAAATAATAATAAAGATACCAAAAATTATACTTTTATTTACACCAGAACAATTATCACAATTGATACAAAAAGATAGAGAAAACAAAAAAGACAGATTATTACAAATTATAAAGAAAGACCCTTTTAATATTATACAGAGTTTGTCTGAAGATAAAATAGGAATTATAGTTAAGCATTTTAACATTTTTAATCTATTAAATAATGAACAAAAATTTGAAATAATAGTGGATAAACCGATATATATAATATATATATCACTTGATGAAATTGCCACCATTTTAGATAGTTTAAATAAAGACGAAAAAGTAAAAAAAGACGAAACATTCTATTATAATTTTTTAACAATAGAGCAACTAAAACACATATATAAAAATAAAGGGACGCACAAATCATCTGTTGATTTTATTAAATTTATTAAATTTATTGACCGTATTTTTTGGGAAACATACTTTGCTAAAATATACAACCAATGTGATAGAGAAATTTTGCAAAATGATCCATTATATATAAAAACTCTTTCTGACAACCAAAAGATAAAATATATAAGTATTGCATATGAATATGTTAAGGGAACGGAATTTATAGAGCAGGCACTTAGACTATACTATCTTATATATAATAATGATAGAGAGTTTTTTGATAAACTTAGTTTTAAATATTTAGAATATTTTATAAAAATACTTCCCGAATATTATTTGTCAAAATTATCACCAGAAAATCAAATAAAGTTTGTTGAACAAGACCGAACATTATCAAAATATGCTGATATGAATGAACTTAAATTAATGATGATACAAAAAAATGAAGAATTTAAAAATAAAGATTTAAAAAATTTTATTTTGGATTTTCATATGGAGGATAATGATTTAAAAATTCTTGATGAAATTTTTGAAAAATTACAAAAATTAGTTGAAGACTTTAAAAACCCGACTGCAACACCTCCATCAAACCTCTTCTCAAAAATGAGAAGTTATTTACCAGGAACAAAGACTGCTTCAGTTGATAAATCTGAAAAATTACAAAAAGACATATTTAAATTATTATACAGTATTTATGATATAGCCTATCTAATAAAAAGTATAAACATACTACCTGAATCTTTAAAGAATAATTATTTAAAAAAATACCCCTCTTATAACTATTATTTAAAAGAATATGATAATATTATAAGAAATATAATAGGGTTTTCAAACCCTGATACTGTTAATCAGTTTGATAATGAAACCTTTTCTAATTTTTGTTTAAACAAAACTACATTAGACATTATATATGATAAATATTTAAAAAATCCTACATATTTAAATCAAATAGAAAGCATAAAAATTGTTATTTTATTTGAATATTTGAACAATACACAAATACATAATATGATATCGCTGAAACCATCCCTTGTATTAGATTTAAAAGGCGATAAATTTGAAAATATAGCAAAAAAAGAAAAAAGTTATAATGAGGATAATAAGAATAACCTATTTAATATTATACTTATTACACCTGATGCTTTAAGCGAGGAAAATTATACGATTATGTATAAATATATACATATAGACAAAGCGATTAAAATTATAGAAAAGAGGCCAGCCTTTTTATTATTACATCTTAAATTATTATACACTGCATTGTCTGATGTGTCTGAATATGAAAAAAACAAAGAAATACCTGCTATAATGACAAATGAAACCATAGTTAATATTTTACATACAAATATTGAATATTTTCTCAAATATTTAGACGGGCAGGCAAAAAATATACTAAATAATGAACCTAACTATCCCGAACCTTTAAATATCTTAATATTTGACACTATAACCGATATGTATTACACAGAACATCAAGACCAAAATTCAAAATTTTTAATAAATTATCCTGACCTTGTAATATTTATTGATGAAGTCATCTTTGAAGAAATTATTAATACACACAAAGATAAAATCATCCCTAAAATTTATCAAAATATACTTAGCTTTGATCAGGCTCAGGCACAGGCACAGGCTCAGGCTCAGGCTCAGGCACAGGCACAGGCACAGGCTCAGGCACA
>Ga0209296_1003654_pt1 | contig 10416 bp, 9 predicted proteins | sample S_130206_EF_Meta_FD_187319 | JGI IMG/M metagenome (GOLD analysis project Ga0209296, IMG submission 187319) | Freshwater microbial communities from Lake Simoncouche, Canada to study carbon cycling - S_130206_EF_MetaG (SPAdes) (version 2) | ecosystem: Environmental > Aquatic > Freshwater > Lake ...
GCTAATTGCTAAATCAGCAAGAGTTTGCTCATTTGTGCCATGAAACTCAGCTGGATAATCAAGTGCGCCAACGCCAAGAATTAAACCCTGTCCTTGTACCAGTCTTGGTACGGAGTGAACTGTGCCAATTGTGCCTGGATTAGTAAGTGAAAGTGTAGTTCCAGCAAAATCCTCAACTGTTAATGCACCACCTCTGGCCTTTCGCACCATGTCCTCATAAGCAGACCAAAATTGGGCAAAATCTAAATCTTCACATCCTTTAATTGATGGAACTAACAATTGTCTAGAACCATCTGGCTTTGCTAAATCAATTGCAATACCTAAATTAATATGCTCTGGATGGCCAACTGCAGGCTTACCCTCTAACTCAGTAAAGAAAGAGTTCATTTCTGGCATTGCTCTAGCTGCTTTAACCATTGCATAACCGATTAAATGAGTAAATGAAACTTTGCCACCGCGACCACGCTTTAGGTGGTTATTTATAACTGTTCGATTATCAATTAGTAATTTTGCTGGAACTACTCTCACACTTGTTGCAGTTGGAACAGAAAGTGAACCTTCCATTGATTGCACAACTCGTGCTGCAACTCCGCGAAGTGGTTCAACAGAGGCAGCAGATGGTGTTACTAAGGTTGGAATTGGCTTAACAATTGGATCAGCTGGCTTAAAAGTTGAAGTTGCAACTTTAGTTGGAGTCTCAATTTTTTCGATCTTAGGTTGCAAAGTAACTGGCGCAACTGATTCAGGAATTACTACTGGTGGATTACTTACTACTTTTGTTTGTTGTGCTTTAGGTATTGGCGGAACGCCTGGTTTATTTGGCGCAGAGTTTGTTGAACCATTTAGTGATGGTGTTCCTTTAAAGTCAGCAAAGAAGTCCCACCATGCTTTATCAACAGAAGCAGGATCACTTTGGTACTTCTCATACATTTCCTGCACTAACCACTCATTAGGGCCGAAGGAGCCACCGAAGTGATTAGCGGGCGTATTGGCTCCGGCTTCGCTCACTTATTCTCCTTATTTCGACTAAATCGAGATTGTTGCAACAGGTTAATCTTAACTCTCACGCACTGCCTGCTAAACCCTAATAGGCGTTATAAAGTAAGTGAAAGTGGCCACCAGCACATATTTAAGGCTGGTAACTGCCCACAAATCACGGCAAGGTTGTGCCCATGAGTGGTGATAAAAAATGGGCAATAGTGACCGGGGGATCTCGTGGCCTTGGATTTGAAACCGCCAAAGGTTTAATCGCAGCTGGCATATCGGTATACATAATTGGCAAAGACCAGGATCGAGCAGCTGAGAGTGCAAAAAAACTTGGATGTAATTACCGCTCCGTTGATGTTTCAGATAGTAAAAAGTTTCGCGAAGTTTTAAGTGAAATTAATCAAGATGCAACAAGTAATGGTTTTTCAACTCTAGATATTTTAGTTTTAGCTCATGGCGTAATGAGTGAAAAAATGTCAAAAACTTTGCGAACCAATGATGAGGAATGGCGCAGGACCTTATCTATTAATTTAGATGCAGTGTTTACAGCTGTCAATGAATTAGCACCAGCTATGGCAGAAGCAAGAAATGGCAGAGTTATTGTTTACTCCGCCTGTTTAGGCAGAATGAGTGGACCTGGCACACATGGCGGACTAGCTCCTTATCGAATTAGTAAAGCTGGCGTGAATGCCTTGGTAAAAAATCTTTCCTACGAAACTGGATTAGGTGCACGAGGATTTTTAGTTGATGCAATTTGTCCTGGACATTGCCGAACCGATATGGGCGGTGAAGATGCGCCACGAAGTGCGCAAGAAGGTGCTGAAACAGCAATTTGGTTAGCCCTTAGGGATTTTGATATTGAAAAAGATAAAACTGGATTGCTTTGGGAGGATCGGCAAATAGTTGAATGGTAATTATTCGCTATAGCCGAATGCGGCAGATAGCAGAGTAATTAAGGCAAGTATTCCAAGCGGAATACCAACTACTAATAAACTTCCAGAAACCATGTAGTAAGCAACTCCAAGTGCAATCAAATTTGCCAATACTGCTGGAGCACGGCCATATGATTTTTTATTCTTAAATCCATTTGCACAAAACCAAAGACCAACAGCGCCAATTGATCCGAAAATAATCTCAGCAGTTAAAGCTGCCGGAACAGATACATCTGAGACAAGGGGGGCGATACTTAAATAAATAACTAGCGCAAGCAGTAATCCAGACTCGGCTCTAATCAGAAAAATTGCCCGCCTTCTACTCACCTCGGTAGAAAAAAGACTTTTCAGATTCACCTTTAAATACTACCCTCTACCCTCATAATGACCGACCTTGGTGAGATAGCAGAACAAATATTTTTTGTTAATAATGGTGAGATTGATCTATTAACAGGAGCGATAGCGCAAAGTAGATTTGATCAGATAATTAAGAGGGATATGCAATTATCCCGCCGAAACCACACGCAACTATTGATTATCAGCGTTAGATTAAATCTAAAAAATTACTTAGCCAGTATTAATCAAATTGAGATAGCTCAAATAAAAACTGAGGTTGAAAGTGAGTTAGTAAAAACATACTTTCAGCTACAAAATATATTTAGGCAGTCTGATTGTATTTGCCGTATTTCAACTACTGGATTTTGGATTTTCTTAGCTGGCATAGATAAATCTGCTGGTGATCAATTATTAACTCGAGCCGGTGATTTGCTACCTGAATATCTTGACCTTGCTAGTTCTTACTACAACAGAGGAGAGAGTCAATTAGATTGGTATGCCCAAATAGATCAACTTCACTTCACAAAGTAACTGCAAGTATTTTCTTTTAAGCAAATAGTTATATCCACAGTCCAGCATATAAACATGTAGATTTTCCATAATTAGCCAATGGAAAAAATTAATACTGGATTACAAAGCTTTGGTCCCCTTCAAACTCTAATCGAGGATGATTCAATTGAAGAGATCTGGATAAATACTCCAAACCGAGTATTTGTTGCTCGTAATGGCAGGAGTGAATTAACTAATTTAGTTTTAACTAAAGAGGTTGTGCACGATTTGATTGAAAGATTACTGATCTGGGGTGGCAGACGCCTTGATGTGAGTAATCCATTTGTAGATGCCAGGTTACCTGATGGCAGCAGATTACATGTAGCAATCCCTGAGGTAACTGCTAAGCATTGGGCAGTAAATATTCGTAAACATTTAAACCAAGTGAGCTCGCTGACAGATTTAATGGAGCTGGGTTCAATAAATCAAGAGATATTAGATCTGCTAATAACCTCAATTAATAATGGTTTTAATATATTGGTAAGTGGCGGAACTCAAGCCGGAAAGACAACATTTTTAAATGCATTAATTTCACAAATATCACCAAGTGAGCGAGTAATTACTATTGAAGAGGTTTTCGAATTAAAACCAAAAACACCTGACTGGATTGCACTTCAAACTAGGAATGCAAATTTAGAGGGTGAAGGTGAAATTTCACTTCGCAAATTAATTAAAGAATCTCTACGGATGCGGCCTAGTCGAATAATTGTTGGTGAGGTTAGAGAGGCTGAAGCGCTAGATCTTTTAATTGCACTCAACTCTGGCTTACCTGGAATGGCAACGCTGCATGCAAACTCAGTTAGGAGTGCAATAAGTAAGTTACAGCTTCTGCCGCTACTAGCTGGTGAAAATATCTCGCAAAGCTTTATTACCCCAACAATTGCCAATTGCATTGATTTAGTTGTGCAGTGCAGCCTTGATTCAGCCGGCATACGAAGGGTGGTTGAGGTTGCATTTGTTACCGGCCGTAGTGAAGAGGGCGTAATTGAGGTTGAGAGATTATTTAAGTGGAATGGCACAAAATATGAAAAGGGTCTTGCATCCTTATCAAATATATTAACTAAACGAAGCAATTAAATATGCAACCAATTACCTTACTTATTTTATTTACCTTATCTTTACTTGCAATCTATCTAGCGACCATTTCATATAAAGCAAGAAAAATTGCAGTTAATCGGGCCCAGGCATGGCCTGAGGTTTTAGATCTACTTATTGCTTCCCTTCAATCTGGTGCATCAATATCTGAAAGCCTGTCAAGCCTTGCCATCATTGGACCACCATCAATTCGAAAAGAGTTTGATAAATTTTCTAAGAGGTTAATTGCGGGTGAAAAGTTTGAAGTTGCAATTAATGATTTAAAGGAGCCATTTGCTGACCCAATCACCGATCAACTCTTTGAAACACTTTACTTTGCAACTAAGTTTGGAAGTAAAAACACAATTAAAGTTTTAAGAGAGATATCTGAGTATGTATCAGCAGATTTAGCATTACGAGCTGAGATAAATACTAGGTTCGGCTGGATTAAAAACTCAGCAAACTTAGCCTCACTTGCCCCATGGCTGTTGTTCATTATTTTGCGCACCCAAGAGAATGCTCGTCTTGCTTACTTGCAGCCAACTGGCCAATTGCTAATGATTTTTGGTGTGATTGCAACATTACTTGCTTATCTTTGGATGAGTAGAATTGCAAAACTTCCTATGGCTAAACGACTATTTACAATGCAAATTACTACAAAATGAGCCGGACACAACTTTATATTTTGATTTTAGTAGCACCGGCAATTATTTTTTCGATCAGAATTATCCTAATTGAAGTTGCTAATCTACTTTCAGTCTCTGATTACGCAAAACAGCTCAGTTGGCTTAAACAATTAATGGGGAAGATTACTGGAAGTTATGTAAAGGAGAGTGAGGTAAATGAAGAGTTAGTAAATATATTGCAGATGCTCTCAATCATGATTTCAGCAGGTGAAAGTCCGATGATGGCACTTCGCTATATTTCACAACGCTCAGTTGGGTATATTCCAACTTTGATTAAACAAAGTTTTTCAAAGTATGAAAGTGGCAATAATCTGACCCAGACTTTGGAATACATTGCCGCGGCAACTGGCTCATCTGCAGTCCGGCGGCTTACTAACTCAATTCAAATTGCAATCCAACGGGGAACACCGATTTTGGATGTGTTAAATAATCAGGTTCAATCTTTAAATAAGCAGATAAATCTGGCACTACTTAAGAAATCAGGTAAAAGTGAGATCACCTTACTTATCCCGGTGGTCTTTTTAATCCTGCCAGTATCAATAAGTTTTGCTATTTGGCCCTCTATCTATGGCTTAAACCAAGCGGGGCTTTAACCTGAAAGGTTAGAATGGCGCTATGTCTAAGGTGCTGTCATCTCTGCCAGTTGGCCAAAAAGTTGGCATCGCATTTAGTGGTGGATTAGATACCTCAGTTGCAGTTGCATGGATGAAAAGCAAAGGTGCAACTCCTTGCACTTACACCGCTGATCTTGGTCAATATGATGAACCAAATATTGAAACTGTGCCAAGCCGGGCAAAAGAGTATGGCGCAGAGATCACACGATTAGTAGATTGCAAAGCTGCTTTAGTTGAAGAGGGATTAGCTGCCCTTGCATGCGGTGCCTTTCATATAACAACCGCTGGTAAAGCTTATTTTAATACCACACCCCTGGGTAGAGCAGTGACTGGAACATTATTAGTACGAGCAATGCTGGCAGATAATGTTTTAATTTGGGGAGATGGATCTACCTATAAAGGAAATGATATTGAACGTTTTTACCGTTACGGATTACTAGCAAATCCAAAGCTTAAGATTTATAAGCCATGGCTAGATAAAGATTTTGTTAGTGAATTAGGTGGCCGTAAAGAGATGTCAAAGTGGTTAGCCGATCACAAGATGCCATATAAAGATTCAACTGAGAAGGCATACAGCACCGATGCAAATATATTAGGGGCAACCCATGAGGCTAAATCACTTGAAAACTTAGATTCACATATTGAAATAGTTGAACCAATTATGGGAGTTAAGTTTTGGGATCAAACAGTAAAAATTGATAGTGAAGATGTCACAATTGAGTTTGTTCAAGGCAGGCCAGTTTCAATTAATGGCAAGGTGATAAAAGATTCAGTAGCGCTAATTAAAGAAGTGAATGCAATTGGCGGCCGTCACGGGCTTGGCATGAGTGATCAAATAGAGAATCGAATTATTGAGGCTAAAAGCCGTGGTATCTATGAAGCACCAGGAATGGCGCTTTTATTTATTGCTTATGAGCGATTGGTAAGTGCAATACACAACGAGGACACTATTGCTACTTATCATGAGCAGGGACGTAAGTTAGGAAGATTGTTATATGAAGGCCGCTGGTTTGACCCGCAAGCACTAATGCTTAGGCAATCACTTACTAGTTGGGTTGCATCTGCAATCACAGGTTCTGTGACAATTAGATTACGCCGTGGTGATGATTACTCAATTATTAATACCAAAGGTGAAAAGCTTTCATACTCACCTGAGAAGTTGTCTATGGAGAAAACCGAAGATGCAGCCTTTGGACCAGCTGATCGAATCGGGCAGTTAACTATGAGAAATCTAGATATTGAAGATACCAGGGCGAAATTAGAGTTGTATGCCTCCCAAGGCCAACTTGGCAGTAGTGATTTTAATCTAATTAAAGAGATCGGTAACGATAAAAAGTAGCTGGCAGTTGAAGTAACATTGCTACCGATGTATCCGGGGGTCGGCGTAATTCCGAACCGGCGGTAAAAGTCCGCGACCCAAATGAAATTCATTTGGTTGACTTGGTGAAACTCCGAGACCGACAGTTAAAGTCTGGATAAAGGAACATCTAGGAGATAACGCATGTCCATTTTAGAATGGTTATTTGAAGCACAAATTAACTTCGGAAGTAAATCAATTACCTATCGTGAAATTATCGGTGGAGTCCTTGGTTTATCAAGCGCTGTTCTTGGCTTAAAGCGCAAGGTAATTGCTTGGCCAGTTGGAATAACTGGAGACGCACTTCTGTTCACAGTTTTCCTTGGTGCAGTATTCTCATTCGGCGCCGATGATCAAGAAAAGAATTTTTACGGCCAAGCAAGTCGTAATCTTCTACTAATTATCGTAAGCATTTATGGCTGGATTCGATGGAATCAACACCGCAAATCTGGTGCACCAGGAACTCCACCAGTGGTGCCACGTTGGACTACAAAAAAAGAAAAAATAATTTTAATTCCAACCATAATTATTTTTTACACACTTGCATACCAGATATTTAAATCTCTTGGACAAACTGGAACTTGGCTTGCAGTTGATACCTGGATATTTACTGGAACCGCACTTGCAACCTTTGGTATGAGTCGCGGCTATGTTGAGTTCTGGCTGGTTTGGGTTGCTGTTGATTTAGTTGGTGTGCCATTTGCATTTAGCAATGGTTACTACCCAACTGGAACGCTATATGCAATTTACCTACCGTTTGTGATCTGGGGCTTTATATCTTGGCTTAAGATTTCAAAACGAGAGAAGGTACTTGCTTAAATTGATTAAAGTGACAAAAGAGCCGAGATTAACGCTCGGCTCTTTTGTTTTTTATGTCACTATCGATTAATTGTGTACTGCAGGCTATAATTTTGCTATCGATAAGAGTTTGAATTTACTTTTATCAAACACGGGGAGTGTTATGGAAATTGAAGAGAGTGAAAACACCAAGCCAACTCCTCCTGCGGTTTTAGATAATTCTGAAAATTTTGCAGCTCAAATCTCACTGCCCGAAGGCCATCAAATTACTATCGGTGAGTTAGACCCCGGCACATTAGTTGAGATTGCAACCTGGCATGGCACAGGCAGGCCTGATGAGAGTGCAAATAGATTTTTACTTAGCGCAGAAGGTATTGGGCTTACTCGCAGGCGAGGTAGTGAGAGCGTTCCAGCTAAACCAGTTGTCAGAGCAAGTACTGGCATTAATAATCAGCCGGTAAGTAAAAGTAGTTACTTACCAAATCAAAATAGTAACTCTGGGTTATCAGATCTAACCGGTTTTCATCCACTTGATGCTGACTCAGTGACTCAAGATATTGACCAACCTGCAAATGCATGGATAGAGCGGGGCAAATCATTTGGCTTTACCGCTTTAGTATTCATCATAATTGGAGTGATATTTCAGGTTTATGGCTTAGGGGTAACAGTTCCTGATCAAGGACCAAAGACATTTTTTGGTTCAACTACTACTAGTTTAATTATCTACCAGAAGACCAATGCGGTTGTAAGCGGAAATGTAATGGTTGTGAAAAGCAAGACCGATGGGGCAGAGACAGTTTACTTTGGGGCCGGTTCAATAAATGGTGAGCAGCTAACACTTGGGCTTGAGGGTAAAAATGTAACTCTTAGTACTAAAGATATCGTTGGAAAAGGCTTTTTTCTAGTTCCATTTATTGGCGGCCTAATTAAAAAACTACCGCATTAAATTTCGTTTTTTAAGCTCTAAATAAATACTAGTTTTTGAGTTAACACTTGCCCCAGATTTATTTAATTTATCCTTACCACGCGAAATAAATTTACCTACTGAGTTAGGTGATAACTGTAATTTATTTGCAACCTCACGTAAGGTCAGACCAGATGCGTATAAAGTTAAAGACTCTTTCTCTCTAGGACTAAGCGAATGAGCTTTCTTGCTAGATGATTCAACAGCTTTTTTAATTTTACTGCTCTTCCAAGTGAAATTTTTCTCAATAATTTCTAAAAATGCGGTATACAAAACATCAAGTGAACAATTATTTTCAACAATTACACATGGTGCAATTTTTAAAATATCTTTAAGTGAATCATCTAAATTAGAATCATGCATAAGCAATACTGGAATATCTAGTTCGTAGAAGTGTGAAATCTGAGAGATTATTTCAGATTCACTTTCTTTAAATGGACTCAAAATAATAAAGGAGTCCTTCATATTAAGATTAGCGCTCTTGTATTTATCCCAGTTTCCAGTAAAAGTTATCTCTACACCAATTAAGTTACTTTTTATGAAGTGAAAAATTCCATTTAACAAAGCTGGGTGATCAGAAATAAGCAAAGCTTTCTTCAACTCAAAATTAGTTATTACATGGCTTGAATCTATCTTTGTTTTGTCATTAATTAACATGACAAAAGTGTGACATGTAATTAAAAAACTTCGCCAAATTTAAAAATATTAATGGGCTAGCCCACTATCAAAGATTTATTCAGATGAGGGGATAACCCATCTAAAGCATTAATTAATTATAAATAAATGATTTATATCAATCATTACCCAAAGACACTTGGGGCTGAAAGATAGTTCTCTAACTTCACCATGATTAACTTAATCATTAGTTAATTAGTTTTTAAGTTTGTGAATGGGGATTAGTGAATAAATATTTATCGGCATCTAAGACCCTGATTTCACAGAGATTCTCATTAATCGGTATTTCATTTATATTAACAAGTATTGCTTGTATTCCAAGATTTATTCTTAAAGATACTTTTGATCGAAATGCAAGCATTCAATTTGTAGCTCTTGCAATTTCAGCCTCTGGCGTTGGTTTGTATATGGCCATTACTAACCGTGTGCCAAAGTTAAACAAAAAAATATGGGCCTCCTTAGCAGCCCTATTTATCGTTACCGCTATTTCTACATACCTAGGAAAAAATATTATTGGCTCCTTGATTGGTGATACTGGTCGTTACACCGGGCTAATTTCACTTTGGAGCTTAGTAATTATTAGTTTGTATTTTGCGACAATTAAGGTCGATAGATTTAATCACTACTTGCCATATCTAATATTTGGCGTTTTTATAGTTGAATTTCTTGGCCTACTTCAACAATTTAAAATAATTGTTTTACCTGGTGATGGCGGCTTTGGATCAACCCTGGGAAATATTGATTTTCTCTCCGCCTGGATCGGCACCACCGTTCCATTAATTATGCTTTTAGTTGGCAGGCGAAATATTGCGTATCGAATTCTGCTGATCATAATGCCGCCACTTTCAATATTTTTAATTTATAAGTTAGGGCCAAAACAGGGATATGTTGATCTACTTATTTTTGCAGTCTTTTACCTGATCTATAAATTTAGAGTAAAAATTAAAAGAAGTAATTTCTCATTAAATTACCTCTCATATGGAACTTGGGCATTGACGCTTTTATGGATTGAAGCGATGCTAGTTATTCCGCTAGCTAAAATTCCATTTCCGTTTATTACAAATGAGGAACAAGTTGTGGTTAGAACTACTTTTTGGCAAAGTGGTATCAAAATGTTTATCTCAAATCCACTTTTTGGAGTTGGGCCAGATAACTTCGGATATCACTACGATCAAACCAGAAGCCTTTATTCATTTAAATCAAATGAATTTGTCATTACAAATGATGCCCATTCATCGGTGATTCAAAGCTTTGCTACTTTAGGCATTTTTTCAATGCTTGCCTTTGCTTTTCTTTTACTGATATTAGTTCGCTCCCTTTTCATTAACTATCAAAAGTATCCAAACCACCGAAAAACCTTCTATTGGCTAGGTGCTTTCTTCTTTATCTTTGTCTCAAACTCCAATATCAGCGTAATTACTCTGCCACACAAGTATCTATTTTG
>Ga0209296_1003656_pt1 | contig 10412 bp, 18 predicted proteins | sample S_130206_EF_Meta_FD_187319 | JGI IMG/M metagenome (GOLD analysis project Ga0209296, IMG submission 187319) | Freshwater microbial communities from Lake Simoncouche, Canada to study carbon cycling - S_130206_EF_MetaG (SPAdes) (version 2) | ecosystem: Environmental > Aquatic > Freshwater > Lake ...
AAATCTTTTGCTCATAAAAATGTTTTATTAATAAATATAAGTTTAAAAGAAAAAAAATAAAATAAAAAACCCCACTCTTTTGGAATGGGGTTTTCAAATTAAAAATATTAATTATAAATCGTTGTTAAAATCCATTCCTACATTTTGTAACATTCGTTTTCCTCTTTGACTTGTGAAAAAAATTATCTGTCCAACTATCACGACTAACGCACTTCCAATTTCTCTAAAAATATCTTTTCTCATTTTTTCTAAATCTTCTAATGTTGCAGGTTGTTTAGATTCTTCTAATTTTCTTTTAGCTTCTTCTAATTTTTGATATTGTTTGTAAAATCTATCAACTTGTATTTTTTCTTTAGTATATTTAATTGTTAATTTCATATAATCTAATTTTTCAATAATCTTATTAAGAGCCGTTAAAATAACTCTTTTAGTATTATTAAAAAGAACTTCGATTGACTCTTCTCTTCTGGCCTTTCTTAATTCTCTCATTCTATCTCTTAAATGTGAAATAGCCTTACTAAACTCTTCTACTTCACTATCCTCAATTTTTTTAGGAACATCAAATTTTGGGTCTTTTTTAACAGGTATGTTGACGCTATCAAAATTATCTGTTTCATCATCACCAGTTTCTAAACCTTGTTCAAAAAGGTAATTCTTTTTTGTAGCACTTTGGTGCATTTCTAAAATTCTGTTTTTCTCTTCTAAAGAAATATCAAATAATCTTTTCATAGTATTTTTGTTTTATATATAAATATACCGTAAAATAAAAAACCCACCTGATAGATGGGTTTAAATTAATTTTTATAAAATTATTAATCATCAATAGTTTCGTCACTAATTACAAGTTCATTCTTAGAATTTAACTCAGCGTAACGAGAATCAACTGGTTTATCATTACAATATCTTTCAATAGGTATTGGATTTGCTGGTTTTGTTTTAATAAGGTGTTGTCTTAATTCTTCCCTTGTCTTAAGGAGTTTTAATTCTTCTTTTGTGCTAAGTATTTTTGTTCCTGTAGTATATTTTTCGTTAGGACATGGTTTATAATCCTCAGACAATAATGGTTTAACATTTCCAATCGATGACTCCATTAAACCGTAAAATTTACGTTTATAATGTTCAACAGTTGTAACACCTGTTGTCACTGTTTGAGTATTGCCAGTAGTCCCTGTCGCAGTTGATTGGGTATTACCAGTTGTGATTGTAGAATTTTCTTGTTCAAATATTATTCTATTTTCTAAAAGTTGATTTAACTTTTGTATGTGTCTTATTTTACTATAACTTTTGTTCATACTAATAAATATATTAAGATACAATAATGTTCACATCAACATATTGCCAGTCTCTGTTTATCATTGTTTTATATTGACCCAAATTTTCTATAATACAATCCCATACAGGGTTTTCAAACAATTCATCATTATCATACTTTATATCATAAACCAAGTGAACCATTTCATCATAGTTTTTCATAAAATGATGAACCTTTCTAACAAGGTCATCAACAAATATTTTTTCAATTTCAAAAGTGATGTCTATTCTAAAAGATTCACTACTTTCCCAATACATTTCAAAGTTATCATCAACAATATATTTTCCATATATTGTATATATTATGCTGTTATTATCTCTGTATTTTATCTCAACGGTATCTGTATTTAAACATTTCCTTAATTTTTTTTCATTTTCTTTAGGAATATAAAACTCTCCTTTATTGAAATCATTTAATACTATAAGTGATGGACGTTGATATGATTTAATTGATACATTGGCAAAATTTCCAACAGTATCTAATTCATCATCAAGTAAAGAGCTGAGTGCATTGTATGAAAACGGAATGTTATTTGGATTTTTTATCTTTAAGATTGGGACCTTAACTAGTTCATTATCCAAATAAACTCCAGTATATTCGTTATCATGATAAATTATTAATCCGTAAATCTCTTTTGACTTAAAATAGACGGACATTACTTTAGAAAACGCTTTGTATTTGGGACGTAAATTACTCATATATTATATTTCGTATTCGTCAGGGATTATTTCTTCAACGTCTTCTTCTGTCGTATTAATCACTCGTTTCATATCTCTCCAATCAATACCATTGATTGATAGAATATGTACCATTGTCATACCTGAATTAAGTTTTTTATCGTTAAGTAATGCCCATTCATCCGCAGTATCATCCTCATACATTTTCAAATAATTATATAAGATTGCAATATCAACTTCATCAGTAACTTCAGGTATTATTACATCAACATAAACGTCATACATTTCTCCAAAGTAGTCATCTGCCTCTTCAACAGCTTTTATTTGAACAGGAAGTCGGTACCTTTTGGACAAATCGTCAAGATAGAACTCAATATTACCTCCTAACTTTGAATCAACCAATGCTTTTAAATATGGATATTGGGAAACTTTTTGAATGAATTGTTCTAACCCACCGAAAAACTTGGCAATATCCAAAACAGACCCTCCCTTATCTATTAAACTAATTACTTTTTGTGAAAAATTATCAGACATATAAGATAAATACATTATAAAACAAAAAACCCCACTCAGATGAATGGGGTATAAAAATTATTCCTCTCCATCAAAATGTCTCTCAATATTAACAGGTTCCACAAATGTTCCCTCAAGTTCAGACATTTCTTTTTTATACTCCTCAACAGTCTCAACTGAATAGATGGGAGCAAATAATGGACGACGATTAAATGGAACCTCATCACGGGTTTTCCACTCCTCCAATTCTTTTTCTATATTAGGGATTTGTCGTTTTACATATGAATATTTATACCACTTCTCGTAGTCCTCACGTGTGGGAACGAATTTAACGTCACCATAGTTATAAATATTCAAATCAGGGTTGTTTGTATAAACATTAAGAATACCCTCATCACCATCATACTGATTACATAACTCTTGAAGAGTATATGGGTTTGTTATACCTTTATCTTCCCAACTTCTTCCATAAGAATTAATTTTACAGATATAAAAATATCCATCTTCAAAAGAATAAATTTGACTACTAATCTTGTCTTTCAATTCAACAAGTTGTTCTATTGTATAATTAGATAAATCCATAGAACAAATATATAAAAAGTTTTTGATAAAATACTAAAACTCCATGTTAATTCTCTTAATTTCTATTCCAAACTTATCGGAATAATATTTTTCAATACCTTCACCCACTGAATTTCCAAATAAAACACGCATCTTTTCAAAAAAAGAATAATCAATCCATAATGTCCCGTGATTATTTCTGTGGGCAATTCTTACAGGGTAACCATCACTATCAAAGTCTTTCCTACTAAAGAAATGAATATATCCATCATCTTTGTCAATGTTCATTTCAACATCACCATAGGTGGCCTCCATGTACTTCTTAATAACCTCATTTAACTTACTCTCGGTAATGATATACTTCATATTAAACCAATTTCAAAAATGTATTTTTACCAACGACACCATCATTACCTAATCCTCCAGTCTTTTCTTGAAATTTTCTAACCATTTTCTTTGTATTATTTCCAAAAATACCATCAACTGTAAGGTCAGTTAGACCAAGACTTAATTCTTTGTTTTTTCCATTTAATAAACACTGAACATATTTTACAAGAGGTCCTTGATTTTTTAAACCAATAGATAATTTACCTGAACTAAGATTAGTCGGATTATATAATGTTTGTTTATCGGCTTCCGCCTTTAAAGTATTACATTCAGTACTCGATACTTCACTTTCAACAATGTCAGGATTTACTAACTCAAAGTCTTTCCACATTCCCTTGTAAATAGTTCCGTTTTTTTCTGTATAAGAACCATAACCATTGGCATAATCATTTTCGAAATATCCCACATATTTTTGACCATCAGGCCATGTCATACTTCCATAACCACTGAAAGTCCCTTCTTTAAAATCCCCTATATATTTTTGACCATTAGCATATATAAAAGTTCCATAACCATCCATCGTATTATTACCCCAATTACCGGTGTATATATTACCATTATTCCATTTCATAATTCCATAACCACGTCGTACAGGTTGATTGAAAGGTTTAGCATGATAGTCTCCGGTGTATGTACCATCAGGATAGTTTAAAGTTCCATTTGTATCCGTCTCGAAAATTTCATTAATCAATGGTTTAACATCACCAATGGTTGATTCCATTAAATTAAAAAATCTTTTTCTATATTGTTCTATGTTTCTCATAATACTATAAATACATCAGAAAATAAAAAGGGGGGTAGGGAGGATTGGAACAACGGGAAAAAATATTTTATATAAAAATAACATCCCACACCGCAGTAGAATCTCCGTTCTTGTCTTTAGGGAATAATAATTTAAACATAGTGTCAATATTATCATCAATCTCTGAACCCTCGTCATAAGCGTGATAACTACGACCACCTGTATTTAGTATAATTTGATATACAGGATATGTCTTATCTTTAACTTTCCAATTTTTTGTTTCTATCGAGACATCACCATTAAACCATTCGTATTTAGATAATAGGTTCTCAAGATATTCTTTAAAGAAATTAACTTTTCTAATTGACATCTCTTGAGACTCGGTGATAATATATTTCATTTTCAAACTAATGTTATTTAGCCCTTTTTACCCTTTTTTCAGGAGGTCTTTTAAATTTAATATTATTTGTTTCTTCCCAATCCTCAATAAATTGTCTTGTAACTGTTTCAGGAATTCCACTATCCATTAAATGTTCAATTGCATCATCAATTAATGTGTTTTTTGGGTTATCAAAATTGTTCAATTTAGAGTCAACCAATCCAACCATTCTTGAATTTTTTAATTTTTTAGATAACGGTTTAGTACCAATTTTATGTGGGATTCTTGTTAATAGATTTGTTCCTACTAATGCTGCGGTAATTATACCGGCAACCATCGCACTATCAATGTCTTGGTGTTGTGGATTCAAGGTATTAATAGTAACCGCTCCTGTCAGTAACGACAGTACTGTAGTTGCAAATCGTGTGATTATTTTTGCAACATCAAGTTTATCTTTTTCAGATTGAGTGTCAACAGTAATACCCCTTCTAGAAAAACCTATTGATTCACTAACCGTATCACCTTCAATAACACTATCAACAACATCTTCGACAACGTCTTTAAATTCATCTTCCCCAATAGAGTTGTATAGTTTCCCAAGAGTTAATAAATCTTCTTTTGATATGTTATTAAGAATTATATTGGTTACCTCGTCAGTTATTTGTTGTTCCTCGTTTTCACGAATAATACGTTTAACAATTCTTGTCAAATCAGATTCAGTTAATCTTACAATCTTTTTCATATTACAATAAATACTTTAGAAATCACTACCAGCTCCACCACCTCCGAAACTACCTCCACCAAATCCCCCAAAACCATTATTGTTGGTGTAATCATCATCATCAAAATCATAATAAACTCCATAACGGGGAATTGGTTCGTCTTCTTTCTTCTTATGTGGTGAAACACGAGATAAATTAATTTGAGCTTTTTCCAACTCCATATGTAATTTTTTGTCGGTTTCAAATATATTTTTACATAACCCGACAAACTTCTGAAACAGAGGGTTATTTTCATCCATAAAACCCATATCACCATAACCCTTTGTATGTTTTGGAATCTGAACAATAACATCAGAAGATGGAATACGACCAACATCCATATTTTTTCTAACATTAAACACAACAACACTTGCAGTTGTCTTGATACCATCAATGACTATCTCACCCTTAGAATAAATTACAAGGTTTACATCCTTTTGATGTGTTCTACGAGCATCTGTACTAAAATCACCAGAATCAATAGAATCAACAACAAACTCAAACAACTTCAGTTTTCTATCATCCGTTAACTTTAAAGGTTTAAAGAATAACATCTTCTGCTTCAATTTATCTGAGAACGACTGTTCTTCTTCTATAACTCTTTTAACTATTTTAACCAAATCTGATTCAGTTAATCTTACAATCTTTTTCATATTACAATAAATATATACCAAATAAAAAAACCCTCACATCGGAGGGGTTGTACTATAGTATTGATATTTTTTAAAATATCATTGTACCTAATTCGGTTCCATTTTGACTTATCGAAATACCTGGTTGTCCAGGAGCTCCGTTAATTCCAATGTCAAGGGTATCCCCGTATGACCATTGGTAGTCTCCCGATGAGCTCCCTCTTCCACCAAAATTTTGTCTTTCAAAACTATCATAGAATTGACTTCCAGCATCTGTTAATTCAACATCATCTATTTTGTTAACTATACTATTATCATTCAAAGATAATGTGCCCGTTTTTTTTGTAATAAAATAATTTTTGTCAAAAATTTGTGGTTCAGTTTCCTCTTGTTCACTAATTAATGGTTTTACATTACCAATAGTTGATTCCATCAAGTTATAAAATCTGTTCTTATATGCCTCAATATTTCTCATAATAATTTTATTTTAATTCAGTTAAAGTATATGTTTCCTCACCGTATGTTAAAGTTCCAGGGTTTCCTGAACCGTCAGGGAATTGTATTGTATATTTTACTCCGTCATGTTCACCCTCTATTGGGATTGTAATATAAACACCCTCGCGGATAACTTTTTTAATAATATTAGTTAATTCTCTTTCTGATAATCTAATTTTTTTCATAATGTTTAATTTTTATTTTTTTTATGTTTACTATAAATATATTAAAAAATAAAAAACTCCTTAAAAAATAAGGAGTTTTAATTTTATTTAGAAATATTGTTTTACATATCATTCAAACGTTTGGGATTAAACCATCCAAGATGTCTACCGGTATCATCAAAGCTTTGACGATTATTATCATCATCTTGCTCTTCTTCCTCATCATCATAATCTTCTTCTTCATCTTCTTCACCAAGAATGGCATAGTTCAATTCGTCAAGAACAATATACTTATCAACCTCCTCATCATTAACATTCAAAAAGATATCACGTCCAAGATATTTCACCAACGGGGTACCCTCTTCAACATAATCATTATATAACTCAATAATATCACTTGGTGATGCCGATTCACCTCCAAATTCCATTCTAACTCCCTTAAAACCTTTAGATATGAAAATATCTTTTTCTTCATGTCTATTTTCATTAACCTTACGTTTTGGTTTATCTTTATCATCCATGTCTCTAACAATAGAAAATACATCCTCAAGTTTAGATAACGCTTCTTTCTTATCTTCATCGTTAATTGAATTCCTCAATGAATGTAATAATGTGTATAAATCTTTTCCTTTTTCTTTTGGGGAAGTTTCTTCTTTAATAACTCTTTTAACAATTCTAATTAAATCTGATTCTGTTAATCTTACAACTTTTTTCATAATATTTTAATTTATATATAAATATATCATAAAATAAAAAACCCCACTCATAAGAATGGGGTTGTATAACTCAATATTGGTTTAGTAATTTTGTTGTTTAAACAATTCTTTTACTAAACGTTTAGATGTTAAAACAATACCTCTTGGGTCATTTGGCTCAGTATCGTATATAGGTCTACCACCAAACAATACTTTTATTTTACCAGACTCTGAAGACAAAGTAACTAATCCTCCAACATTTATGTTTTCACTACTAAATAATTTAAAATTTATTTTATTACTTTCGGTAGAATTCTCAGGTTTTGTTTTATACTCTCCTGAAAAGTCATTTAGATAATCCGTTAAGTTTTTATAAAAATTTTTAAGTTCATTAATGTCCTTTTGACTAACCGTAGGTTGTGATTGAGTCTGTGGTTTATTATCAGGTTTATTTTGTCCAACAACTAATTCGATATCAGATGGCCCCATCTTTTGGGATTTATCATTTTTAGTTTGATAAATAAATTTAGAATTACCATTTTTAACAAATCCCGTAATTAATCTCTTTTCCATCATTCCATTAGATAGTACTTTTACATACTCTAATTGATTCCACATATTATCAACAGGTGTTATCTTTTGTATTTGGTAAGTTGTTGTACCAATTCTAAATTTTTTTGGTTGTGTCTGTTCACTAATAACTCTTTTAACTATTTTAACCAAATCAGACTCGGTTAGTCTTACAACTTTTTTCATATTAATATTTTATTATAAATATACTACACAAATAAAAAACCCCTCCGTTTAAAAAGGGGTTTAAGATAATAAAATTATCAGATTATCTACAACAAGATGAATCACAACAATTTCCCTCACAATGATTTTTATCACAGTGGTCCATACCACAACACTCAGTCTGTTTAACACAATCCTTATGAGTATCACAACATGATGAACTCTTTAATGACCCACAACTAAACAAACCAATAGATAAGATAATTAATAATTTTTTCATAATAGTTTTTTATTATAAATACTCAAATTTTATTTCTTTAAAGATTCTTTCCAACCAAAATAAAAACCTACACCAACAATTATGTTCATTCCAAAAGATGCAATAACCTCATAAATGTCGTTATAAACATTAAGTGATAGATGGACATGACCAACAACCCAAAATGGAATAGATAGATTCTCAGCAATCCATATGATAAGATATTTTAAAAATTCTTTCATATAAATAAGTATCCAAAAACAAAAAAGGGGGTAGGGGGATTAAACCACTATTGCTCTAATAGTTTTAGTTCTCACAAAAAAAGGATTTGGTCCAGAATTAAATGACTCACCCATAATAAATATCCTTTTACCTTTATGTTCCTCCAAGAATGTTAAAATAAATTCCATGGACGTTAATATAAAATCAACCGTTTCGTATTCATCTCGGCTCACAAATTCTTCTCTTATAGAATTAAATTTTGAGGTTAATTGATGTTCCCTAATTATAGATACGGTATTTGTGCGAGATAAAAAACTTTCCCCATCAATAAAAATTGATGGTGAGTCAATGATTTGAAATTCATATGTTGTTCCCTTTCTTATTATTGTCTCAATTTGATAATCAAGTATTTCTTTAAGCTCTTGTTCTGTTGTATTCATATTATATATAAATATCTAAAAACAAAAAAGGGGGTAGGGGGAATTGAACGACGAAAAAAAATTATTTTTTATTTTTGAATTTTTTCTTGTATGTAATAGCACCTTCACTCCCATAAGGTTTCATATCAAAATCAATACAATCAATATCTTCACCAATAATATCAGAAAAATATTTAATAAGTATTTTTGAGAATACCTTCTTTCTATAAATCGGAACAAAGTTTGTTGTCATTAATATAGTTGTATCATATATTATAAGTGTATGTTTACATCTCTTAGTTTTAGACGTGCTTTTACTTGCATTAATCCAAGCAACCTCCTCACCATCAACAGTAATATCATAATGTAAATAACCCCCATTATCATTTTTTGATTTGGTAAATTTAGCATCCTTAAAAAATGCTTGAATTAACTTATAGACAAGTTTAGAATATTGTTCCTTTGTGATTCGGTATTTCATATTACAATAAATATATCAAAATAAAAAAGGGGGTAGGGAGGATTGGAACAACAGAAAAAAAATATTTTTATAATTCACCAACAAGTTCATCCAATCCCTCAATGATAATCCCACACTCAGAATAAAACTCGTAGTTACACTTACCCGTGTTCTTAGCTCTAAGAGTAACCAAAGAATGTTCCTGTTCAGTCAAAGAAATGGTGGATGCATACTTCTTACACAATAAAACAAAATCGTCAACACCAATAGAAGGATTCTTACATAACTCATCCATGATATACCCCATGGCAATCTTTCTGGGAACATAGTGGTCGTGAACAATCTTACCACCATCCTTAACTCCATTAGATGATAAACCTGTATGCCAAAACTTAGTGTTAGTTAAATCAAACAAAGGGTTGCGGTTCCTAGATAAAAACATATCATATAATACATCATTATCCTTAACTTCCAAATACCTCGGAACAAGACAAAGAAAATCCTTCAATGTCTCCTCAACCTTAACCAATTGTTTATTTGTAAGTTTCATAATACAAATATAATAAAAAAATTATTTTTTCCCAAAGATATTCATAAACTCTTTCTCGTAATCACGTCTCTCAACCTTAACGGTGTTTACACGAAAGGTAACAAACTTAACATCAGTATATATCATAGGAAATGACATGTTGATTTTATCACCCAACTTATCAGGAGATAATATCTCACTTGAATCCCAATTGTATGTAACATCAACAGATACCAAATACTCTGGGGTAGATTCAAAACTATCAACAGTATATGTAAATTTAGTTTCAAACTTATTAATAACAATTGAATTAATGCCATGTAAACTCTTCTTAAGAACCTTGAATAACATCTCAGGAAAAACAAATTCACCATCCTTATTATACGTTCTGTTGTTCATTGAAGAAACACGATAATCATTATCAAGATACGGATTAACAGTCATTCCTCCATTAGTTATAGTATAATTAC
>Ga0209296_1003662_pt1 | contig 10402 bp, 6 predicted proteins | sample S_130206_EF_Meta_FD_187319 | JGI IMG/M metagenome (GOLD analysis project Ga0209296, IMG submission 187319) | Freshwater microbial communities from Lake Simoncouche, Canada to study carbon cycling - S_130206_EF_MetaG (SPAdes) (version 2) | ecosystem: Environmental > Aquatic > Freshwater > Lake ...
AATGATCTTGTTCGCCATGTCTTCCACATCCCAGAAGTCAACCTTGAGCGCATTCACCAGCACTTCGCTCACGCCGGATTGGCGGCTGATCAATACTGGCACGCGATGACCAAGTGCCTCCAGCGGAGCGATGCCGAACGGCTCGCTCACGCTGGGCATGACATAGAGGTCGGCCATGTTGAATACACGCGGAATGTCCTTGCCGCGCAAGAATCCAGTGAAGAGGACCTTATGCCCAATACCCAATTCGGCAGCAAGTTGGATCATCGATTGCGCCTGATCACCGGAGCCTGCCACCACGAATTTCACGTCATCCATTTTTTCCAAGACACGCTTGGCTGCTTGGACGAAGTACTCGGGACCCTTCTGCATGGTGATACGACCAAAGTACAGAACGATCTTGTCGCGGCGCCCAATGGTGCTCAGGCCAACGGCCTTCGGATCAAGATCCACTCCGTTGTAGACCACTTCGCACTTGGCGGGGTTCACGCTGTATCGATTAGCGCAGATGTTCTTGGTGAGCATGCTCACGGTGATCACGCGCACGGCGGCGTGCATACCGCGTCGTTCAATGTTGTAAACCGCTTGATTCACATGTTCGCCGGAACGATCAAATTCCGTGGAGTGGACATGCACCACGAGTGGTTTTCCAGTCACCCGCGCCAGTGCAATGCCTGCGGGATAGGTGAGCCAGTCATGGGCGTGAATCACATCAAAGTCCCGATCGCGGCACGATTCCACAACAAAGCGTGCGTATGCCTCGCTCTGTGCGAGCAGATCGCCCGAGTAATCCGGAGTTCCAGTGCCGCTCTTCAGGGCCAACGCTGCGCCACGACCGTTCGACTCTGGGACGGCCGCTCGAACAGCGCGCACCATCTCCACCATCTCGGCCACGGCGGACGGATCGTCTGTTCCGAATCGTTCCCATGCTTCAAGCATGGTGAGTGCTTCTTGCCGTGCATTGTCATCAAGGTCTGCAAAGAGTTCGGGTGCCAGTTCCTCTGGAAGCGTTTCGCTACTCAGTGCTCCCGGGCGTAAGAGCCGTTGTGGTGCTGCGCTGGCAAGCGCGATGCGCTCCAGCACGATGCGTGCGCCCGCAGATGTGTAGGCACCGCTGGCCAGAAATGGCGCGGCAATCATGCGAATACTCTTGCCAAGGGCACTGTCGGTGATGCTCCGCGCGCCCCGCGCGCCGAGGGCATGAGCTCCAGAAATCGATCCGGCCGCAGCGCTCAATCCGCCGCCGCCTCCATTATTCAGCCCACCAGGAAGGCCCGCGGCGGCTAATGCTGCAGCGGCAGCACGTGCGTTGCTGTCCGGCAATCCCGCTGCCCGGCGTGCGGCAATTCCGCGATCGGTGGCGCGACGGTCTTGTGCAAGTCCGCTGGCATCCCCGGCCGTTGAGCGTGTGGCGATCGACGGTGCGTCCGCGCCGTGGCCCGGCACCACCAGATCAACATGCGACGCTTCGTCCCCGCGCACGCCCTTGGGTAGGACGAAGGTCACGTCCACATCCATGCCCGCAAGTGCCTTGGTCAGTCCATGGCATGCCGTGCCGAGTCCACCCGTAATAAACGGAGGGAACTCCCACCCGAGCATCACCACTTTCGGCCGACGTCCGATCATTCTGCGGCGCTCTCCTGCATATCGCCAAGTTGCGCAAATGCTGCCTCAAATGCCAAGAGGTAGGTCGCCACGCCAGCGGTTTCGTCGGCGATGCCCTCGAGCGGCACGCGACTGCGGAACACATAGACCTTGGCGTCGTCGCGGTAGTGCTTGACTTGCGGGCAACGATTTGGGAAGTCCAGGTTCACCAGTTCGTCGTCCACCAACTCTTCTGCAGTGTCGCGGCCTTCCAGCATGTCGCCTTCAATGGACTCGCTCAGCCATCGGTCCGCAGTCTCCAGTGCAACGGACCAGTGCCCGTCGGTCTTGTCGATCACGTACCACGCCTCGGCGGAAGCATCTTTGGCGCGGCAGCGAACCGCTGAGCCGTTGACGGTTGCATTCTGAAATCGACCGCTATCAAGCGCCAGTTGTACGAGTGATTGCAATTCGTTGCTCATGTGTGCTTTCTCCCTGAGGCGGCGTAGGATACTTGATCCATGAGCACCTCCTCTGAGCATGAATCCGCAAATACTCAGGTTGATGTGTGGACATCGCGTCGACTCATTCGGTGGATCGACAGCCATCTGACCGCCAAGGGCATCGATGCCCCGCGCGTATGCGCGGAGATGCTGGTTGGTCATGTGGTGGGCGCGGAGCGGATGCAGTTGTATATGGAAGCTGATCGACCGGCCTCCGCTGCGGAGCTGGAGCGGTTGCGCGCGCTGGTGGTGCGGGCGTCTCGACATGAGCCCGTTCAGTACTTGGTCGGGGAGGCGTGGTTCTGGTCAAAGCGATTTGCAGTCGGTCCCGCCACACTCATTCCTCGTCCGGCTACCGAACATCTTGTAGAAGAGGCAGTGCTGGCAGCCCGCAATGCCGCAGCCAACGGAGCGCGCCCCGTTCGCATGTTAGAGATTGGTACTGGAACTGGTTGCATCTCCACCTGTGTTGCGGCCGCGCTTCGCGGTCAGCGGCGCGGAACGGAGCCGACTGATACGCCGGTGCTGCCGATTGAAATTCAAATCGTTGCGACTGACCTGGTTCCTGCCGCGCTTGACCTTGCGCGCGCCAACGCGGCCGCGCATGGTGCAACGGAGGCCATTGAATTCCGTGCGGGTTCGATCTATGAACCGCTCACAGCAGCGGAGCAGGGAACATTCCATGTGTTGGTTTCCAATCCGCCCTACGTTCGTGACGACGAATGGCAAGAAATGAATGCCAATGTCCGGGATCACGAGCCGCGCACGGCGTTGGCAGGAGGTGCCGCGGGCATGGATATTCTGGCGCCGTTGATTGCCGGCGCGCATACTTGGCTTGTGCCGGGCGGGCGGCTCGTTGTGGAGATTGGTCATCGGCAGCATGACGATGTACGCGCCGCGGCAGCGGCAAACGCCCACCTTGGGGGCGTGGATATCAAGAAGGATTTCGAAGGTTTCTGGCGGATGCTGGTCGCAACGCGTAAATGATCAGCCGGGTGTAGCGACGAATGTTCGCCGCATTACCAATCAGCTTCCCTCAGCGCCCGCCAACGAGCGGTCGTTCGCCGCGCCACTCGGCAATGGCCTTACGGACTTCGTCCACCAGTTGCTGCGCTTGGAACGGCTTGAAGAGGAAGCAGTGCAGCCCCTCTTGCGTTGAGCGCACGATGGAGTGATTGGGGTCGTATCCGAATCCGGTCATCAAAATCACTTGAGTGCGCGGGCACGCTTCCTTGGCGATACGGAAGACTTCGTAGCCGTTGCGTTCTGGCATGCGGACGTCGCTGATCACTACGTCGTACGGCTTGCCTTCAGCAGCGGCGCGAGCAATGGCTTCGCATCCTTCGTTACTGGAAGAGAACCGATCAACCGCGCCACCAACTTCGGCAAGCACGTTGGCAACCACATCGCGCACTGGTTCTTCATCATCAAGCACCGCGAGGCGTCGTCCGGAAATGTCCGGATCAACACCCTTGCTGCGATCAAGCCGGTCAACCCCGAGCACCACTTGTGGTCCACCGGTTGCGCCACGCACGCGATTCTCAACGCTGGCGATGGCGCGTTCAAGTTCGGCAATGGCAGCCGCAGGAACATCGGGGTCGCGCTTCAGGTGCTCCACCGCGCCGCGAATCGCCGTGATTGGCGCAGCAATTTCGTCACGCAACGCGCCGCTCACGCGTTGGTTGGTGGTGTAGCGCTCGACCACCAGCATGTCCAAAATGTTCAGCGCCATCGCAATGTAGCGGCCAAACAACTCCAAGCACAGCAGGTCTTCATCATCAAACTGGTTGGGCAGTTTGCTCTCCATATTGATGACACCAACCACTTTGTCATGCAGAAGGAGCGGGGCGGTGATGCTTGATCGTCCGCCCTCAAGACCCGGGATATACAACTTGTCTAACTCAGAATCACTGCATACATACGGTTCGCCACACGCGGCAACATGGCCAGAGATGCCATTGCCTTCGGGGCTTGAGTACAGAAACCGTCCAGGCGGCAACGGAGGAATTCCGCGGCTTGTCACCAACTCCAAGCGTTGCGTGGCGTTGTCTAACAGACGCACTTCAAAGTCGTTCACCGCAAAGAGTCGGTCCAGCGCGGCGACGATCTTTCCTTCGATCAGCCCGAGGCGTTCGCCAACATTGAGCGGGTTGACAATCTTTGCGTCGAGCGCCAACAGGTCAGCACCAGCGGTATCGATTTGATCAACGCGGTCCAACACGCGTTGCCGGCTCGTGACATTGTGGAGCACTCCAACTGCGCGCGTTGATGCGGCCTTGCGATCACTGGATCCGTCGAGCGGGGTGATCGCCACTTCCCATGCACTGTCGCCAGCCTTGAAACTACGCAAGTGGGTGCGGCGACCGCTTCCGTCGTGGGCAAGTTCCGCTAGCAGATCTCGGCAGCAGTCGCAGAAGCGGCGCAACGTCTCCGCGGTGAGTGCTTCGAGCCGCTGGTTCATCCATAAGATTTCGCCGGCGCGGTCCACCACGCCAATCCCGTCGCCGATCTCCTCAAGGAGTAGGACGGGGTCGCTTCCATGCAGATCGTTTCGGGTTTGCGGTGACATCGCGCGTGCCGTAGGCGTTCGGAGTGATACAGGGCGGAGTGTAACCCGGCTGATGGGTAGAATCCGGGGATACTTTCGCCTTGGTTCCATCTAAGCCGAAAGCCTCCACCCAATGATTGAAGCGAACGGCATCGTGAAGAGGTTTGGACGCGTGATCGCCGTCGATCACGTGACATTCTCCGTTCCGGCCGGTGCGGTGTGCGGGTTCCTTGGTCCAAACGGCGCCGGTAAGACCACCACCATTCGGATGCTGGTGGGCGCGGTTGCGCCCGACGCCGGCGAGGTGTCCATGGCGGGGCTGCGGATGGACGCAGGATCAGCCCAAGCGCGCCGCGTGGTTGGATACCTTCCGGAGGAAAGTCCGGTGGAGCCGGACCTCACCGTCAACGAGTTTGTGGGGTTCCGGGCCGAGCTGTACGGGGTGCCGCGCGCGCTGCGCGCCGATGCAGTGACGCGTGCGTTGGCGCGCTGCAACGTCACTGATGTTCGTCACCGATTGTGTGGGCAACTCTCAAAGGGCTATCGACAGCGTGTGGGATTGGCAGCGGCCATTGTGCATGCGCCGCGCGTCTTGGTACTTGATGAGCCGACGTCCGGCCTAGATCCAAGTCAAGTGATTGACTTTCGTGCGCTCTTGCAAGATTTGCGTTCCGAGACCACCATCTTGCTCTCCAGTCATGTGCTTGCGGAAGTGGAAGCAAGCTGCGATCGCGCTGTGCTCATTGATAGCGGTCGCGTGGTAGCGGCCGGAACCATGGCTGAATTGCGAACGGTCGGAGCCGCCAGCGAGCGGCTGCTGGTGGAGTGCGCGGCCGACGCCAGCACCTCCTTGCGCGGAGTGCGCGGGGTACGTGCCGTGCGTTGCACGCAACTTGCAGACGGCTGGTTTGCCTGTGAAATTGATGCAGCAGACGGGGTTGACGCCACCGCGCTTGCCGAAGAATCTGGGCGCGTATTGGTGTCGGCTGGAAACGCGGTGCGTCGGTTGGAACGATCCGCCATTCCGCTCGAAGCCATCGTTCGTCGCATACTTGCTGGTGTCGGCGCAGGGTCATCGCACGCCGCTAGTGAGCCGGCACGCGCGCCGCTCGTCCCGCCATCACTGCCGGGGGCGCCATCATGACACTGATTCGCAGCGCCTTGGCCGTTGCTCGCCGCGAGTGGCGCATGCAATTGGGATCCGCACTTGGCTGGAGCGTGATGGCCGCCTTTGCTGCACTTGCTGGCACCGTCTTTGCGGTGGCAGTGTTTCGTAGCGGCGCGCCCGCCACGTTGCGCGGAACATTTATTGCGCTCGGTTGGGCGGTGTTGTTGGTGGCACCTGCAATCTCCATGCGCTCCGTGGTGGAAGAGCGGCGCAACGGAACGTGGTCATCGCTTGCTGCGTCACCGGTTGGGTTTGCTGCCATCATCGGCGGAAAATTTTCGGCGCTCCTTGCACTGCTTGCACTCACCATCACGGTTCCAGTAGTGGCGCAACTTGCCGCGCTGGAGTGGTTCGCACGGCCTGACTACTTGGAAGCGTGCACTGGAGTCATCGGTTTGCTCTTGGCGGGAAGCGCGTACTTAGCATCGGGCATTCTGATGTCGGCATTGGTTGGCAACCAAGTGGCGGCGTATCTGTTGACGGTGTTCTTGTGGCTCACTTGGATCGCCATTGCGCGCAGTGCTCCAGCGCTTCTCTCTGGAAACGCTGCATATGTTGGATTTTCGATCGACCCGCTCCGCCGCCTCGATGACTTTCTGCTCGGATTGATGGACACGGGCAACGTGGCGTATTTCACAGCCATTGCTGCGTGGTTCCTATGTGCGGCCACCGTGGTGGTGGCGCGTGCGTCACTGGCTGCACACGTGGCAGGGCGGTGGCGCATTGTGGTTGGTCTTGGCTGCGGTGCCGTCATGGCAGTGGCGATCGTTGGAATGGCCGACGCGCCGCGACTGCGTGTTGTGGGTGATATGACCAAGTCACGCGCGTACACGCTTGCCAGCGAAACACGCGCAACGCTTGGTGCGCTCGACGGCGATTGGCAGATCGCGGTGATTCTTAGTGCGCCGGATGCGGGCGTGGCGCGTCAAGTGGATGAAGTGCTCGCGCGCATTGCTGAGTGCCCATCGAAGGATGGTCGCATTCGCGCCACGCGTATTGATCCAACCCAGCCTGCGGATGCCGCGCGTTATGAAGCTGCGTTGGAAACGGTGCAGTCGCGCGATGCATCCGCGCTGCAGCAACACGCCGAAGCGATCCGCGCGGGTCGTGCAGCGTTTGATCGATTGACACGCGTCGCCGCGGTGCAGGCGCCTCTCCTTGAAGACCTGGTGACGGCGCTGCCCGCGCAAGATCCGGCTCGCGCGGAGCTTGACGCATTGCGTGGCGGGTTTGTGCAATTGGTAATTCAGAAGCGTGCCTTTGATCGCTCCATTGAGCAGTTGCGCAGTGCGTCAGACGCTCGACCGTTTCCTGATGAGGCGCGCGCCGCCGCTGCGATTGCTGCCAATCTCAAGCACTGGAGCGAAGAGTTAGCCGCCGCTGCACGCGCGCTGGCCGATCGCGCCGCGCAGCGCGTTGACTCGGCGGCGCTGGCCGCGTGGCTCACGGGCGCTCCCGGGGAGTTCACTGCGCTGGCGCGTGAATTGCGTGTTGCACAAGACGGTCTTGATCGCCTTCCCAAGTTGTGGGGTGCAGAAGTTGGCGCGGCACTTGCCGCTGGTGATTGCGCCATCATCACCGGGCCATCGGGCGTTGCCACGGTGCCGGCGTGGCAGTTAGTTGCCGGCGCAAGCGGCGGATCCATTTCCTTTGATCGCCGATTCCGCGGGGAGCAGGCCATTGCGTCCGCACTGCGCGCGCTCAAAGTTGGCAAGCCACCGGTGGCGGTCTTTGTACATGCGGGTGCTCTTGGAATTCTGCGACCGTCCGCCGACGGAAGCGACCTCGCCGCCGCGGCTGATGCGCTGCGCGGCGCACGCTTTGAAGTGCGCGAATGGACTCCTGCCGATGGTCCGCAGCCAGCAGTTGCCGCAGGAACAACCGTCGTGTGGATCATCGTGCCGCCGGCCGATCGTGATTCCGTTGATGAGTCGCCGCGCGAGCGCGCGTTGCTCTCCGTGGCGCGTCGATTAGTTGCGCAGGGTGAGCCGGTCTTGCTTTCCGTTGGGCCAAGTCTGCTGCCGTTACTTGGCCAGCAGGATCCATGGGGTGCGTTGTTGCGCGGTCGCGGCATGGCGGCGCAGACGGGGCGCACCGTGTTGGAACTGGTGCCAACTGGTCCAGATCGCGCAGAAACCAGCGCGGTGCAGACCACGGTTGCGGGCGGCATTGAGAGCGCCGTTGGGCGCGCGATTGACGGTCAGCGCCTGCGACTTGATCGACCGATCCCTCTTGAATCAGACCCTGCCGCGGCGGGCGTTTCCGTAGTGGTTGGCATTGAACCCGCCGCGGAGCGTTGGATTGAAGACGATTGGCGTCGCGACCTCAAGGGTCGCATGGAGGCGCCTGAATCCAAGCGGTTTGACGCTGAAGTTCCAGTGGTATTGGTTTCCGGTGCTCCGCGCGCCATGCTGGTTGGTTCGCCCACGTGGATGACCACGGCGGTTGCGGACGCTGCGGACGCACTTGGCGGCGGGCGGATTGCGCTTCGTAACCCCGGTAATCGTGATCTGCTTGTCAATGCAGTGGCGTGGCTTGCCGGTCGCGATGATTTGCTGGCGGGATCGGGTGCTGGTCGTGAAGTTGGACGACTGCCGCGATTGTCTCGCGCAACGGTTGGCATTGTTGGATCAATGGAAGCGTTCGCGGTGCCGGCACTCATTGCCGCACTCGGCGCGTCGGTCGTCGTTCGCCGGAGGATGCGCACATGAAGACGCGTTCCATCTACATCTTGGCGGTCACGGCGTTGCTCGCGGTGCTCGGTTGGTGGTCGGTGCGTGGGCACAGCGACGCATCCGCGGATCGCTCCGCGCGCGCATCGCTCTTTGCAGCCGATGAAATTCCACTTGAACAGGTTGATCGCATTGAATTGATGCGCAGCAATGAAGAACCGATCGTCTTTGTGCGCACGGCAACAGGATGGATACAACAGTCCCCGTTTGCGCACCCAGCGGATCCAGCATCAATCCGAGAAGTGATTGATGTCAGCGCAGCGCTGCAAACCACGCGCGCCATTGATCCGGCGACCATTGATCCCGCAGCGCGCGCGGCGCTTGGTTTGACGCCGCCCGCGGCCACATTGAAGCTGGCGTGGCCGGGCGGCGAACGCAGCGTTGAACTTGGACGTCGCACCGTGGCGGGTCGAGCGTGGGCACACGTGATTGGCCGCGCGGAAGCTGCCAGTATTGATGCATCACTTCATGCCATTGCAGTGGATGGTGATCCGCGGCAGTGGCGGTCGACGCAACTCTATGAGCCAGGCCCTGCTGATGTTGGCGGTATCGAATTGCGCTACGGATTGGCGCCGAGCCAGCACCTAACGCTGTCTCGCGCTGCGGGGAAGTGGCGCATTGAGTCGCCCGTATCCACACGCGCCGATGCCGACGCGGTGCGCGGATATCTAGAGGCACTTGCGCGCGCCCAAGCGGATGCATTTGTCACCGACAGTCCAAATGATTGGAGCACCTTTGGCCTATCCGCTCCAGAGCGCACCGTGCGTTTGTTTGCGGCCTTACCACCCGATGTCATTATTGGCGCGATTGATGTTGGCGTCACCGCTGCTGAAGGTGCACAGGAACGATTCGGCCGCATCGCCGAGCGAGCAACGGTGGTGCAACTTGGAACCAAAGCATTGGCGGCACTCTTTCCACCGCCGGCATTCTTTGTTGACCCACGTGGTTCCGATGTCGTGCAAGCCGACGTGCGCGCAGTGACATTCACTGCGTTTGATCCAACCGGCGTCAGTGACGCCGCTGCTACCGCACCAGGCGCTGCGCCTGCGCCAGCATTCCGCCTCGAACGCACCCTTGATGGTTGGAACATCACCACTCCGGGCGCTGATCCGCGCCCCGCCAGCACCGAACGCGCGCGCAAACTTCTTGCACAACTGTGCGAAGCCCGTGCGCCAGCAGTGGCCTTTCAGCGCATGCCGGAAGCGCTGCGGATTGGTGAATTCACGCTCTTTGGAGCCGGTGGCGTGCAACTTGCGCGCGTTCGCATTGCACATGAGCCCGAGGGGCAGTGGGCTATTGATAGTGACGACGGTGTGCTACGCGTGTTCCCCAAGGGCTTTGATCTTGCGATGGATGCTGCCGCGTACCAAGTGAATCGGTAACTAGTGCGGCGCCGCGCATCATCATCCACCAACTCGACGCACTTCCACCGCATCAACGCCGCGCATTCCGTGCCACATGCATGGCAACCCCGCCAACTCTGCGGCGCTCATCGGCGCCATGCTGCGCGGTCCTGCATCGCCGATCGTGTGCGGTGCAGTAAATACCCAAGCGTCATTGATCAGTCCTTCCGCATGCAGTGATCGAACGAGTCCCGCGCCCGCTTCCACCAATACGGTGGACGCACCGGTGCGGTCGCTAGCTGGAAGCGTTACGCACTGCGTTCGGAGTGACGCAAGCAGCGATCGCAGTCCGTCAACTGCTCGTACTTCAACGCCGTGCTCGCGCAGCGTGTGGGCATGCACACTGCGTGCAGCAAGCGCTTCCGGCGTGCACGCCACCACCGTGGGTGTTTCACGCGCGGTGCGAATCAACGCGCGATCAACGCCAATACTCAGGCGCGGATCCCACACCGCCCGAACCGGCG
>Ga0209296_1003663_pt1 | contig 10402 bp, 18 predicted proteins | sample S_130206_EF_Meta_FD_187319 | JGI IMG/M metagenome (GOLD analysis project Ga0209296, IMG submission 187319) | Freshwater microbial communities from Lake Simoncouche, Canada to study carbon cycling - S_130206_EF_MetaG (SPAdes) (version 2) | ecosystem: Environmental > Aquatic > Freshwater > Lake ...
GGTTGGCTATCTGCTGTAAGGTGAAGTGATCTAAATACCGGATACGAAGTAACGTTTGATCTTCAACTTCAAGTTTAGTAAAACCAATCTTAATATCAATTAGGTTGGCAAGTAGGTTGCCACCTTCAGAAGGACTAGAGGCACCACGAGGCTGTCCATCTTGAATCATATCTTGAATCTGTTCAAGCACCGTGTTGTCAACGACGGAGGCAATAACATATGGAAGTAATTGACCTAGAGTGTAGCCTTGGTAGTAAGCCTCATCAGTTATCTGGTAGCCAGACTTAGTTGCCTTCTCACGTCTTGAGTAACGCTCAGCTGCTCGCCTCATCTGCCACGCTATGCGTGACTCAGCGTGCTTACGCTTATCAGCATCAGTTGCTTCTGCTAATTGGTCAGCAATCCAAGCGGTGCGTGTTAGCGCCCACGAGATACACTCTTGTAATACATCATCACGTTCGACGTAAGCCTTGTATCTGTTATGAATAGCACGAGCAACGCCAGGTGCTAGATCAAATACAACTGGATCAATGGCCGTCACTCAGGCCACTTACCATCCAGTACCAGTAAAGCGATGGCGCTGTAGTTAAGTAAATCAATAAAGCTATCGCGTAGCGATTCGTTCTCAGGAGTAGCACCGCTATCAATCAAATGATTAATGCGTGCTGTCTTATCCCACATACGTACACGCAAGCCGTTAAGCGGCCCACCTGGAGCGCCAGCGATATTGCTTGGGCCATAGTCTGCGTGCTTCTTTAGAAGCAAGTTACCGGCACCATCTAGCACGTCCCACATTGCTGCTATGAACGCGTCGGTATCGGCCTTACTGTTAAGGTTTCGTTCGCTCTGTCCGAGCTTAGGATCTGTAAGCCCATAGTAAGCATAGTCTGTAGTAGGTTTTGCCACTCTTGATCGGTCATACATTGATCTCTCCTATCAGTAGTTTACGGGTTGAGTCAGCGCCATAGGCTAGGTAATAATCGTTGATGTCCATATTAGGTGGAAGTGTAACGATTGTAGAGTTCATCACCTCGTTAGCCACGCGCTTAGAAAACTCTGCCCCTGGATTAGAACCATCTTCTTTAACATCATTGTCACCGACAATGTATACAGTTTCATAACCACCAAATAGCTTTGGAAAGTGTGGCTTCCAAGCAGCTACTCCAGGTACACCGACTGCCGGTATATCTAACACGCCTGATACCACAACAGTATCAAGTTCACCTTCACATATAACTATGTAAGGTTTCATAATAGTCACATCGGATACGTTATAGAGGTGAGCCTTCTGTCCGGTAGGACTACCGTACTTTGGTTTGCCTTCGTCTAGTCTGCGGAACTTGAACCCCACGCAAGAACCACTAGCAGTAATGTAAGGAATAGAGATCCAACCTTGATACATTTCGTGACCGTTGATCGGCTCGGTAATCGTACCGAGTTGGTACTTGGCCGCAACAACTTCAGAGATCCCACGTGCGTCGAGGACGGCTAGCGCCTCTGGACTTATTGCCTGAGCGTATCGCTGCGCCGCTTCCAGCAGCAATTTCGATTGCGCGTTTGAGGCCATCGTTAAACTCCAAGTTCTCTAGGATACAGACAAGATTGACTGCGTTACCACCCTTACCGCAGGTATGACAGAAATATAAATTGCTATAAGTATCTATGACAGCTGACTTACGACTGTCATTGTGAAGGCAACAGCGAACCGATATATTCTTGCCTTCCTTAACTTCCCCACCAAAAGCAGAAACAATAGGTGCTATGGGGATTGAATTTGCATCAACGGAACCTTTGAATCCTTTGTTTTTACGTACCCTGGACCAGTCCTGTGTTGACATACGCACCCTTTCATATCGCACTTCTCGTGCTTATGTGCGGCACGCTTCAGGTGTCCTAACTTATTCTCTGCACCGGCTTGGGTACAGTGTTGGCACATCACGCTTGATCCCAGTCGTCATCCTCAACCTCAAAGGTAAAAGGTGTGTGGGTAATACCCCAGATAACTAGCTTCTCATTGTTAAACCAGTTGCCTAAATTCTGTGCGGTCATACCAATAAATCTTTGTAGACTAAGCATCAACATCGGGAACCTCCGGTAGGTATTCTTCTACCGCTTCTTCTGTATCAGCAGCAGCAATTGCTTCATCTAAATTCTGTACATTTTCTTCTAAAATCTGTACATCTTCTTGTACGACTTCTTGTACGACTTCTGGATCTACTGGCCCTGTTGACGTACTGATTACGCCTTGTGGTACTGGTGTCATTTCTTCTCCTCTAGCCATTGTTTTAGATCTTGGATTACCCAAGCGTTCTCTATGCCTGAGTTGCGACGCTTAACTATCACGTAGTGCAGCGGTACTTCCCCTTTACCGCGTGCCTTAGCGTAGTTAAGCGCCTCAACCTCAGCTTCTCTCCAGAACTCCGGCAGTGATAATGTACCTCGGTTCTTGAGTTCGAGGATGAACGTTTCTCCCGCTATTACAGCGACTAGATCACCCTCGTCTTTGGCACCAGCCTTAGTCAAACGTTCAGCGCTTACACCTTTATCGCGTAACCACTTCATAACATCTGTCTCAAACTTGGCACCTTTGCGGCCATTCGGATTAGCCATCTAGCTTTACCTTATTGACCACAAATACTTGTTGTCCATCTTCTTCATCTATACGGACAATACCTGCCTGGATTAACAAAGAAGCAAAAGCTGCAAAGTCTTTCTCTAATTTAACAATACGATTCTTTACATACTGTATTTCAGTCTTCGACATTGTAACTCCCTTGATATCCAGCTATAACATCGCGTCGTAGCATCCAACCAAACTGGTCTTCATCGCCAATCTGGCACGCAGCATAGTTTACTAGCAGTTGTGCGAAATTGGAAGCATCTGCTGTGTGTGGCCCAAAGCGATTCTTTACTGCGGCAACTCGCAACGTTGCCTGTCCTGGGTCATAACCCAGAGTCAGGATCAACGCCGGTAATTGACTTACCTTGCCGTGAATAGCCCTACGATGTGGTGGCATAGTAGGACTTCCATACTCGCTCTGTTCCGATACGTGATGCAGTACTAGTACGCACGCTTCTGTCTTGCGTGCCATATCGTGCAACTCCATCATAATCGCACGTAGCCCTGCCCACTCATTATCAGTCTCTGCTGTTACGTTCATTAAGTTATCTATAACTATCAGCTCTGGAGCGTGACCGTATAGTTCAACATATGCCCGTATCTCTAACTCAAGATCATCAATAGATGGAGATGAATCAAAGACCCACTTGATGTGGCTTAACTTCTCAAAGCGGGAGTCGTAATAATGACTATCGCCTGCTAAGTTATTCTCAACAGAAACCTGTGAGTGACCGCTGACGTGGGCGGCCGCCCTCATCATAACGGTTGTTGTGTCAGTATCAGCAGAAAAGAAAAGCGTAGGCACTTGCGCTTTGATTGCGTAAACCAATGCGAACATTGACTTACCAGCATTAGGTGCTGCTGCAACCATACACACTTGCCCACGCCGAAACTTAATCTCCTTGGCAGCTAAGCCAGCCCACACATCCGGTAGTGGTGTTGCTCTGGTGAGCACACCGCCCCAAGCGCGGGAAAGATCAAGCACGTTTTTCCTCCTGAATGTATATTTGATTTTGCCTTCTGATCTGGACACGTTCTTTTGGAGTTAGTCCACCCCACATACCCCAGAGTTCTTTTTTAAGACCCCATTCGGCACATTCAGCTTTATGTGGACAACTGTTGCAGATTGATTTTGCGAATCTATAATCGGTAATAACTTTTAGTTCACTGTCATCAACTTCTTTTTCAGCAAACCAAAAGTCACCGCCAACCTGAGCACAACTGGGAGCTTCATAATCTTGAGGCTCCCGCACGGACTACTTAGCCCAGATAGTTTGGCACTTGTCTGGCGCACCGGCAGGTGTTGGACACATCCAGCCTGACCAAGGACCCTTGGCTGATACACCTGACTTGAAAGTCATTGGCCCGTGCTTACAAGCATTACCTACTGGAGCAGATGTTACCGGTGCTGCTACTGGTGTGGCCTTAAATTGCTGAGCAATAGCAGATACAGCAGGTGATACAGCAGCTGGTGCTACTGAACCTTGTGATAATTCTTTACCAGTAGTGATGATGTTCAAAGCGTTCATTGAAATATCCGCAAGTCCTGCTTCTAGTTCACGAACATTATCTGCGTAGATATTGATAAGAGTTCCATCGGCTAACTTATAGTTCACTTGGAACTTGGTTGAATCTGGTGCTGACATTTACTTTCCTCCTATTTGTTTTACTGATAAGCGCTGACTCTCAGCGCCCACCTTCTTAGGTAAATAACCTAAGAGTTTTTCGACCTCGCTACTATCAATGGTTTCGCGACCTTTGACAGTTGACCAACTTAATTCGATACCGCTGTTAGTGGTACCAAGTAAACCTACAAAAGATTCTTTCAAAGAATCCTGTTGTGTTTCTAACGTTTTGATTTCTCTTGCTAACTGTAAGTACAACAAAGCATTTCTGTCAACATCCGCATCATCAATGATTACATCACTAACTGCGGTACGTTCTTTTTTTAGACCATCGCATCCCATCTCACCAGATGCGTCATAGAACTGGCAGTAATGCTGGCAGTAACTAGCATCCTTTTCCGGTGCTGGGAGTTCCTTTGATTCCTTAACAGTTGCGAGCCAACCGAGTGCCTCTAGTGCTAAAGATTCGTCATAGGCTTCTGTGTGAACCTTGACATCTCTCTCATCACCGTCCCGAGCAATCGCAACCAGCGACACTCGGTTGACGTCGTAACCGTTTTTGGATAGGAGGTATCCGTAGAGTTGTACCTGCCAGCGTTGCTGTGTTGAAGGAAAGAATCCTAAGTTTTTCAACTTAGAAGTTTTCCAGTCAATCACATCGCCAGTTGCTGGTACAAATAAATCAATGTGGGCTTTCATTCCTTCGTATTCAACTTCAGCTTCGATCATTAACTCGTCGTTACCGGCAAGTGCCTTCTCGATCTCTGCGTGTATAGCAGTACCCATAATGGCTGCTAATTTCAGTTGATTACTATTGGTTTCTGGTTGACCGTTTAACCGGTACCAAACCTTACGTCGGCATCCACCAACTTCTGATGGGCCTATCTGTACCTGTGTTGAACGAGACTTCTTAGCATCAGCTGCGTGAAGTGCTGATAGCAATAGATCCTTTGGATCAGTAAAGTCGCTCACGAGAAGTGCCCCTTACCAGGTTTGCTGCTTGGAATAAACCTTTACAGTAATCACATTCACCGCAACCATCTTTACAAGTAAATGATTCTATGTCTTGCGCAAGTGACTCGCGTAACTCTTTCATCTGTACTTCAATTGTCTTTTCCATCGCTACCTCCTATAGCTTTTCTTGTACCACCAACTGTAAAGGCTTACCAGTATTAGCGTCAAGGACTGAAGCTATTTCAACGGCACGACGGGCGTGTCGCTTGGCGTAATCTAACTCCATATCAGATTTGCGGATTGAATACAGGTAGCCAAGAGCAAGCTGCCCACCACTACCAATGCCATAAGTTCCGTGATCTGTTTGGAAAAAAGAGAGATCACAAGCAACCCTAAAGATATTACCGTTAAAAGCAAAGAGATAATCAAAGCCACCATCTTTATCCACCTTATTCCATTCGTAGTTGTTTTCGTTAAACGCCGTGATGATACTTGGGATCACCTTAGCTCCCATATAATGTACTGGATTCTCACCGCGATATGCCGGTGGCTTCCAATTGTAAGACAAGATATCTCCTGGACGTATATCACCGGAGATTCCTATTAGGAACTTACCCACCTCAACGATCTTGGGCGTACTGGTCGAGGTACTTATTAGGTTGTCTTCTGTGATCTGCGAGTCAGCGCAGAGCACGGCGTAATAGTCTGTCTGAATAGCTGAGATCGTTGTCATACCAGAGATCATACTAGGTATCGGCGTGTCTTACCGGTGACACGCTACCAGTTTGGCTACAATATGAGCCGTGAGGCGAATTAAGCAGGCAGAGCGCCCTTCAGGGCGCGATAAAGGTACTGTACGGCGGCTGTTCCGTCTACCCACCCTGTCAAAAAACAAGCGTAGCTTACCACCTCTATTTGGCAGCGACCTTCGGGAGCTGGGACCAATCCACGTCTGCCCCTGTGGCTCCCAAGTCTTTAACATTATGGCTTCTTTTGAAGACCACGAATTAATCTGGTATTTCCTTGACGCCACCTGTGTCAGTTGTGGTAATCTGGTAACAGTTCCGTGTCCTGCTGATGCGGAATAGGGAGCAGATCTCCCGAAACGAGTGCTGATCCTGGGTACGATGTTAAACTGCCCAACTTTTAGGCAACAAAAAATAGGCCCCCACTCCGGTTAAGGAGCAGGGGCCATTGCCTCGCAGTCAAACTACTTCTTTAAGAAAGTCATTTCATCTTTAGGGTTTGCCCACTTGACGATTACTGGTACTAATGAAATCCAGATTGCGTTAATGCACTGCTTCCAATCGTGACCTGTAAATTCAAGTGGTGACTTACCAATAATACCTACAGCCATTACTGCGCTATAGGTTAGGTACTTTCCCCAAGTTTCAAATATCTTTTTATTGATCTTCATTTGATCTCCTTTTTAGGTAATGGCTTAACTGTTGCTTTCATTTTTGCTACTGCTTTAACTTCTCCAAGCCAAGGGAACCAAGGCGAGGTGTCATTTCCACAGCCATCTTTAATGGAAATGTGAAGGTGATGGTTGTGCTGGTTGATGCCTTCGTACTTTGTTTCACCGTTAGTTGCTGACCAAATCTTGCCGTGAAAGATTACATACTTAACGCGCTTATCGCCTTGAATCTTTAGGTAGATATCAAAGCAATCAATTCCATTAGCAGGATCGTGGCTTAGATCCACACCAAATCCTGAGTTATGGTCAGAGTTTGGGTTCTGCTTCTGGTGTGCTGCTGATGGAAGCAATCCATCGCTTGCCTTCTTGCGCTTTGGGCGCAGCGCTGTTGCTTGACGCAACACTGCGATAGCAGCTGGCGTTGCTTTCTTTGCTAATGGGTTCATTCTGCCTCCAACTTAGTTTTGATTATTGCTTGGTTAATTTTTAATTCGGTAATGTCATCACAGATATTATTGATTTGATCTTTCATAGAACCACCACCATTTTCATATAACTGGTATTCAATGCGATCTAATCTGCGGTTCATTCTGCTAAAGAATTTATAGGCTGCTGTAAAAATAACTACTGTTTCACAAAATGCCCAAATACCTGATAGCAATAAACTGCCATTGTTGATAAACATAGCCGCCACTATGCTGTCCGAATTGTGACTAGGAGCAGACCACCGTATCCAGAATATCTTTTATCTGTAGGTGTGCGGTTCATAAAGTCCATCTCCTCAATAAGTCCAAGGTAAGATTCACCGGTACGGAAATCTTCTACCTTGATTAAGTCACCAAGGTTTTCAATTGATTGCATAGTTAACAAGCGGTTGTAAGCTGATCCTTCATAACCTGCTGGGTTATTAAACTTATCCATCTCACTGTCGTAAAGTTCTACTGGATATTGGATTAAACGCTGACGCGCAATAGATGGCAATACTTGAATCTGGTAGCCAGTAAATAATGGACCTTGAGAAGTATTAGTACTTGACCTAGACATTTCAAACTTAAAGCCTAGGTACTGCTGAGGTGTAGCAGGATATGGAATACCAATTTGAGTAATGTCTGCACCTTGATCGAAGGTACCGATCTTGTATTCAGTACCGGTAGCATCAATTGAATAGATGTTTAACGCACCATTAGTTGACTCATAGCGTGGCTGTAAGAACTTAAAGATTTTATTTTCAAGTGTGTTGTAACGGACATAGCCAGTACGAATAGTTCCGACAGGTGTTAGACGTGTAGCTGTTTCAATGTAATTCTTACCATTAGTTGTACCATTATTAGCAGTAGAAAATGCTAAGCGGTTTGTATTGCCTACAAAGGAACAGGCTGTAGTAATAAAACCAGTAGTATCAGGATCGTATAGATCCCAAGCATAGGCAAAGACTAAGTTAGTTCCCACCTGTTGACCTAGGTTTACACGTGTTACTCCAGGGTGGCCATCTACGTTAGTAGTTGCCCAAAGGTATTGGTCATAGCCAGCTACGTCATACACTGGTGTATCTGTTTCAAAGATCAGTGGGCCATAGGCAATAGATCCATCAGTTGCTGATACATCTGCTACACGCAAGCCAAGGCTAGTACCAATAGCCATATAGCCAAGGTAGTAATAAATGCGGAACGCAATTTCACCTACTGGTAATTCAGCAGCCGTAATAGCGCTAGTCAAAGTAGGCATAGCACCAGAGGTGCTTAGTGTGAACTTCTGGATGGTTGATTGGATGCCGTTAAAGCCTGCTAAGTAGATAGCAGCACCGCTAGAAGTAATGCTTGTGTAAACAAAATTTGGATTAGGGTGTGTATATACAGCGCTAGGTAGGGCAGTAGCAGTTGTGGCAAATTCATACACAGCATCATTGACAACCATTACTAAACGTTCTTTGGTGAACTCAATAACTGCGTTAGTTGCCACAATAGATGGATGCGTAAACATAGAAGTATCAGCAGTTGTAACATCGCCAGTTAATGGTTTTTTGTATACTTGTAATTTACCGGTAGCTGTATTATTAGTTACCCAATAAGCATAAGTTCCATCATCACAGATGGCATATACTGGGTAATCTGTGCCTGCTGTGTAATCAATAAAGTGGGTTAGTTTGCCACCCACATCAATTTTATCTACATCGTATTGATCCCAAAGCAAGATAGCGTCTTGGGTTACTGTGCCAGCGGAGGCAACTGAAGTTACATTGGTTGCTGTCTTGGCATAAGAAATAGTTGTAGCAGCTACTGCGGTAAGGACGTAGGTACCGTTAAAGGTAGCATCCATATTATCTACATTGATAGTAGATCCAACTGTTAACTTATGAGCGCCAATAGTAAGAGTTGCCACGTTAGAAGTTAATGCTTTATTAGTGACAGTCCAGCTTGGTCGGATAGATCTAGTGATCTGAAACGGGCGCTTGTTAGGTTGTAAATTACCGGTTGTGTAATGGTAGTTATCTACATCTTTAAGTAGTGTTGCCTGTCCTTTAGTCCAGACATCAACACCAGTACTCCAAGTGTATTGAAAGCGTAGCGACTCATCTTGTGCTGGCTCAAAGAACTTAACGCCTTGACCTAAATGAAAGGTTGACTGTGAGCGTAGCCACCAACCAGTAAGCGTTTGCTCACCAGGTTCGCGGGTAGTATCTAACTGTTGCTTACGATACTGGGCTGTAACTCTGCGATAAGGACTTTCATCGCTAGTAGTCAAGAAGAATGGAACGCCACCAAAGGCTACGTCGTAGGCAACACCAGTTGCTGCGTAGCTTTGAGATCCGGCTGGGTTAGATAACGCATAGGGTATTGCCTCGGTGATATCGTCGCCATAAGCCATTAACTAACTCCTTAAAATAGAAATAAAAAAGGAGCAGTTTAGCCACGTGCTCAGGTGGTAATGCTTAAAACAAATTACTTAGTTAATGCTGCGATTTCCTCAGCAGTTAATCCAAGTGTTGCCAACTTAGCCTGTGCTGATGCCTTCGCATCTGCTTCAGCCGCAGCAACTGCATCAGCTTCTGCCTTAGCAGCAGCAGCAGTAATAGCATCTAGTTCGCGTTGCTGGATTTCTTCCGCAGTTAGCGGTACCTCAACGGCTATTCCTGTAGCGCAGTTAACTTCAATTTTGATTGGTGTATCGGTCATTAGATTATCTCCTTGATTGTGTGTGCTTCATTTGAACAGTTCCATCGGCAAGTTGCCTCATCTAGCGTTGCTTCATCGTGGCACTTAGGCAAGATGAAGGCATCACGGGTGGCATCATAAGTCATACCAATTCCCGCATAGTTGTAACGGATATTATTGTTGTAACTTGTCTGAACCCAGACACCGCCCAAGCCAAGTTCGTTGGCTAGGAAGTCTTGCCCTCGATGTTCTTGCTCATTCGGTACAACTAATACCCGTAGAACGGTTCCACCGTTAGGGTCTATTTCTGCAAAATGCGCCATTGTATTTTCTCCTTACGCTGCCAAGTAACGAATGATTACTAAACCGCTGCCACCAGTGGTTCCAGGGCCACCAGAACCAGCATTTCCAGCACCACCGCCACCGCTACCAGTATTAGCAGTTCCATTGGCAGAACCAACACCACTACCAGTTCCGCCATTGCCACCGCCACCTGAGCCACCTGTACCGCCAGTCGCGTTACCGCCACCAGCACCACCGCCAGCGATATAACCACTGACTCCTAAACCAAGTGTTGTAAGTGCAGTTGATAAAGCACCCCAGTTGGTAACGGTATTAACGCCAGCGCCACCAG
>Ga0209296_1003664_pt1 | contig 10401 bp, 5 predicted proteins | sample S_130206_EF_Meta_FD_187319 | JGI IMG/M metagenome (GOLD analysis project Ga0209296, IMG submission 187319) | Freshwater microbial communities from Lake Simoncouche, Canada to study carbon cycling - S_130206_EF_MetaG (SPAdes) (version 2) | ecosystem: Environmental > Aquatic > Freshwater > Lake ...
TGGGTATCGCCCTGGCAGGATTGTTCGAGTGAAATGCCATGACTGGATTTTTGTAACCATGCCCCCCGAAGAACGATTTAAATCTTTGGAAGAACTCAAACGCTCCGCCATCATGGGCCTGCCTTAAGAAGTAGAAAACTAGGCTGAGCCAAGTTTTGGAGACGCTAAGATAAGTCCATAGCCAGTCTTCTGCTTAACTTCTGTGTAAATCCGTGTTCATTCGTGGCAAATCTTGTTTTTTCTTGTCTAACAGTTCTAAAGCCAGTCTTCCGCTTCTCTTCTTGTACCTGCGCATCCCTGGTTTAATCCAAAAAGGCAATAGATTTGAATTTTATAGTCTCATTCATTATCCTTGCAAATTTAACCAAAAGGCAAGTTTTAGTCCCATTAGAGGGTTTCTAAGTAAGTGGGTGGAATCACGCTGGATTTCTAAATTTCGGGGCTATTCCTGAAAACAATAACCCAATTCTAACTGTGTTGTCAGAGGCGAATTGAGGAATTTTTGCAGCCCAATAGTAAGGTTTATCGCCTTATACAGCTTAATAATGTATCTTATAAAATATGTTAAATATCTTTTGTATGGTTGTTTTTGTGATTAAATGTTGCAGAAATAGTAATTCTTTTGTAGTAGGTACTAAAAGAGCATGAGTTTTTGGTTAAAACTTTACTTTGCCCTTAGTTTTCCTATCAATTTGCATTAAATCTGATTATTCCGATGTAATAATTATAAATTAGCAAGTTTGATTGTTTAATAAAGCCTTTTTAGCTTATAACAGGGTACTATGTAATAGAAGCATTTATTTATCAAAGGAACTTTCTCATGTTCAAAAATAAAAACTTATTAGCTCTAAGTTTAAAATTCCTGATTCCGGTTGGATTGTTTATTTCTCCTGATGCTCTCTTTGCACAACGATATAGGATGATTTTGCCTCCTGCTCCACCACCGCCAGGCCCTTTAAATAATACAGTTCAAGCACAGATTGCTAACCAAAATCTTAATTTTAATACTGGAAGCAGTTCTAGTGGCGGCCAGACTGGTATAGGCGGAGGTGGTGCTTTCCAACAAAGTACCGGGGGAATTCAGGGAACATCACAATACACACAAAATAATAGTCCGGGCATGCAAATCTCGCAACTTTATCAAATCCCACTTTCTACAGGTGGTGGGGCTATGGGTGGCGGAGGTGGCTTCGGCCAAGGCGGTGGCGGCGGTGGCTTCGGCCAAGGCGGTGGCGGCGGTGGGTTCGGCCAAGGTGGTGGTGGCGGTGGGTTTGGCCAGGGCGGTGGTGGCGGTGGGTTTGGCCAGGGCGGTGGCGGCGGCGGCTTCGGCCAAGGAGGCGGCGGCTTCGGCCAAGGCGGCGGCGGTGGTTTTGGTCAAGGTGGCGGTGGCTTCGGCCAAGGTGGCGGCGGCGGTGGATTTGGTCAAGGTGGCGGCGGCGGTGGTTTTGGTGGCGGTGGTGGCGGTGGCATGGGTATGGGTGGCCAAGCAATCGGTATGGACAATCCTTTTTATGCTATGGCTATGCAAGGTATTATGTCTGGAGTAGGTGGCTCAGCATTTCAAAGCGGTGGCGGCGGAAATATGGGTGGCCAAAATAATCGCGGCGGCGGCGGTAACATGGGTGGCGGCGGATTTGGCCAAGGTGGTGGTGGCTTTGGTCAAGGCGGCGGCGGCTTTGGTCAAGGCGGCGGCGGGTTTGGTCAGGGTGGCGGCGGATTTGGTGGCAAAGGTGGATTCGGTAATAGCGACAATGGCTTGTAATTAATTTTATTTTCACGTTAAACCCACTCGCAGTTTCATTCTGCTAGTGGGTTTATTTTTTAACTAACCTTTATTGATTACCATTCAACATTATTTAATCCCGATCTTAACACCAATACTAATTGCGCTTCAAAAGCCTAACGGTGAAATCATTGCAGCCCAATAGCAATATTGTTCCCTTATCGTTCCCTGTAATGAAATTCACCTCAGATCCTAGTTGGCTAAAAATGTCTGTTTTGCTTTTCGTATTTAAATCGAACAGAAAAGGCGAACCTTTCCTGGGAAAAACAAAAAGATCGTTTGCACCTTTAGGAGAAAATAAAGCTACAACTGCGCTTTCAGTCTCCATCAAAAATTCTCGTTTTGTTGTGAGTAAATCCCAACGCATGATTTTTAAATCAATTGGCTCCCGGAGAGAATAAGATGTTCCGCCAAAAGCTGTAATCGCAAACGTAGCGTCTCTGTTGATTGACAACGAGTTATAAAATTGTTCTGGACCGTTCAAGGTCTGTATTCTTTTTCCGGAATCTACATCGTGCACGCAAATTCTGCCATCTCGCAAACAGCAAACCATCGTCTTACCATCTTCAGAAACATCCATATGCCAAACTTGTCTGGGCGAACCATATTGTATGTTTCTTGGGTCGTAGGTTGCCATCTCTTCAAAGAATTGAATTTGTGTTCCGGTTTCCAGATCCCATAATCTTGCGGTGCAATCTAAACTGCACGATATCGCTCTTTTTCCATCTGGTAAAAACCGCACATCCTTTACGCCATGCACATGCCCGATCATCTCACGCACTTTTTCACCCTTGGCTAAATCCCAAAGTATTACTCGGTTATCAAGCAGTGCCCCACCTGACAAAGCTTTTTGCCCATCTTGAGAGAGTGCAACCGATAAAATACTTTTTGTGTGGTCATTGAATATAAATTTGGCTTTTTGATTCTCAAGATCCCATGCAATTACTTTTTTGTCTTTACCGCCACTGATTCCAGTTTTCCCATCTTCTGAAATGCTTAAACAACCGACCTCGCCCCGATGGCCTTCAAGGATAAATTCTTTAAATGTTGGAGATTGGTTTCGTCCTAAAAATGCTCGGGCAAAAAGGGCTATTCCTACTAAACCAAATCCTAGAACGATTGCTGTGAAAAGAGTTCTTCGATCTAAAGTTGGTACGGGTGGTATTGGATTAGAATTCGACTGCCTAATTTGCCTGATAAATTCAGAGCAACTTCCCCAGCGTTTCAGGGGATTCTTTTCAAGCGCTTTTCCCACCACCCATCTCTGATGAAGTGGAATCATAGAAAGTTCGGGCAGGCGATTGCAATGTCCTGCCATGATTTCAGCAGCATTGCCGATAAAGGGCATTGTTCCGCCCCGGATTTTGCAGTAGGTGATCGCAAGGGAATATTGATCCGAGCTGGCGCTCATTTTTTCCTGAAAGAACTCCGGTGGCGAATAACTAGGGGTCATGCAGCCGCTGTGCTGGTTTTTTTCTTCATCTAGAATGCGTGCGAGGCCGAAGTCGCCAATTTTTAATGCGCCGCCCACGATCAACATGTTTTGTGGTTTGATATCTCGGTGAAGAATCGCAACGATTTCGCCACCATCAGAGAAATGCTGTTTCTGGTTTAGAAAATCAAGCGCTTCCGCAGCTTCAGTAAACATGGAAAGAATTGCATTTTCCGAAGGATTTACTTTGTTCATATACTCAAGGAAATTCATTTCCGCAAGTTCCATTGCAATCCAAAGATGTTCCTTAATGATCCAGAACCCAAAAATAGATAATAAATGCGGATGCCTGATCGATTTAAAAAGCTTCAAAGATCGAATTTCAATAAGGTCTAGCCCATTGCTCATAGGGATGATTTTCATTGCTAGGGAAAGATCACCAGGCCCCTGAGCTTCCCATACTTCACCAAAGCTACCCTTACCTATTTTTTTAATCAATTGATACCCAGGTATGGGTGAATCGCCTTTGGTAATCGTACAGGGAATGACGGTTTCTTTATCTGGGAAGGTGTCGCCTATGGGTTCAGAATCTGGGTAGAGCAACCAATCCATTTCCTGAAGTTCTTCAATCGCTCTTGGCAAGTTTTTATTTAATGCGGGGTAAGATAGTAAAAGAGTTTCTAAAGGAATTTCTTTTTGAAATAGGCGTTGTTCTTCCCAACTGAATAAAGCCTCTTCTAGTTCTTGATTCATTTTGGATTGGGCGAAATCCATTTTTAATTGTCCCCATGTTCCGGCGTTTGATTGTTTATCAATGTTCGGATTAAGATTCTTGTGGTCATCCATCTCCTTGCGAGGGTTCGCAGAGGAATATCGAGAAATTTAGCAGCTTCATCCTGGCTTAAGCCTTGGAACCAGAGAAGATCAAAAAGCTGTTTGTTTTCTTCTGGAAGGAGGTCAATTTTTTCATAAAACTCTGTCCACTCTGCATAGCTTGAAGGCCCGCCATCGCGGTCTTTGGTATTGAGCAATTCATTTCTTTTGACGGAGGTGCTCATATCACCTGAGTTTTTAATTTGGTTCCTTGCAATGCTGGATCGGGCAAGGTCTTGAAGCACCCAGCGAAGGTTTTGCGATGCGAGTTTGAAATAGGAGGCTGTATCTTCGGGAACCAAGCCATCAAGCATTTTGTGAAGTCTGATGACTAATTTTTGGGTAATGTCATCGGTTTCTTCGAGGGTGCAGAGGTTGGGGTGTTTTCGAAACATTTTCCGGGATAGGCGTTGAAGCCGCTCTAAAGAGTGTGCGATTAACTCTTCGCGGGCTTTAGGTTCCTTGGCTTTAAGCTTAGCCAATAGAGCGTTGATTCGGGTTGAGTGTTCAAATTCGTTCATTAGGGATATTATGCAAAATTATAACCAAATTTAAAATAAATATTGAGTAATAAATAATCTTTTTAAAATACTTAGAGAAATCTTGGCATAGTTTGTGACGCGCCCGCGATAGATAAGTAGTAGTCTTGTTTTTGAATATTTAATTGCAGGGTGAAATATGAAACAAAAAAATCAAAGTTCTAATACTTTAATTTTTATTATGCTGAAAACATTGGCCGTGGTTATGGTTCTGATCACTTGCGGTTGCGGTGGGGAATCCCTTGGAGTAGAAAAAAAAATTCCAGGGCTACAAAAAGTTGCTTTACAAATTTTTATGGGGCCCGATCTTACCCCTGACCCAAAAGTGGATGAGCAACTTTTCATGATAAGGCAATTGGAGTACTTATACTCTCAATGGCCAAGAGATTTTGATGACCCAATAAAAGTTGCAAAAGACTTAGCAAGTGTTCGTCAGCGTCTTGTTCGAGGGCAAGAATATGCTAAAGAAAAAATAATGGAAAAAAGATTGATAGACATGTATGAAGAATCTATTAAGTTGGCGGATACTTACGGTAATTTTTTAAAAAATATAAAACTAATAGATGGTGACTTTTATGACAAGAAAAGTTCGGAAGATGTTAATAATGTCATTGATAATGCAAAAGAAGGATTTGGTCTTGGCACCGCCTTGGCTGTGGCTGGATTTGAACCAATATCAGCATCCGCAATTATTGTTGGAATGATGATCAAGTCTGCAATTGATAGTAACAGTCGGAATAAAAAACATGAAAGGGAAAAAGCTTTCGCAATTGAAAAAGAAACAAATAAGTACTTAAGCGAAAGGAGTAAGACATTTGGTAAAATTGAAGTTCAAGTTGATGTACTAGCTGAAAAATTAAAATTGGAACCATTGGAAGTTGGGTTTGATCAAGAAAATAACGATGATGAGAAAGTTTATAAAGCTTGGAAAGATCGGGACCTTGAGTTTCTTTTGCTTCGAGTTAAAAACTTAAAAAAGATTAGGCCTAGGGACCCATTTGTTTATTTTGAAAGCGGACTTATTTTAGATCAAATTTCTCAAGTTAAAAGTGACACTAATACCCTTAAATCTGACAGCGATTGTGAAGATGTCTTAAAATTAGCCCTAAATGATTATATTCGTGCTGTACAACTGGTTCCAAAAGGAAAACAGCATAATTTTATTCGAGCTGACTTTATGAAATCTGCTGCTACTAGTGCATCTAAACTCTTATATCATTCGAAAAAAAAAGATGAACTTCCCGTTTGGCTTGCGAATAGTGCATTAGAAATCCAGCCTTTAGATTCATCTGGGAGTTTTAGGATAATTAAAGCTTATGCTTTAGCTCGAAACGGAAGGCACGATGAGTCACTTCAAACCTTTGAAGATTGTAAACCAATCATAGGTGATAATTATAATGTTTATTATAATTGGGCTTGTTTATTAAGTTTAGCTGGAAAATATGACGAATCCTTCGAAAAGCTGAAAATAGCTTGGGATAAAGGTTTTAAAAATGTTAAACAAATAAAAAGGGATCGGGATTTATCTGCTCTTAGGAATCAAAAGAAAACGGATTTTGACAACCTTATAAAAACATCAATCGTAGCAGGGATTGATTATGGTTTTGTGTGGAATAATGTTGGATTTACAAATAATTCTGGATTTGATTTAAGAAATTTTGCTACAAGGAATATTTGGTTTGATAAAAATGGGAAAGAATATATTGAAGTTTATTTCGCTGAAAAATTTCCTAATAAAAACACATTATGGCATAAAGGTGTTTTTGATGAAGCATCCCAATCACAATATCGTGATTTTAAATTTTCTTATATATGCAATGAAAATAAGTCTTTTAATCCAATTGGAGTATTAGATTGCAAGGGTTCCTATAATGGGCACGCAACCCATATGGCAATGGATTGCTCAGATATTCAAAGTACAGAAAAAATTAAATTAGAAGTTTTTCCAGAAAAGGAAAATGTTCGTGTTGCCGTAAATGGTGTTACAATTATCATGAATTCTCCAGTTGAAGACTGTTCTGCCAAACAAATTGAAAAAACGAGTTCGGCTGTTGCATTTTTTGATAATAAAAAAGTTTACGGTTGGTATCAGTTACCTAAAGATATAGAACGAGGGTTTATTCGGAGTTTTTGGGTTGAAAAAGAATAGCTGGATTCCGTATTCCTTTTTTTTTAATTTTCTTTTTTGATAAGTACCATATTTCTTGAATATATAACGAGGATGGGTAACTTTTAAAATTATGTTGTTAAGGACTAAAAGAATGACTTTCAAAAATTGTTTTTTAATGTCTGCATAAAAGTGAGAAAAAGGGAAATGGTTCTTTTTCGATAGTGGGGCTAAACTAAGGATTAACCTTTACTCTTAGGATTCTATCATTAGGAGCGTAATATCTTCTGTTTACTTTAACTGTGCACTGTAGAAAATCGTGGGAAAAATTCTTGATTTATTTTTTGTTTGTTTTGCTCTATTTTTATAGTATTACACTAATGGTATAGTAATATAATTTAAGGATATTCAATATATGTTTTGAAAGTCTTTCCAATTGTCGCCGTTGCGATTGGCTGGATAACTAAATTTAACGGACGGGAGTGAGAATCGTGGCTAAAATTAATCGTCGTAATGCTTTGAAGTGGTTTGCAACAACTGCAGGTGTACTAGCCTTTACAGGCAAGGCAATGGCAAAGGAATGTTCTTCTTGCCAAGGATCTGGCACTGGGCCGTTCGTTTGCTCTTTTTGCCAAGGATCTGGCAAAAAAGACGGGCAAAAATGTTTCTTTTGCAACGGCAAGGGATTCCAAAAATGCGGTACATGCAATGGCAAAGGCCAAGTATAAGTTAGGTTTGCTTCCTTACAATGATTTGTCAATCAATGTATAGTAATTTAAATCAGCCATAAGCCAATCAGCTTGTGGCTGATTTTTTATTAAAGCAAGTAAAGAGAATCAGGTTTCTTTGATTTCTTTAGTTAGATTTCTTTGGGCGAAGTGGAGGTGCAAAAATTGATTTCCATCAAAAGCGTTTTGTAAAAATCCTTCTCGTATGAAATGTTGGCCTTTGTATTTTCAATAAATCCAGAGTCAAAAATGGACCCCCGTTTTTCAATGAGGGTTACGAAGGCACGGGGCAAATTGAAAGATTATTTGTCCGATGCCTTTTTGCTTTTCTTTTCCGAGTAATTCCTTGTAAATCCGTGGCAAATCTTGTTCTCTTCTTCTATATTTTTCCTTGTAATTCCGGTGCTAATCTTGTTCTTCTCTTGTCTATCTTTTTCATGGCTCAATTTATTTTTCCCCAGAGGTGTTTCAAGAAAAATTCTTGTCTTTTGCGATGAGCGTAGGGGCTTTCGCCCGAGCCATGGCCGCCACCAGGAATCACAATAAGATCGAAATCTTTTTTGGCTTTGATCAGTGCATCTGCAACCTGCATCGTGGTTGCGGGATCCACATTGCGATCAAGTTCGCCAACGGTTAGAAGCAGTTTGCCTTGCACTTTCCCTGCATGAAAAGTGTTCGAACTTTTTTCGTAGGATGCATCAACAGGCCAACCCATCCAGAGTTCATTCCACCAGACTTTATCCATGCGGTTATCATGGCAACCACAATCCGCGGCTGCTGCTTTGTAGAAGTCGCCATGATCGATGAGGGCACGCATCGCATTCTGGCCCCCTGCACTGCCGCCATAGATTCCGACTTTGTCGAGATTCATTTGTGGAAAGATTTTGGCAGCGGCTTTCATCCACAAGATGCGATCGGGGAAACCAGCATCAGCGAGGTTTTTCCAGCAGACATCATGAAAAGATTTGGAGCGCCAGTTGGTGCCCATGCCATCGATTTGCACTACAATAAAGCCAAGTTCGGTCATGGCTTGTGCTCTGGAAGAGATGCGAAAATCTTTGGGTACATGGAAATCATGAGGCCCTGCGTAGATCTGTTCGATGACCGGATATTTTTTATTAGGGTCGAAGTTTGAAGGCTTGAGCACGATGCCAAAGATGTCGGTTTTGCCATCCCTGCCCTTGGCGGTAAAAGGCGTTGGGGTGGGCCAGCCTGCGGCTTTGAGTTTCGAATCATCGGTGGTGTGAAGATTCATAATCAGGGCGCCAGTCTTAAGATTGCGTAGCTCGGTGATAGGCGCTTGATCAATGCGAGACCAGGTGGTTACAAAATAATCTGACCCTATTGGTAGGATATTGCGATAGGTTCCTTGTGAGTCGGTAAGTTTTGTTAGTTGGTTGTTTTCGAGGTTCAGCATTGCGAAGTGGGAAAAGTAAGGATCCATGTTTGCATGGATCCCAAGCACTTTAAGGAGGATTTGTTTTTTATCTTCGTCGATGCGCTCGACATTACGAACGACCCACTGGCCCTTGGTGAGTTGTTTTTTGATGCCACCTTTTGCGCCATCGATTAGATAAAGATGGTTCCAGCCATCGCGTTCAGACATCCAGATAAAGTCTGCATCATCTTTGAGCCAATGAAAATAGGTTTTGTGATTGTAATCGATAAAGGTTTTGGAAATTTCTTCGATGAGGGTGGAGGCTGCACCGGATTTAGAATTGATTGCGACAACTCTAAGAACTTGGTGGCCTCGTTGATTGTAAAGGAAGGTGAAGCGGGAGGAGTCTGCTTTCCAGCGGAGGTTAGTGATGCTCCATGGGTTGTTGAAAAGGGATTTATCGAGTGGGATTTCCTTCATGGTTTTGATGTTAAATAGGTGTGGGAAATGCTGATCGAGTTTATCGCCTGGCTTATCGTAATTGAGGGAAATAAGTTTGGGTTGGAGTTGATCTTTTGGGGAGGATTCGATGAGGTTGATGATTCTGCCATCGCCTTGGGTGGATTTAAAAGCGACGAAGGCGGAGGAATCTGGGGCCCAATGAATAGTACCTTTGTAGCCATTTTTAGCAGAGCCATCGGCGGTGAGTTTGATTTCATCTTTGGGTGGGTTAAGGCCTTTGATAAAGATGTTGGAATCGCGAAAGATGATTTGCCAATTGCCATCGGGCGAAGTGTTTGGTGGTCTGTTGGGTTTGCGTTCTTGGTTTTTTTGTGGTTGAGGTGCGGGACTACTTTTGGTGATACGAACGATAGCTTTCTCGGCTTGGGCTTTATAAGCGGAGTGAAGTTTGCCCATGGAATCTTGAATAATCCAGATGTGATGTTCGAATGTATGTTGTGAGCGTTTTTCGCCTGGTTTGATTTTGCCATAGGATACTTTTACGCCTACGGCAGAGAGCCAGAATATTTCGATCGATTCAGGGAGTTTATTTTCGAAGGTGAGGTTGGTTTCGGCACCTTGCTTGGTGCTGGTCTTGGGGATGGTTTGGATGGGTGCAAGCACTTCCATGTCCTTGTTAATCTTTTTTAGTTCCCAAGGTTTAATAATTGCTTCATATGCCTGGCCTTTGAGGAAGAACAAAAGCTTGCCTGTGGATTCATCTACTTTTAATTGTTCGAGATCAAGTTTGTTAGTTGGTTCAGCGGGGGCTTTGAGTTGCAGCAATGATTTTCGCAAAAGATCATGATCGCAGAGGGGCGTTTTTTCTTTTTTGGAAGGGTTGACCAAGAAGAAGGATTTGATGTTTTTTTCATCGGAGGATTTAAACCAAAAGTTCCCTTGGTTGCCAATGGGTTGGGGATCGATGGTTTTTTGTTGGACAAGATTTCGGAAGCGTTTATCGAAGGAAGCAGCGCGTTCAAAATCTTCTGGGGTTCCTTGTGCCCATGCCAAAGAAGGAACGACAATGAATAGAAACAAAAAAGCAAAGGAACGCATC
>Ga0209296_1003667_pt1 | contig 10394 bp, 8 predicted proteins | sample S_130206_EF_Meta_FD_187319 | JGI IMG/M metagenome (GOLD analysis project Ga0209296, IMG submission 187319) | Freshwater microbial communities from Lake Simoncouche, Canada to study carbon cycling - S_130206_EF_MetaG (SPAdes) (version 2) | ecosystem: Environmental > Aquatic > Freshwater > Lake ...
CTCAACGAGCGCCTGCGCACTGTGGCGCCTGTGGTTTCAGCAAATGGTGAATTGGTTGGAATTATCACCAAGGTAGGTGCACTTCGTGCCACTTTATACACACCGGCTCTAGATAAGAATAACAAGCTTCGTATTGCAGCAGCTGTTGGAATCAATGGCGATGTGGCCGATAAGGCAGCAAAGCTCGTTGCAGCAGGTGCTGACGTTCTAGTTGTTGATACTGCGCATGGACATCAGAAGAAGATGATCGAAGCGTTGCAGGCTATTAAGAAGCTGAACCTGAATGTTCCTATTGTTGCTGGAAACGTTGTCACAGCAGATGGCGTTCGTGACTTAGTTGCAGCTGGTGCCACCATTGTTAAGGTGGGCGTTGGACCAGGAGCGATGTGCACAACACGCATGCAGACTGGCGTTGGTCGCCCACAATTTTCTGCAGTGCTTGAGTGTGCAGCGGAGGCCAAGAAGTTAGGTGCACATGTCTGGGCAGATGGCGGAGTGCGTCATCCTCGCGATGTTGCACTGGCGCTCGCAGCTGGTGCATCGCAGGTGATGATCGGTTCTTGGTTTGCAGGAACATATGAATCACCTGGTGATTTAATGCGCGATAGCTCAGGACGCGCCTATAAGGAATCTTTCGGTATGGCATCAAAGCGCGCAGTCAGTGCTCGCACATCACAAGAAGATGCATTTGATCGTGCACGCAAAGCGCTCTTTGAAGAAGGAATCTCCTCATCACGAATGTTCCTTGATCCAAACCGTCCTGGTGTTGAAGATTTAATTGATGAAATCATTTCTGGACTTCGTTCATCATGCACCTATGCAGGAGCAAGTAATCTTGCAGAGTTTGCAGAGCGTGCAGTTGTTGGAATTCAATCTGCATCAGGTTATGCAGAGGGACGACCACTGAGCCAAAGTTGGCGTGGATAAGCACTCAAATTACGCTGATTCAGGGCAGTTTTTCACCATCGTTAAAATCCTGTAGTATTCGGATTCGCAATACACAATTCAATAAGCGTGCGTAGCTCAACGGATAGAGCATCTGACTACGGATCAGAAGGTTAGGGGTTCGAATCCCTTCGCGCGCACGAGATGAGCCTTTCGGTGCCTTTCACACCGGAAGGCTTTTCTTTTTTCACAAAGATCTACTTACAGATTTCAGCTGCCTTTTCCATGGCGTAATCCGCGTTTGATCCTGTCTCATCAAGTAATTTCGCTGCTTCACTCTCGATGCACTTTTGGTTATCACCTGAGCTCGCTGGCTCTTCCTTATTTCCACCAGTACACCCCACAAGTGAGAGCGCAAGGAGGAAGCTGATGGCTACGGATACTGGTCTCATGGCTTAATCGTAGGCGCCCGCCCATGGGCTGCAACTTAAATTCACGCTTGCAGCTTAGGTAAAGCTCGCAAAATTCATATAGCGGACTTGCAATTTCTCAGGCAGAATCTCGGAATGAGAAGCGGCCGCATCCTCGGTATGTGTGTGATCTTGAGCCTTGTGTTAACAGGCTGCGGTGAAAGTTCCAAGTTATACCCAGCCTCAAAAGCTGACGGAGTTTTCTTTTCAGTCCCAAAGAGTTGGCATGGATTAAGTAATGCAGCGCTCAATAAATATGAAAAGAAGTCATCCGAAGGTGAATCCAACTCACGCCAGTCTTTGGTCAGATGGCAGGTGGCTTACTCAACTGATTCCAAGATTAAGGTCTCCCAAGTATTTAGTCTAAAGCCGGTGAAATCACCATTGGTATTTGTCAGAGTTCGCGACTTGACCGGCTCTGAAACAAATGATTTTTCTTATAACTCACTTCGCAATGTCATTGTGCCCATCACGCAATTGAGCGAAGGTGCTGATTTGGGAGTTGCTGATTTTAAGATTCTTGAAGATGGTGAGGTAGTGGAGAAGGGTGCCCGCGGTGTTCAGAGCATCTATAGCTTCTCTATCGATGGAACTGATCAGACTTTCAATCAGACAGTTCTCATGTCCAACGATCGTTCAACTCTCTATATCTTCATGGTCCGATGTGCGACAAAGTGCTACACAAAGAATAAGAAAGTCATGGAAGAAATTGTGAAGTCATACACAGTACGGGGAGCAAAATGAGTCAATTACAAAATGGGATCAGCAGACCTCGCGATACTGACCGTAAAACTCGAATTCATCTCTCCATCTACGACCGCGTTAAGTTCTTGCTGTTCTTTGGTGTCACATTCCTCGTACTTACCTGGTCCAACCTTGCTGATAATCCAATATTAAGCGTTGAGGATGCGCTCAATGAGACAGCGCGTACTAAGACCTGGCTTATTGGTCTAGCGGTTATCGAAATTGTTCGCCAGATCCACTTCATTATCGCCGAACTCTTAGCGCCCTATCATGGCATTTGGACAAAATATTTTGCATTTGTTGATCGCCAACTACACAGACTCAGCGATTGGACTCGCTTTCGCTTATCTCGCTTAATCAAATGGGTGCTTGTCATCTCCCTTCTTGCCGTGATTCTTGGTGCGGTTTATAAAGAACCACCTATCAAGGCGCTCTTCTTAGCCCCTAAAGCTTTCATTACTGCACTGCCATTTCTTGGACAACTCCTCTTTGCAGTCTTCTTTGTCATCATTCAATTTGCGGCAATTTTCTGGTTCTTAAGTCGCGGAGGTATTGATACTTACTTCCCTGATGACATCAGAACTCGATTTAGTGATGTGTGGGGACAAGACCATGTTCTCAATCGCATCCGTGAAAACTTACTCTTCCTGGAGTCCCCTGAAGAGATTGAAAAGCATGGTGGTTATGTACCAGGTGGAATTCTCTTGTGGGGTCCTCCTGGAACAGGCAAGACGCTGATGGCTGAATCCATGGCAGGAGAGACCGGTAAGCCATTCGTCTTCGTAGATCCAGGTGCATTTACCAACATGTTCATGGGAGTTGGTGTACTTAAAGTAAAGAGTCTTTTCCGTAAGCTGCGTAAGTTAGCGCTGCGCTATGGCGGAGTAGTTGTCTTTATCGATGAAGCAGACTCACTTGGAAATCGTGGAATCGTTTCCCAAGGTGGACCTCAACGCGCATCCACCATGGAGAAATCAAAGATATTTGAGAGCCACTGCCATGGTGGGGCATACCTTTCTGAACCTGCAGTCTCAGCACTTGTCCGTGACAAGTTTGTTATGGGTGGTGCTGCAGGTGGCGGCGGTGGCGCAGGAATGGGAACGCTACAAGCACTTCTTACCGAACTTTCTGGACTTAAGAAGCCTCGCGGATTCTTCAATCGTATTGTTCGACGCACCTTAGGTATGCGCCCAAAGAATCCTCCTAAGTATCGAATTCTTGTTGTGATGGCAACCAATATGCCAGAAGCACTTGATGAAGCTCTGCTTCGTCCAGGACGTATTGACCGTATGTATCGCGTTGGATATCCAAGCAAAGCAGGTCGTGTTCGCACCTATGAGGGTTACTTGTCAAAAGTTTCTCACTCACTGACTGCGGAGGAGATCGACAAGATTGCAACAATTACTCCCTATGCAACAGGTGCGACGATTAAAGACACCATCAATGAAGCGTTGATCATGGCTATTCGTAATGGCCGAACATCTATTGAGTGGTCAGATATTGTCAAAGCCAAGCAACAGAAAGAGCTTGGGCCATCAGAAGATGTTGAATACATCGAGCGTGAGCGACACGCAATTGCTGTTCATGAAGCATGTCACGCTGTCATGGCACATCGCACGCGCCAACATATGTCTATTGATTTGGCAACCATTGAAAAGGGTTCTGATTATTTAGGAATGGTGGCAAGTATTCCGCCCGATGATCAGTTCACTCGTTGGAAGAGTGAATATAAATCAGATATTTTGGTTTCACTCGCTTCATTGGCCGGTGAGCGAATGTTCTTTGATGGAGATAACTCATCCGGTGTTTCAGGAGACCTAGAGAGTGCAACCACTATTGCATCCTTGATGGAAGGACATTGGGGAATGGGATCAACCATTTCATCTCATGTGAGTAACCGTCGCTTTGAGATGGGCTCTCCCGGTGGTGGAAAAGGAAAAGAGGACACTGAGAAGCAGATGAGAATGGCTTTAAGTGATCGCATCGAAGAGAACTTAAGTTCATTATTGACTCAAGCTGAGGAGATATTGCGTGAAAATCGCAATCAAGTATTGGCTCTAGCGCATGCTCTCGAGACGCATAAAACAATGTCGGGAGAAGATGTGGCAGCTGTCATCGAAGGCGTGAAGGGCTCAATAGTTGATGGTCGTCCATACCTCGATGCCAATTTCTTGGGTGAGATCGAGAAATATCACAGCGCATCAGTTGTCGCTCATCGCGAACATAGAATTCCTGAGGTGCATTTACCAGTCATTGGATAAGCAGGTATCGTTATCCAGTGAGCAAAATCTTCCTCTTTGTGGCTATTGATGTGCGCCCAGGAAAATATGAAGAGTTTGTTGAAGGTCTTTCCAAGCACATTGCTGTGATTGGCACTGAAGCAGGTTGCGAATTCATCGATATCTATCGCGATACTCAAAAAGAAAATGTCGTAAACGTCTGGGAAATCTGGAGCGATCGCCCATCATGGAATGCTCATATGCTTAATGCAAACAGCAAGGCATGGCAATCAGTTGCTAAAGATCTTGTTTTTGGTGAAACAATCACCGTTATGGATGCACTCTCATGAGCCAATTCACCCTCTCCATTGACTGCGGCGGCCTCTTTATTAAGAGCTGTGTTCTTGATGAATCAGGAACTATGCACGCAGCTCCAACGCGTGTTCAGACCCCATACCCACTAACGACAGAGCGCTTTCTTCAAACAGTTTCAGATATTGCAAAATCTTTGCCTAAGGCAGCACGAGTAACAGTTGGCTTGCCTGGAATGATTCGCAATGGTGTTGTAGTTGCAACACCTCACTACATCAATGATGCAGGTCCTCACACACGTATGAACCCTGAATTAAAAGAGCAATGGTGGGGCTTTGATGCAGAAGCTGCAGTTGCTGAACGCTTAGGCATGCCAGCTAAGGTATTAAACGATGCCGAAGTACATGGTGCAGGTGTAGTTACTGGTTCAGGACTTGAAATCGTTCTTACTCTCGGAACTGGTCTTGGTTTTTCGGTCTTCCACGGCGGAAAGCTTTCTCCGCACTTTGAACTTTCACATGCAACAACCCGCCGCAATACAACCTATGACACATGGATTGGCGACCGCGAACGCCACCGTATGGGAAATACATTCTGGTCACGACGCGTGCGCTTGATGGTCTCTGAACTTCGCCCAGTATTTCTTTGGGATCGCCTCTATATAGGTGGCGGTAATTCTCACAGCATTCAACAACGCGATCTGAACTTAATGGGCGATGACGTTGTGATTGTTCCGAACTCTGCCGGTGTTGCTGGTGGAGTTCGTGCCTGGCAGCTTTAATCCGTTATATAGCCAGCGTTAATCGGTTATATAGATTGTGCCATCTGCTTCACGCACTGCTACACGCTCAAGTGGATATGAGGCAGGGCCACGAAGTAGCGCACCATTTTTAGGATCAAAGAGTGCGCTATGACATGGGCAGAGCAAGCCTTCGTTATCAATCTTCACAGTGCACCCGTTATGCGTGCAGGTGGCATTCATCCCAATCAATCCATCTGAACCGCGAGCAATAAAGTATGTCGTGCTGTAGCCATATCGATTCTTTGCAGTAAATGACTTTGTTGAGTTATTGGCAACTTCCGAAGACTTTGCAATGGGAATATCGATCTTATTGACCACAACTGGTGCTGCCGATTGTGTTGCCGTGGCAGATGGTGTGGGCGATGGTGTGGGCGATGGAGAAGGTGCTGGAGCCGGAATTGTCTTTCCCGAATCCCACGCAAGAACGGTCTTACCTTTCGACTTCGTCTTGATACAGGTATAGAGCTTGCCCTTATAGGTGGTGGTTTGTCCTAGAACTCGACACTTCATTGGTGGAGTTGTGGCAGCAAGTGCGGGAAAAGCAATGGTGGCCAAGGTGGAAACAAATCCGAAACCTAGGATTCTGCGCGAAATTGGGTTCACCCGCCAAAGGTAAATGAGAAAAGTGAACGGAAGGTGTATTTGTTGAGAAAAGACTGAGACAAGTCTTAATTTCAATTTCACTCTCTATTTCCTCACCCGAATTCCGAGGTAGTCAAAATTACCCCACATGGTCGAGGCGAACGCGCCCCGACTAGAACTCAAGGGGAATGGATCAATATGAAGCTTCGCTACAAAGTAGCTGCGGTGCTCTCGATTGCAACGCTCGTTGCGGGAACAGCAGCAGCAAACTCAGTGCTTACAAAGCCTGAATACATCATCGCATCAACTGATGCAGCAGAAATTAAGCCACTTGCTTATGCAGGTGACACATTTGGTGGATTTACTATTCGCGGTATTCCAGATGGCATGGGCGCAATGCGCAATGCAGACGGAACAATCACACTTCTTTCAAGCCACGAAGTTCCTTCTTACGCACCAATCGGAACATTCGCAAAGGCCGCAGAAAAGGGTAAGCCAGTTCTTGGAACTTCAATCACAAAGTTCACACTGAACGCGGCTGGCGATCGTGTCCTTAAGGCTTCAAACTTCATTACTTCATGGAGCTTCTACAACTACAACACAAAGACTTACCAGGCATCACCATCAGGTGCTGCTCCAACGACACAGACAGTTGGCATGGATAACTTCATTAGCCGTTTCTGTGCTGCAACTCTCGTACAAGCAGGAAAGCTTTCATTCAAGGATGGTTCAACCACTCTTGGATATGACGGCGCTGTTTACCTAGCTGGTGAAGAAGATGGCGATAGCGGATACGCACGCGGCTTTGCATTCGATATGGATGGAAACGCAATCAACCTCCCACGCATGGGTCTTGCATCATGGGAAAACTTGATTCCTAACCTTAAGCCAGGCAAGAACACTGTTGTTATGGCGAACGAAGATGGATCAGCTACTGATTCACAGCTCTTCATGTATGTCGGCACAAAGACTGCAACAGGAACATTTGCAGATAAGGCTGGCCTTACAAACGGAGATCTTCACGTTATGAGCATTCCAAATATTGCTAATGACAATGCATTCCGTACAACTTACGGCAAGAACAAGCCAGTTGATGTGACATTCGCTAAGACCATCTGGGATGGCGATATGAAGACTCAGCAGGCTGATCACGCAGCAAAGGGAACAGAAATGTCTCGCGTTGAAGATGGCGGATGGGACCCAATAAATCCAAACGTCTACTACTTCGTAACAACTGAATCCAACAAAGATCCAGGAGCTACTAAGGAAAATCCATCTGAGCCAGGTGTAGCACGCGATGGTGGCGGATTCTGGAGACTGACATTTGTTGATGGTCAGAAGCCAGAACTTGGCGCAAAGCTAGAGCTTCTCCTTGATGGTTCAGAGGCTCCATATCTAAGCAAGCCAGATAACATGGAAATCACTGCTGATGGAATCGTCTTGCTACAAGAAGATCCAGGTAACAACGCACACGTTTCACGTATCGTGGCATTTCGTCCAAAGGACGGAAAGCTCGCAGTGGTCGCTGAGTTCAACAAGGAGTACTTCGAAAAGGGTGCTGCAAAGTTCATGACAGTAGATGAAGAATCATCAGGAATCATCGATGTAACATCATTGATTGGTAAGCCTGGAGATACAGCAAAGCACTTCTACTTCAATGCTCAGGTACATACAACTGGCGGCTACACAGCGCGTCCAGACCTCACCACAAAGACAACTGGCGGAATCTTGAAGTTCAACCAGAAGACTCTTGAAGGTGGCGGTTACTACAAGCTGACAATCTCTGATTGGAAGGCTGTTTTCGGTTCTTAATTCCGGGACAAAAACTAAATAAATAGAAAGGCCCCGTACTCTTTGAGGGAGAGTGCGGGGCCTTTTCTATTTCTAATTTAAGCGCGTATAGCTTTCGCGAAGTCGCGGAAATCTTCAACCAATAGGTCAATCTCGGTTTGGCCGTGTGCCAAAGAGATCAACCATTGCTCATCAAGTCCTGGAGGAGTGATGATTCCGCGGTTGAGTGCAAATAACCAGTGGGCTTCTGCAACACCAAAGTCAGTCGCCTTGTAATCACGGTAGTTGCGCACAGGTGTTGTTGACCAGGTAACGCAGCCTTTGACTCCAAAGCCGACAGTCTGTGCAGGAAGTTGGTATTCATCAATGATGTCACCAATGCGGTTAAGTGCCTGAAGATTGAAAGCCTCAGCTTTTTCAAGGGCTTCATCTGTGCAAATACGATCAATGGCACGAACACCTGCCATTGCAAGGGGATTGCCATTAAAGGTACCGAAGTGAGCCATCTTGCCGTTGGTAACAAAGTCCATGTACTTCTTCTTGCCACCGAAGGCTGCAAGTGGGACTCCGCCACCGATTGATTTTGCAAGGGTAATAAGGTCTGGCTTTACGCCAAGACGTGCGGCTGCACCGCGCGTGCCTGCGGTAATACCAGTTTTAACCTCATCAAAGATAAGAATGACATCGTATTGATCGCAGAGTTCACGAACGCGTTCAAGATATCCCGCATCAGGAAGAATAATTGCAAGGTTTTCAAGAACTGGTTCCACGATGAAGCATGCAATCTTCTTTGCATTCTCTTCAAACATCTTCTCAAGTGCTTCGATGTTGTTATATGGAATGACGTAGACATCTCCCGGAACCAAGTTAGGTTCGATATAAGGAGTTGGTTCCTCCGCATCTCCGGCCATTGCTAGTGGAGGCTTGGCAGAGACAACGAATGGGTCATAGCTACCGTGGTAGCCGCCTTCTACTTTAAGGATGCCCATCTTCTCTGTGGCTGAGCGAGCAACGCGAACTGCATACATCGTTGACTCAGTGCCAGAGTTGGTGAAGCGAACCTGATCGATACCAAAGCGCTTGCAGATTCGCTCTGCAGCATCGGTTGAGGTGGGTGATGGGGTGACAAAGAGCATTCCTTGGCTGAGCGCTGACTGCACCTCTTCAACCACGACAGGGTTGAGGTGGCCGGCGAGCATCGCACCAAAGCCCATAGATAGGTCAAGAAGCTTTCGCCCATCGACATCTGTCATATAGGCGCCGCTGGCTGAGACGATGGAGATTGGGTATGGATCCCAGTGCTGGAAGCTTGAGGTGACACCTAGTGGCAGTGAATTAACGGAGCGCTTGCTCTCGGCTGCTGAGCCTTGGGTGTTCTTGGTGAAGAGGTCCCATTCGGCTGCAAGGACTGCGGCAACCTTTTCAGGAGATATTGGAGTTGATGTTGTTGGTACATAACGATGTGTTGCGCTGTGGTGCGATTGGATCGCTGTTGGTGTAGTCATTGTAAAGCTGTACGGCAAATGTTTCTGATTTAGAAACGGTTTGAGAAGTACTCTCCTTTTTGGTTGCGAATTAACGCGTGATAAGTATCTCTGAAGGCAAAAAAGTTTGCAACTAATAGGGATTTTCCCGCGTGGCTTACGCGTAAAGGGTTGATAACCTTTGAGCCTTATGGAAAAACCAACAATTATTCTTGCGACCAGTAATGGCGTGGGAATGGGACATCTTGCACGTGCAAGTGCCATTGCGTTGGCTCTTAAAGAATATGCAAATCCGATTATTGTTTCTATGGCCAGCGGCATTGCAGAGATTCCAGAATATATGGGAATTCGTTGCGAATATATTCCAGGACGCGATCGCATGTGGATGTCTCGTGATAAATGGGATGAATACTTACGCGATCGGTTATTGGCACTTGTTGATGAGACTGGCGCTCGCGTCATGTCATTCGATGGGGTTGTTCCATACCCTGGTGTTATCGCTGCAAAAGTTTCACATCCCAAACTTGCACTCGTCTGGGTGCGACGCGGCTTGTGGCAGAAGAAGCCACAACGTTTTGTTTTAGGTTTGCAATCGCAGATGATGGATTACATCGTCGAACCTGGGGACTTTGCTCGCGCATATGATTTTGGGCCAACTGCAGATCGTAATGATTCACAGCTGACATCATCTGTCTCCCTCTTTCAGAAAGAGACTGCGCTATCTCGCGATGACGCCCGCAAGGTTCTTGGCCTTGATCTCAATCGCCCAGCCGTTCTTGTTCAACTCGGAACTGGCGATAGCGATGTCAATGAGAAGATGACGGCTGCGCTCTCTGGGCTTCTTGGATGGAGAGATGTTCAGGTCATCCTTACTAAGCAGCCACTGGATAAAGATGGAAAGTCACTGGCACCAGATGGCCTTGATATCCGCGTCGTGCGCCACTTCCCACTTGCTCGGGTGCTGCGCGCATTCGATGCCAGTGTCTGCGCAACCGGTTACAACGGAGTTCACGAGCTCTTGCCTGCTCTTCTCCCAACAGTCTTCGTCTCCAATATTCGCGGCACCGATGATCAAGAAGCGCGAGCACAGTGGTGCCATGACATG
>Ga0209296_1003668_pt1 | contig 10392 bp, 14 predicted proteins | sample S_130206_EF_Meta_FD_187319 | JGI IMG/M metagenome (GOLD analysis project Ga0209296, IMG submission 187319) | Freshwater microbial communities from Lake Simoncouche, Canada to study carbon cycling - S_130206_EF_MetaG (SPAdes) (version 2) | ecosystem: Environmental > Aquatic > Freshwater > Lake ...
CTAAACAGATCTTTAATGGTTCTGGACCAGGTGCTTTACCTCCTGCAGTCACTAATCTAGCTCCTTTGTGTCTAATAGCTCTAAAGTCAAACTTAGGCTTAAGACCTCCCTCAAAGTAAAACTTCATTAACACCTTCACAGCATCAGCCCAGCCCATAATACTGTCTTCAATAAGCCAGTTTCTGTGCTTGTAACGCTCATGCTTAATAATTGTAGGTAGTTGGTCTACGTGGTGTTTCTGTACAGAATAGCCTACTCCTGTTCCCCCTAATAATAGAAACATAGTCTCACTGAAGCTATGAATACTATCAATTGGTAGGAAACAACAGTTGTAAATGCGTGAGTTGTTAACCTCAGCTGCAGGTCCTGCAAACTGAAGAGCTCTCATAGAAGGAAGGACTTTCTTCTTTCTGATAAATGTAGCACTGTCTTTGATTTCTTGTTCTAGATTAGGATACTTCTTGATCATCATGTTCTGATATCTGTCTACTATCTCGTCCCAGGTCTCTCTTCTTTTTAGTGTAGGGATGTACTTTGCGTACTTACTAAAAATGGTAATCTTGCTCAAGGCTTCTAATCCTAAATCCATGTTAATTTGTGTTTTATTAGTTAAAAAATGAAGGGTTGCAAATCTACTGCAACCCTTCTAGAAATCCAAGAGAATTTGAAAATTCTATCTAACTAAATTTCTTATTTTCATTCCTAATTCTGCATTGTTTGGATGGTCTCTAACTAATTTAGTTATTTCCTTATCTAAGGTCATTAGCTTCTGTAAATAGAGAGTGGCATCCATCAATTCTTCCTGTAAGTGTTTTAGATAGTTATCATGATTATTCTGTTCAAGGGTAGTTCCATACTTATTAATTCCTATTTCACTACGCTGAGCATACTTCTCTATCACCTCCAATACTATTTGATCTGATTCTGTTGTCATAACTTCTCATTTAAGATTTCAAATGCTGCTTCAATGGCTAATTTCTCAGCTTCTTTTCTATTATTAGATGTTTCTGTTGATCCCACTTCTGCTACCTCACCCACTATAGAATAGATAAACAAGCTATTAGGAAAAGCTGTAACGTTGATATAAATATCATTATCATCAAATACATCAAACAAAAATCTAGGATTTGAATCTATAAATGATGCAACATATTCATTATCAAAGCTTTGTTGCTTTAGCATCTCTTTAAACTCATCTGACACCCCTTCAGAGGAGTCATTCATAGAGTCTATAAGTTTATTGTTATAAAACTCACCTATAACCTTAGCTGCTTTGGGATAGGTTTCTAATAGTTCTGCTCCTTTCATATTCTTTGTTTTAATTGTTTACCACTGTCAGCCCACCAATCTCTTTCGAATCTCCATTCGTTAGGTTCTGGATGGTGCTGCTTGTCTTCATCAACTGACTGTGCTAGGAGAGAATTCTTTTCACTCTCCATATCACAGAATTTAATTACATCATCTATACCATATTTACTGATTAGATGGTCTAGTATATCACTGTTATACATGTTCTTTAATTTTATCAAGGTCTAATATTTCATCTTCTTCAAAGAAACCATGCCAAACTTCTACATCATCTGGAAGTTCTATACCTAGTTTATCTTCCCAAAATTGTACTAAGTCTTCTGTCTTGTTAAAGACTCTGTATTGCAGAGATATCTCATCTCTACGCAATCCATATTTCTTAATTTGAACAACTTTAGGGAAAATTCCTTGGAATTTCTTAGAAGTTTGGGAATATTTACCCTGTTTTATCAATTCTATATCATCCTTTAGTCTAGGACTGATTTCATAAACAACCACTACATAACCATCTTCATAGTCATAATCATCTATGATGGATTTAGTTTTTTCATACTCTCCATCTAGGAAGTTTCTGAATTTATCTAAATCTTCTGGTTTAAATAAAAGATATACAGCATTTTCATACTGTACATCTCTTTTTTTATCTTTTATATATCCATTTACAAATCCATTGTCATTCAACTTACCTCTGTCGATGTTAAGAGTTGGGACAATGAAAATACTAGTGATTGTGTGTTTTTTCTCCATGTATTTTATCCTAGTTTTACAACTCCATTAGTTAAATAGTTTTCTCTTGAAATGTTCCATTTGTCATTCTCTAAAGCCCATTTAAGGTCTTCAATAAGTTGTGCAACACCTGGATACTCTCTTCCTTTATAGTCAAATCCATTAAGAGCATCTTGCATATTAACATCAGACATTGCATACACTAATGGATTGGAATAGTTTGTGCTGTCACAAACAATAAACTGAGGGTATAAGATTATATAATCTCCATAGCCCATTTCACTAGCCCAAGATTCTGCAGCTTTATGATATAAAAACCCTTGAATGTAAGCTCTTCTATACAAATAGTATTCACTATAAAAGTTCTCTACAGACCACGTACACTTAAGGTCATACACTTGTACTGTTTTCTCATTATGATCTACAATCACCTTGTCCATCATAGACTTAAACTGGTGACCAAGTACGTCATATCCTTCCACTTGTAACTGGTTATATACAGAATATTGTGGACTATTAAGTAAGTTTACAATCTCTGCTGTGGTAGGATTAGTCTTTAGTTCTATCACTATCTTTTCAGCGTTTGCAATCTCTTGTGCAGCTACCACTGTAAGATGTTTAGGTCTAACTTCTCTAATCTCTTTGTAATATACTTCAGCATCTGATCCTATAAACTTAGTCAATACAGCATCAAGTTTAATCTTAAATCCTGAATCTGCATGAGCATCTTTACACATGTCTTCAAAGCTTCTAGTTACTACACCATCTTCAGCTGTAGCTTCTACAGTGTGTCTATACAAAGCTTCTACAAACTCTAACATTAAATTAGTTGGTGTAGCAAGACATGTAGATACATAAAATCTTTCATCAAATAAATGTGGTTCCATCAATAATGTTTCCACCATTCTACCCATTGTAGCAGCTTTACTGTCTTCATCCTCAACTACTTCGTTAAGGATATATTTCTTATGATACTTCTTCCTGTCCATGGAGAAGTCCTTTAGGCTAGAACTACTGTCTAGATAGATTGCTCTATATTGAGCCTCTGTTTTCACTGTTCCCTGTATCATGTTTTGCGTCTTTAAAATCGTTAATAATCTGTTCACTTAATTTTCTTACCTCCATTGGTACTTGTTTGAACCACCATCTAACTTCCATCTCATACTCACGTCCTTGGTCATCAAATCCTCTAGGATTAATAAGCCAGAACATGTAAGTGGTGTTGTTAAACTGGACAGATCCTTCATGCCATATTTCAGTGAATGCTGGTTGTCTGTTGATGGTTACTGTCACTTGTTTTTCGTCACTCATTTCTCTGTTGTTTTAGTGGGTTCCCAAAGATAGGATAGCAAATGATATGGTCTATCACCATACTTTGGTACAGCAATATACTGTCTGCCAACACATTTTGTTTTGAGTTCTTCTGGAGTGAGAGTCATTGTCTTACCTTTGTATTCAATTTCATAACTCTCCTTCTTTTGAATACATTCTCTTACACTGTGATCAATTAGATCAGCGTACTTCTTGTCATTGAGCTTTAAGATTGTCCTTTTCATGTTTATCTGCTTTTGTTTTTTTGTCATGGCATTTTTCACATAAGACTTGTAAGTTGTCTACCTCACAGAATAATCTCTCTACAAATCCTGGTAGGTCTTTTGAACTCATCAAACTACCTGCAGGATGGATGTGATCAACGTTAATCTTCTTCTCTATATACCAATGTTTACATACATTGCATTGATACTCATACTTTTGTCTCTTGTTTACACCCTTGTACAATCTGCGTGCCTTAAGCTTGCATTCTGTAATAGGCTTCCAAAACCTAGACTTCTGTCTGAGTGCACTGCGTATAAAGCTCCAAAATGCTGATTCTGTCATAGTGCCAGCACACCTTGGTTTAACTACTGTTTTTCTAGGTATTTTAGAGATTCTCTTTGTTGCGTTTTTTTTTATCATATGTATTTAATCCCAGGGTTTTATCCCTGGGACTACAAATTTAATCAATTTCTACAATTCTTTTAGATATTTCTTGTTTTATTTCATCAAGGCTCTTAACAATAGTATACACTTCTACAGCAGAAAGAGCTGGTAAGTTGAAATCATGCTTCTTAGCTTCAGCTGTGAATCCTTCTTTAGCCTTCTCAGCCAAGTTATCCAACTCACGTACAGCATAAGACTCATCCAACTCTAATGTATCAAAGTCAAGGTCATGTAAGATTTCTGTTGCTTCCTCACGAGGCACAGTCATAATTGGTAAATACTCATAACATCTACCCTTAGACTCACCAATACCTACAACCTTCATTGGGTTAATAAGTATAAGAACGCTCGTATCTCCACATCCTACATAATGAATCTCATCACTAGTGAAGTGTAATCCTGCATGTGCACAGTCTGCTCTTGACCAATTACATTCCTCCATAGGCATATTTACTGGTCTACCAATTCTGATGTCAAATGTTTTTGTATGAGCATCTGTAAATCTATTTTCTGCTCTATTAGGAAGATCAAGATAAAGCTCAGTTAAGTTACCAATGTTTTCACCTTCAACTGCAAGAACAAGATCTGTATATTCACCTTTACCATAACATTCTGCACACTCATCACTATCTTCCCATCCATCACCATAATCATCAGCAGGAATAGTTCCTGTACCATCACAATAAGAACATGTACATGTTTCTTCTTTATACATAGCATCTCCATGAACCATTTTGTACTCACCATTCTCTAAGAATACATGATACTCATCAGGCTTCTTCTTCCATACAGCCTTCACTTTATTATATGCATTAGATACAAACTGTACTAATTCTGTAGAACCATGCAATGTAACTACGTTTCTCAAAGCTACAAAGAAGCCCTGCTTAGTGATGCTAAAGCTATTCTTCTTCAAGAAGTTGAATAGATCATTTGCAACCTCAGCTCTTGGATTCAAGCAACACCACATAAAGAATCTATGTAAAGCATTGAATTCATCATTGTCTGTGCCACCATGTTTACCCACCACTTCTAAGAATTCTTCCACTAGTAATGGAGGTAGACTTCTATTGATACCCTTTAAATAAAGACTACCATCTTTCATCTCAAATTCATTTAATGTAGCTAAGAACTCAGCACCTCTTTGAATAGCTTTAGCCTTCTCATACTCAGCTTCAGCTTTTCTTCTCTCATCTTTTACCTCCTGTGTGCTCACAAGATCAAATAGACAGGCTTCTGTTCTACAATCTCTAGCAGAATTAAAGTCTACTGATGTTGCTGGGGATTTGGTAATGATATTACCATCGTTCATTACAACAGTCAACGTGTCGTTAACCATCTTAATGTTTAGATAGGGCTTCTCAGAAGAATGATAAGAAGGGGCTGTCTGCCCCTCCTCATTATCTAACTGGTTAAAAGCCTGCTCAATTTTGTTTTCTACTACCTTTTCAATTGTGCGTTCAATAGCACTCTTAAACCATTTCAAGCTTAGCATGTTTTTCTTTTTAAATTGTTTCTAATTCTGTAATTGTGTCTTGTGTTAATACTTCCTCTAAAGGAGCATCTTCTGTTAATTTTAAAGTATAGTGCTCTAAGTTAACTCTATGTTTGTGATACTTAAATAAGTCTGTAAGAGCTTTGACCAAAGGACTATCCTCTTTACCCTGTGTAAAATACATTACTCCTAACATGTGATCTAAGAAGGGTAGCTTCTCAAACACTTCATTCACTTGTTTATATATTGTATAAGTAGGCTGATCAAACAAGTTGTTCTCTTTAGCAAATTCTACAATGGTTTCCTTAGTAAGACGATCTGCATAAGGTCTACTAGTTTTGCTATGATAGTCGTTTAGAATAGTTAACTTATCAGCAAGATCTTTAGACACAGTGTTAACTATTTTAATTCTGTCAAACGTAGCTTTCTTATCCTGAATAAGCTTTTCTATCAATATCTCTGTTGCCATTGTTTTAAATGGTCTGCTTTTACCTTCCATAAATTTGTCAATTGTTATCCAGTTATGTAAATCAGCTTTCTGTAAGTTGTCATAGGTAGCCTGTGCAACAAGAACAATTTGTACTTGCTGTTCAAAGACAGACCAATATTTATCTAGTTTTTTCTTATCAGCCTCTTTACCATAAACATGTAACGTATGTCTTTGATGAATCATTTCCATTTTGAAAGTAGTAGGAACAAACTTACAATATTGATCAGTAAGACTTATTTCCATCTTAGTACCCACCTTACCAGAGAACTCACCTTTTAGTCTAACTTTCTTAACACCATTTACAGTGACAGGTTTATTTAGAACCTTCATTCTCTTAGCTTTCTGAGCATCTGTCCATGTTTGTGGAATATCAATAGCATCACAATTAGTAAAATCTTTAGCATAAAGACTCACTACATGTTGTAGCTCTTTAATAAGCTGTCTCCATTGTTTCTTTGGATAGTTCTCTAGTTTTAATAAAGACCAATAGGTATGATAATCTATTTGATGACCACTTCTAAGTTTAAAAGGTTTATCTTTCTTAATAAAATAAACAGTGTTGTTACTGTCTCCTAATTTACTTCTTAAATAGTCTTGCTTAGTCTTGGTAAGTCTATCTTCAAATATATAGACACCACCAAAACCATAACTAGTCATATCTTGAGGTCTTAAATTAGTAGTCCAATAGTTTTTAGCACTATTAAATCTACCACCTTGATATCTGTATTTAACTTGATACTCACCTAAGAAATAATCCTTACCTTTTTCAGCTAATCTCTTTAAGTCTAATAGCTCTATACCTTCTAGTTTAGGCTGTTTTTCAGGAGTGGAAGCAAGTGTAAGTAATTCTGTTATTTCAATTCTATCTTTATTTCCTATAATGGAACCATCTATATATTTATTATTACTGCCATAAAATTCCATGATAGTTTTAATATCAGCTTTATCTGTAATAGACTCATTATATTTACTCATAAAGACATTAGCTACTGTAGCTATCTTATTAAGAATAGTCTTCTTAGCTTCCTGAGTATATCTGATGGCCTCTCTGTTTGGTGTAGGGAACAATCCATCACTAAGACTGAATCTCAAAGCTATTTTCATACGTATTCTTTCAATGCCAAGCTTCTCCCAATCAATAGGATAGCTAACATTATCTAGACATAAATGCATGTCATTGTTTAATGCAAGACTAGAATATTGATAGTGCTCAGCTCTATGGATTGTAAAGTCATTACCAACAGCAAAACTAATACTTGGATCTACATCAAAGTACACACTCTCAAAATAAGCCAATTGCTCTTTAATCTTAGTAGTAAATTGATGTCTATCATAATAATCCACTGGAACAATAACCTTTACACCATTACCTTCTGTGGTTGGTTGTTCATACAAAAGATCAATACTATTTGTATCTTCTCCTTCGTACATCATGTACTTACGTTCCATACCATTCTTTCTAGCTACAAAATAAAAGCTAGAACTATATGCCAATGGAGCCTTGAAACCAAGACCCATCATGCCTAATTCTGTATTGCTATCACGCTTGGTTGACTTACCATACTTACTGATGATATTAACTACATCATCTGAATCTAGGCCAATACCAAAGTCTTCAACAGCAAATTCATATGTATCTGCCTGATTGTTTCTCTTAAATGAGACAATAATAGGCTTGTCACTTCCAGCTCTTCTGTGACTATCTAGTGCATTAGATGCACATTCTCTGATAGTAGAGCCTATTGAATCTGAATATAGATTCTTACTTAACATCTGCATCAGAACCTGAGCAGAATCTAAGTCTAGTGACATTTTCACAGTTTCCTGTGTAGTTCCTTCCTGAAGGATGTGTGATTCTGTTTGTTTTTCGAGTATCATTCTTTAGTAGTTTACTGTAATGTTAAATTCTTGTAGGATTTCTTTTGCTTTAATTATTTGTTCTATTGTTTGTTGATCTGTAATGTTATCTCTGTTTAATTTAATGATTCTTGTATCTCTTGGTGAATTTACATAATGTTTCCAAATTCTAGTAAGTTTCCATGGTTTACCACTTTCAGTGTACATTTTACTCACCTTATCTTTTTGTGTTTCTTCCCACCAGTCTTTAGAACTTACAACACCATGAGGTGTAAAATACTGAAATGTACCACCTCTTCCTTGTCCAAAATAAATACCAACAGTAAAATCATTACTGTTAGAAACTGCTACTAAATCTCCTCTGTGGATATCTCCACCTTGTTTAACTGTATACATAATTGTGTCGTTTAAAAGGGTGTGTCCAACATCCAATCTATCTCTAGATTGTTGTTTTCCTTTAATATTTTGTTAATTTTTGTGAATGTGTCTTCTGTATCCCAATCAGTTTGTTTATAAGACGCACTGGCAGGATGACTCATTGTGAAACTCCATGTAAATGGTGCAACATACTTTTTGTACTTAGCTGCATCTTTACCTAGAAACACAACTGGTACTCCTGTAGTAGCCAACACTTCTTCAAACAGATATTTAGTGAAGGGTTCCCACAAATCAATGTGAGAGCCTGCTTTATTAATCTCTGTAGTCAAAGCTGCATTGTACATAAGGATACCTTGTTTTGCTAAGAAAGCTACATCTGGTGGTCTTTCACATGTTACGCAAAGACCATTAAACATCTCTTTCTCAACACCATCGTAGAATTTTATTAGAGAAGGTTGTAATATGCCTGTTGTAGAACAGCCCATTAACAAACCATCTGCTACATATTCTCCATTCTTCATAGAGTGATAAGGACACATGCCTATCATGACCAACTTCAGGTCATCATAAGATGTCTCCATAAAACATCTGTAAACATTCTGAGAGAGAGGAGCAATCTTCTTGCCCCTCTGACTTTCAGCTTTGAGATATTTATAGATGTTATCACACGCTTCACTTTCAATGAAAGGTTGCATAAATCTATGCCAAGAAGGATGAAACTGATCTTTAAATTTCTCCCAATTCATATTAAAATATTGATAATTGTACAAGTGCTTTCTCTTCTGATTCCCATGGAGCTGACTGATCATATGCATAGTCATTGAAGAACTTATGTGCTTTGATGTGACTCTCCATCCATAAAGAAGGGTGAGTTTCTTTCATAGCAAATGTTGTGTAGTTGTACAACTCCCATAAGCTGTCCTTAGCGTTGTAATCATGTGTAGGAGCTTTTAACTCTCTACTTATGATGTTTAACTGTGTAGAGCTAATGAATTGTTCTTCTAACATCATTCTACCAATCAACTCAGCTTTGGTACGCTTAGTAATTTCTATTTGCTTCATAGATTCTCTTTGATTTTGCATAAGAGTAAATGCTTCACCTGCCCCTTTGATGTAGTCAGTGATAGCACCTGGTGTGAAGTCTTGGATGTCACCTTTATGTCTTTTCTTAAAGGCACCAAAGTCTCCTGATACACAGCCATTAGAGCATACCATAATTCTTGTACCAATAGCAAACTTTAAGCTCATACTTCTGTCATAGCTATTCTGCCAACCAATTTGTAATTGCATCTCACTGTCTGCTACATTGCTGATAGAAAATCTACCATTAGCAATACTACCATCTCTAGCTGCAGAATAAGTTTCTTTGTCTAAAACAAATCCTGCTTTCTCAATACTGTTTAATGTAAGATCAATCAATGATGAATGACTCACTGGCTTATATGTACGTGTTTGTACAGGAACTGATGTATTCATCAATAGTTCCTTTGTGGTGTTAAAGTTCTCCATCTTCTGTTAATTTAATTTCTGTGTTAAAATATTTAGATAAAATACCTTCTAGGTTTTCTATACCTATGCATTCCACCTCATCTTCTTCTGTTGTAGATAACCATTCTATATTATTTTGAATAGCTTCTTTTAATTCGTATAGCGTCATAAGATACCTTTTTGTTTTAAATAATCTTCTATAACTTGTAATCCATGGGCTTTTGCAAGATCTGCCCAATCTTTGATACCTTCTGCTAGATACTGACGTGGGACGTTAGTATATTCAAAATCAAACATCTTTGTAATCTGTACAGAATTCTGTACACCTACATCATCAGCATCAAAGCTAAGGATTTGTCTATCAGAGTTTGCTTTTAGATATTCTACATTCTCATGTGAGAAACATCCAAGTCCTTCATTTTGGACAGCACAGCTGCATGGGAATATCTTCTTCATCACCATAAAGTCTTTCTTACTCTTGTTGATGAATGCTACGCTGCAGTCTTTTATATTCTCTTTACCATCCATTGCTGTGATAGGAACATTGTTAGGCATCCACTTATGCTTCTTATCAGCATATGGCCTATATATCTTCCAATACTGTCCTTCATAAAGGTAACCAAATCTAAGCTCGTCTTCCCCTAATGGGAATCTTTGCTTATTAAGATAT
>Ga0209296_1003672_pt1 | contig 10386 bp, 9 predicted proteins | sample S_130206_EF_Meta_FD_187319 | JGI IMG/M metagenome (GOLD analysis project Ga0209296, IMG submission 187319) | Freshwater microbial communities from Lake Simoncouche, Canada to study carbon cycling - S_130206_EF_MetaG (SPAdes) (version 2) | ecosystem: Environmental > Aquatic > Freshwater > Lake ...
TCGGACGCGGACGGCTGCGCTCCACAAGGTTCCGCTTAGCCTCGGGCGAAACTGTTCGTCCGGTTGGCACCCACGGGGCGTACGTCCAACTGCCGGACTTCTCAGTTTCACACGCCGCTTACCGAGCCTCCCGTGCTCACTGCGGGGGCTCGCCCACGGAAGGCACGTGGATGCTAGGGACTGGAACCTGTTCCTGTGGCCGCGGGTGGCCAAGGACAATGGTCAGGCGCAGCGCAGTGAGAACGAGTCGAAGACTCCAATGCGGGCGAGGTGACGTTGTGTGTGGGGGCGTAGAAGCGACTAAGCGTCAAGTTTATGAACAAAAAAACTTGACAGACCATCGAGTTTGACCGATGATTATGGCATGCGCACACAGCCCTCAATTGCATTGCTATCGGGCGTCGCCGGCACGGTCCGCTCTCGTATCGAGCGGGGCGGCGAACGCCTATGGCGTTTCGAGGACTTCCGCGATATGCCTGGCACCGCGGTCGCTCAGGCGCTGTCGCGTCTTGCGCGGGGGAATCAGATTGAACGCCTGAGCAAGGGCACCTACTACCGGGGGCGGCAGACTGCCTTTGGTTTGAGTCGACCGAACCCGACGTCTATCCAACAACTTGCGGGCCGTGGCAGATCCATGTTTCCTGCGGGACTCGCGGCCGCCAACATGCTCGGTTTCACCACCCAGAATCCTGCTCGAGTTGAACTGGCGACCAATGCGAGCAGCCTTCCTCGGAAACTGCTCGGCCCTGATGCTGTCATCCATAGCCGTCGACCATCGACATGGGCGGACTTATCCCAGACTGATGCCGCGCTCTTGGACTTTCTGCGTACGGGCGGACGAACGAGCGAACGGTCGCCGCAGGCAACGATCCGCCGGACACTCGAACTGCTGTCCGAGGCGGGCCGATACCGCCGCCTGACTGACATCGGTGACGCGGAGCCACCACGCGTGCGTGCACTGCTGGGTGCGCTCGGTGAGCACATTGGCAAACACCCAAAGGCGGTGACGCAACTTCGTGGGTCCCTAAACCCGCTCTCTCGATTCGATTTCGGTGTGTTTGTGGCCATGCCCAATGCCAAGGCTTGGCAGGCGAAGGAGCCTCGATCATGAGGCTCCATGAGCATCCGGACTTCGATCAGGCAATCCTTCGTGCGGCAGATCACTTCCGTGCACGAGGCTTGCGCGCGGCGTTCATCGAGAAGGACTACTACGTGACCGAGGCGCTGCGCGTCATTGCGAATGTGGCACCGCAAGCGGGTGCGAGCCGACGGCCGATCGGCACCTATGCGCGGCACTACTACGACCTTTACCGGCTCGCCTTGCAACCGGAAGTACAGGCCATGCTGACATCGCCGGAGTACAAGGCCATTAAAGAAGACTATGACCGCATTAGTCGGGTGCACTTCGAGCGGGACTACTTTCACCCCGAGAAGATGAGCTTTGCGAATAGCGATGCGCTGTTCCCGCCCGCGGCCATCGCCGAGGCTTTGGAGCGTGACTACGAACAGCAGTGCCGGGTCCTCTGCTTCGGTGCATTCCCGACATGGCCAGAGGTTCGGGCTTGCTTCGAAGTGCTGCGGGTTGATCTGTGACTTTGTGGGCGGTTCTATCTGATCGCCATTACGTTGGCGATTGTGGCGCTGGTGAGCTTGAAGTTGCGGTGAGGGGGACTGGGGGTGTCCATGATTGGTATGCAGGTCCAATCCGTAGTCTGTTGATCTCCACCAACGCGATTCCTGGCCGCAAGCGCCGAAGAGGACAGGGCCGCGCTCAGCGGCCGTCCTCGTAAGGCGAATGCGGGCCAGTACGCAGGCGCGATGCCTGCGGTGAAGTGAGTTGAGTCGCCCCCCGCCCCCTCCGTTGCGCGCGGGACCCTCGGACGCGGACGGCTGCGCTCCACCAGGTTCCGCTTAGCCTCGGGCGAAACTGTTCGTCCGGTTGGCACCCACGGGGCGTACGTCCAACTGCCGGACTTCTCAGTTTCACACGCCGCTTACCGAGGATCCCGTGCTCACTGCGGGGGCTCGCACACGGAAGGCGCGTGGATGCCGGGGACCGGAACCAGTTCCCTTGGTCGCAGGCGGCCAAGGAAGATTTTTCGGGCTCAGCGCAGTCAGAACGGCGCTTCTTTCGCCAAATGAAGAATTCCGCAATATCTCATGATGGATGGGGGGGGTAAATCTCGTTCTCGTATGTGGAGCGTGACATCAGCCGCAGGTGAAGCCTGCAAGTGATGAACGCAATTCAAGAAGCGCTTGCTCCGGTGGGGCAAACGTGTGTTTACAACCGCGCCGACGGTTTCGGCTATGTAACGCCTACACGGGAGTGTGGGCACAACCGGGCGAGAGCCCAGCATGGAGTTTCAGATGCGTAACAAGACTTTCATTTCTTCGATGGTTGGTGTTGCTGCGGCCGTGGCCGTGGCGGGTTCGGCGAATGCGGCGATCGTCACTGGTCCTGGTACTGGCTCTGACTGCGCGACCTTAAACCCTTCCACGAGTACGACCATCACGTACACTGGTAACTGGGCGACCCAGACATTCGGCACCTTCTACATGGGGTTCGGGGTGTCGGATGCGAGTTATGCCGGCTATGTATCCGGTCTCCAAGTCACCAACATCGAGTACTCGACCGATAGCGGTACGAACTGGACTCTTGGTGCTAGCTCGTACACCACCGGCACCAACACCTACTCAGAGTTTGCCACTGCAGGCAACGCCCCCGCTAGCGCGGCTGCTGGCACCTGGGCCTTCAGTTTCACGAACAACGGCAGCGGTGGCACTGGCGGGATCAATGGCAGTACGTTGCGCGTAAGAGCGACTTTGTCCGCCACGGGTTCGATTCCGAACAACTATAAATTTTACGGGTTTGCAACCGGTCAGTGGGCAGGCGGTGCCGGAAAGGCTTTCTCGGGCGGCTCCTTCTCGACTGCCGTCCCAGCCCCAGGCGCACTCGCGCTGCTTGGCGCAGCAGGTCTCGTCGGCGCCCGCCGCCGTCGCGACTGACATCACTCTGCACTCCACGCTGGCTTCGGCCAGTGTCCACACTCCACGCCCCCTGGCGCTCACGCGTCTGGGGGCGTGTGTGCGTGGCGAGCTCCACCAACCGCAGTCTGTTGATCTCCGCCAACGCACCCTGGCCGCAGGCGCCGGAGAGGACAGGGCCGCGCTCAGCGGCCGTCCTCGTAAGGCGAATGCGGACCAGTACATCGGCGTGATGCCTCAACGCGCGCCAATAGACAAGCGTGATTCAACAGCGCCCCCGCACCGGAATAACTGATTAGCTCGCCTTCGAGCCCGGCTTCACCGGCTTGTCCACCGTCAAGACAATGACGTCGCGCGCATCCGGTCCGTCCTTCAGGTCGCTTGCAGCCAACACCATGCCTTGGCTGATTTCACCGCGCAACATGCGTGGCTCCAGGTTGGCAACGATGATGACCTGCTTGCCAACGAGCTGCTCTGGCGCGTACCACGCCTTGATGCCTGCGCATACTTGGCGCCCGGCTGGAGTGCCGTCATCAAGCGTGAGCTTCAGGAGTTTGTCCGCGTTCGGGTGTGCCTCGGCCTTCACCACGGTGGCGACCCGGAGGTCGAGCTTGGCGAAGAGGTCGTAGGAAATGTTCGGTACTGCATCGGCAGTCGCGGCAGGAGCTGCAGCCGGAGCTGGGGTAACGGCGGGGGCAGGATTCGGCGTTGGAGTTGGCGAGTTCACGGAGAGCTCCTGAGGGCTGCGATTGGCTGGGTGCTGGGGTCGATCGATCAGAATGCCGGGGCTTCCGGGTTCATCACTCGGTCCGGTCCGTTGGGGTTCTTCAATTCAAAGCCGGTTCGCTTGGCAACCGCGTCCTTACCGAACGTAACCTTCCAGTCAAGCTTGGGTTCGTCCTGTGCCATGGCGCCGCGGAGTGAACCGCCAGCTTCAAGGGCGCGGAAGTCCTCGATGGTGAGGGGCTTCACATCGTTGATGCGAACAACCATGAGGGTCAACTTGGCAGGTACTGGCACCACGAGGGTGCGATCAGCATCCGGCAGGGTGTTGATGGGGTTGGCCGTCGGCAGTGACACAGCCTTGGCGAGTACGGCTCGAATTCCGTCCAAGTCTTGGCCAACCTTGGGCATGCTTCCAGGGAAGCGAATCCCGTATTGACGCAATACTGCGGGATCGGCAAGGTGCACGCTTGGTGCCTTCTCAACGCTGGACCCGTACGTCTTGGCAACGGCATCAAGACCGTCCTTCTTGGCTTCTTCGCCAATCTGTGCAGCCTTCAGAACCAACGCGTCGTAGCGAGCCTGCGCGGTGGCATCGCGGACAACGGCGTCGCGCACTTCGTCCATGGATGAGGGCTCGTGTGCAGCCTGTGCTTCGGTGATGCGCCAGATGATCAGGTCATCGTTTGGTGTCTTGACAACTGGTCCAATGACTCCCGATTGCACCGGCAGACGACCGTCCTTGTTGAAGTCTCGAAGCTCTTTGATGAGCTCGCCGATTCGCATCGGTTGTCCAAACTCCTGTGTGGTGGTCTTGCCAAGGACCGCATGACTGTCGACGTCCGATGCGGTGAACCATGCATCGCCAGTACTGACGACGGCGGGTGCCGGGATCGAGAACTTCTGTGCAAGCTCCGAAGCAAGCGACGCAAGTGCGGGCTGCCGTGTCTTCCAATCGGCGGGCAGCTTGTAGATGCCGCCTTCGACGGGAATGTCCTTGAGCGAAATGCGCGACCAGTCACGCACAGCGCTGCTGGCGCGCTCCATGCGATCCTTGAGGAGGCGACGCTCCACAGCCTCGCGTACTTTTGCTGCGTAGGCTTCGTAACTTGGCGCAGGCTTATCCGGGGTGAGATCTGCAGCAGCGACGCCGAAGGCACCGGGATTCTTGCGGAATTCTTTGCGAAGTTCAACGGCACCAAGCGCCGGATCTGCGGCAAGTCCGCGGATCACGTCGCCGGCTGGAATGACGATCCATTCCAACTTGGCGCGATCGGCAAACTTGTAACCAATACCACCGGGACCGGCGCCAAGAACGCTGGTCTTACCTTTCTCAAAGGTAGCGGTGAGTTGGTCAGCCGTTGGTGAGGCAACAGGAACAACATCGCCGACGGTGTTCGCATCAATCGGAACCACATCGCAGGAAACATCGGTGAGGAGTTCTCGTGCCGCGAGGCGCGTGCGTGCTTCCGAGAGTCGACCCGCTCCAATATTCAGACTGATGAGTCGTTCAACGCCGCGCAGATTGGCGAGGGTTTGCAGTACGACCTGTGGTTGCTGGCGCGAGCTTGCGCACAGGCGACCGAGCAGTTCATCGGGTTGCATGCGCGCTTGTACGGCTGCGCCGTCCAAGTAACTGCGACCGTCGGCGATGCCGCCAATCATGCCGCTGTCCTTCGCTTCCTTCACCAAGAGCCACCAATGCTCTGGGTTCTTGGCAAGGCCAAGCTGCGTGCTCATCTGGTCGCGCAGCATTTCAAGAACGGCGAGTTGACCACGCAGATTCTCAAGGTCACCGAGTGTGAGCGTGGAGCCGTCAGTGGTGGTTGCCCACACTGAGGTCGGCTTCGCATTGACTCGGCTGCATTGCGTCACAGCGCTGGGTGCGAGGAACACCACCAGCAGCAGCATGCTGACGACGGCGAGGATCTGCTTGTTGTAGTTTTGCAGGTGCTTCATCATGGCGGGTCGCGAGTCTACGGGAACGGCAGCAAAAAAGACCGGAGCGCGCCATTTAGGTGGCACGCTCCGGTGAATTACAAACTTTGTTGAGCGGAGGCGCCAGCCCTCAGCCCACGCTGATCAGCGATAGAACTCGACGATCAGGTTGGTATTGACATCGAACGGAATCTGGTCCGAAGTCGGCATCGCCAAGATCTTGGCGCGGAGTTCGGCTGGGTTCACTTCGATCCAACCTGGGATCTGGTGGCCCTGCAGGCTCTCCATTTGCTCGCGGCAGACCTTCTGCAGCTTCTCCTTGATGGTGATGACATCACCGACCTTCATGGAGAAACTTGGACGGTCGACCTTGGCGCCGTTGACGCGAACGCTTCCGTGTGCCACGAGCTGACGTGCCGCCCAGATGGAGCGGACGAAGCCGGAGCGACGAACCACGTTGTCGAGGCGACGCTCGAGGAGCTGCATGAGCACCTCTCCGGTGTTGCCCTTGGTGTGACCAGCTTCTTCCATGTAACGGCGGAACTGACGCTCCAGCACGTTGTAGTGGTAGCGAAGCTTCTGCTTTTCGTCCTTGCGGATGCCGTATGGCTTCGCGCGCTTGCCACGGGCACCGTGAGGTCCCGGCGGCGTCAATGCGCGCTTAGAAGTGTGCTTTGGCAGATCGGCGATTGGAACGCCGACGCGTCGGGAGAGTTTGACCTTGGGACCGAGATAGCGAGCCATTCGTTGTCCTACATTGCTTCGAGTTTCGTCAGACAGCGTGTCCGACGACCCCAACGCTCACGCGGTGGGGAACGGGGCAGTAGACCACAAACCGCTGTTTCACGCAATAGTCGGTGCGACGATCTGCGGGAAGGATTCTCGGACGCGCGCGGATCCGCTCGGGAATGCCGGTAACACGCGATGATTCAGTACGCGCGGCGTTCGTCGCCCCGGCGCCAGTTCAGGAACGCGGTGTTCAGCACCTTGTAGCCGCCTGGGGTGGGGTATTCGCCCGTGAAATACCAGTCTCCGGTGAACCGCGGCATGGCGGCATGCAGACCTGGAACGCTCTGGTACAGCACGTCGAGGCGCCCGCGCCATGCCAAGCCCGGGGTGCGAATCAGGTCCGCCACCTTGGCGCTGAGTTCGTCAAGGGTGAATGGGTCGTAGATGGCGCGGACTTCGTTGCGCATGCGGTCCGCTGGAAGTTCGGCCTGTGCGCGGCATCGAGCCTCAACTTCGTCCAAGACGCGATCCATCCGCCGCTCTGCAAGCAGCGCGATGGCGGCCTCAAACGCAATGAACCGGCCGAGCTGGCTCATATCAATGCCGTAGCAATCGGGATACAGAATTGGCGGCGCGCTGCTTGCCACCACAATGCGCGCCGGCTCCAACTTGGTCAGCATGGTGATGATGGATTCACGCAAAGTTGTGCCGCGGACGATCGAATCATCAATCACTACCAACGTGTCGCCGGGGTTCAGCGTTCCGCGCGTGATGTCATAAACATGATTGACAAGGTCTTTGCGGGTGCGGTCGGAAGTGATGAACGTCCGAAGCTTCTGGTCCTTGGTGGCCACCTTCTCCGCGCGAATGCGTGGATTCACTAAGCGCTGCACATCCTTCTCGGTGGCCTTGCCAGCTTGGACCAACGCCCAGAGTTCTTTCGCGCCGCGCTCGGTCACCAGGCGCTCGAGTTCCTGAAGCAAGCCCAAATACGCAGTTTCGCTGGTGTTTGGAATGAACCCAAACACGGTGTGCTCAACATCCCAGTTGATGGAGTCAAGCACGCGAAGCGCAAGATTGCGACCGAGCGCTTTGCGTTCCTCGTAAATATCAGGATCGTTTCCGCGGCTGAAATAGATGCGTTCGAAGGTGCACTGCCGCTCCGGTGCAGGTGGAAGGATGCGTTCCACCGAGTGCTTGCCGTCAGCCTTCATGATCAGCGCATGTCCTGGCGTCAACTCTTGAACATCACTGGGCCGAACGCCAAAGACCGCAGCAAGAGCGGGGCGTTCGCTTGCCACAGCAATGGTCTCAGCTGTCTCCACCCAGAATGCAGGGCGAATACCGTTGGCGTCACGAAGCACGAAAGCGTCACCATTACCGATGATTCCGCCCAGGACATAGCCGCCGTCGAAACCTTCGGTGGCGTTGCGCAAGATGCGCGCGATATCAAGTTCCTGCGAGATGACCGAAGCAAGTTCGCGGCCTTCTAAGTTCCGGAAGCTGCCGGGGCCCGCGGTCGATGCCAAGAACTCATGCTCGCGATCGATGAAGTGACCGATCTTCTCCAAGATCACGCCGGTATCCGCGTCGCCGACCGGATTGATTCCAAGTTGCACCAGGCGCCGGAAGATCTCGCCTGAATTGGTGAGATTGAAGTTGCCGGCAAGGGCAAGGTTGCGGCTTGCGATGTTGCTGCGGCGCAGGTACGGATGGCAGAGATTGCTGCCCGCCCCGGAGTGCGTTCCGTAGCGCAGATGGCCAAGCATCAGTTCGCCCAAGAATGGAATGCGGCGCTTCAGTTCGGTGGGATGCAGGCGCCGCAGGTCTTCTGGCTCAAGCTTTGAGGCCGGCCCCATGGCTTCGCCGAAGACGCGCTCAATGGGCGACCGCTTGGCGGAGCGAATGCGGTCGATGAACGGTTCGCCGGCGGGCATGTCGCGCTTCACTACGGCGATGCCTGCACCGTCTTGCCCGCGGTTGTGCTGCTTCTCCATCAGGAGATAGAGGCGGCGCAGCGCCCAGAGCGGATCGCCAAGTTCGGATTGAAACCATTCCAACGGCTTCTTCAGCCGGATCAGCGCAAGACCGCATTCGTGGGTGAGTCGATCGCTCATGGGTTCATTCGGAGACATGAAGCGTAGTCGCGCGCGGCGGAGCGCGGAGGCAAGCGTTCACGGCGAATTGAGAGGGCGCGGCACTGGTGCTTCGCCAGCGCTTCACCAGCGCTTCACCCACCGAATAGCGTGGCATGATGCAGTCGGGGCGCGGGCGTGAGCACCGCGGCCGGTTCATCTTGCGCGGAGATCATCAAGCGCGCATGCAGTTCCGGCGCGTGTTCGGCGTACATACGAGCGACCAACTTGGGACAGTTGCATTGTCGCGAGAGATGCAGCAGTACCAGTGCAGCAACGGGCTGGACACGATCAACAGCACGCGCCAGCTGCAGCGCTTCGTTGTTGGAAAGGTGACCGCGACCATTCATGATGCGATCGATGAGAAATGGTGGGCGGTTCGACGCGCGCTGCATCGCCGGGTCGTAGTTACTTTCAAGAAGCAGAATGTCCGCACCGGTCAGAAACTCTTCGAGCCGTGGCGAAGTGCGTCCGCAATCCGTTGCGTGCGCGACGCAGCGGTTGCCAACCGAGATACGGAATGCTGTTGACCCAAGTGAATCGTGCGGCATTGGGAATGGTTCGAAGCGGATCCCGCACACATCAAAGCCGCCAGTGAATTCATCAAACCACGCGCGGTCGTAACCCATGGAGTGCACGGTGGCGCCGTGGCGGTCGCGGACCAAGAGCCGCGGGCCAGTCAGGCCGCCGATCGCTCGTTTCCAACCGGAATTCAAGTGGTCGGTGTCGGGATGCGTGAGCACCACTGTGCGCACGGACGCTGGGCTGAACCCGCGCAGTTCCATCCGTCGACGCGTTTCGCGCGGGGAGAAGCCTGAATCAAGCAGAACGATTCCACTGGGCCCTTCCACAACCACGCAGTTTCCTGAGCTTCCGGAGCCGAGGACACAGATGCGCAGGGATTGCTCGGCGTGGATATTCATGGAACGCCGTGACTGGCGAAGGGAACGGTATTAGTCAACATCAATCGCCGCATGCCCGCGCCGCGCGCGACCGGAGCCATGGCAGATGCCGCGCTTCGACGCCTTGATGAACGCGATGTACTCATCAACCACGGGATCGCCAGCGCGTGCTTCCAGAAGCGGCATCGCTTGCTGCGGCGCACAATCAGATCGATAGAGCATCTTGAACACCCAGCGCGTGGTCTCAATGGTTTCGCGCGTGGCGCCGGAGCGACGCAGCCCAATCAGATTGACGCTCGCAGCAACATCGATCGATGTGCAGATGAACCACGGCGGCAGGGCATTGGTCACGCCAGAGCAACCGCTGATAAACGACCCACGTCCCGCGCGCGCAAACTGATGCATGGCGGCAAGCCCACCAATGATCACTTTGTCAGCAACCTCAACATGCCCGCCGAGCACGGAACCAGAACCAATGATGCAATTGTTGGCAACCACGCCATCGTGCCCCAGGTGAGTGTTGGTCATCCAATAGTTGCCATCACCGATGCGCGTTGGGTCCGCGGTCTTGCCGCGATGCACCGTGGTGCCTTCGCGAAAGGTGTTGCGGCTACCGATGACGCAACCCGCGCCGCCCTTCGACGCGTCAAAGCCAATATCTTGCGGCGCAAAGCCGAGGCACACGCTCGGGTACAGGACATTTCCGTCGCCGAGTTCAATCGGGCCATTCACGATGGCGTTGGCGATCAAAGTGCAGTCTGCGCCGATCTTGACCGGGCCAACCGTCCCAAGGACGAGGCATCCGGGGCCAATGGTGGTGCGAGCCCCGATCTCCACATCACCCTCAACGACCGCCGTGCGGTGGATGATGGCGTCGGGGTGGATGCGGGTACCGGTCTGTGTTGCGGGTTGCGGGCACATCATGCGGGAAGTGTAGGGGCAGGGCGCGGCGGTTAGGCTTCAAATTCATGGAA
>Ga0209296_1003676_pt1 | contig 10380 bp, 10 predicted proteins | sample S_130206_EF_Meta_FD_187319 | JGI IMG/M metagenome (GOLD analysis project Ga0209296, IMG submission 187319) | Freshwater microbial communities from Lake Simoncouche, Canada to study carbon cycling - S_130206_EF_MetaG (SPAdes) (version 2) | ecosystem: Environmental > Aquatic > Freshwater > Lake ...
GCCGGCGGGCATCTGACTGCGCGTCTTCGACAGCATCGGTAATTTCCGGGCGCGCCTCTAAGGCCGACTTTGCCATTGAAAATGCAGTTTTAGAAGGAGCTTCTCTGGTAGCGAGTGCTAACTCAATTAGTATTTTTTGGCCATGCAATCTGGACAAAATATCGGCCAATTTGGCGCTGTATTGCGCCCGAATCCAGTCCAACTTAAACCGATTCGCCACAAACAAAGTGACTTTGGACAGGTCATCTGCAACGAGCGCCGTAAGGGGTTTGATCCACGTATTGAACTGTTGCTCTGGGATTTCCTGGGCCAGCTCATCCAGACAAACCTGCCAGAGGGCCTGGCCTGCATCGTCAGCATCGGCGGGGTGTTGGCCGCTGCTCATTGGATCGCGCCTAATTTGTGGACAGATTGAAGATTCATTCGGTTAAAAAGTACATTATCAAGAGTTTATCCACATGCAAAATAGGGTGCCTGTTGGGATCATAAACCAGATTTTTCATTGCAATGGGCTGTTTTTTTCAAAGATCTCCGGACCTAGGGTTTGCCAGTCCCTTTAAAGTTTGCGATAATCGCCGGCTTCCCTAAAAATAACTGACTCAAATGAAACGCACCTACCAACCCTCTAAAACTCGCCGCGCGCGTACACACGGCTTTTTGGTTCGCATGAAAACCCGTGGTGGCCGTGCTGTGATCAATGCACGCCGCGCCAAAGGCCGTAAACGCCTGGCTGCTTGAGCCTAGCCCTTGATTGGCTTGGCTGCTGAGCGACCCAAAGACTCGGCAGTGGTGTGCAGCGTTTAAAAACCCGCCCTCAATTCCAAGCCGCCCTTTCCGGCGGCACGGTTTCTCGCACGCCTCATTTCGCTTTGCATCGCTTGAACCTGCTTGATTCAAGTGACTCGGTTGCGACAGGACTTGCGCGCGACCCTTCTCTGTCTTTGTTTCATCCCCCAACGGTTTGGCTGGGCGCATTGGTGCCCAAACGTTGGGCCCGACGTGCCGTCACACGCAACACCATCAAGCGCCAGATTTACACCGTCAGCGCACAATTTGAGGTTCAGCTTCCTTGTGCCGCCCACGTGGTTCGACTGCGCTCGGGCTTTGACCGCCAACAATTTATCAGCGCCACCTCAACCCTGCTCAAGCAAGCTGTTCGACTTGAATTGGTCCAGCTGTTTGAACGTGCAACCCTCAAGCCATGATGCAAAAACTATTGATCGGCATTGTGAAAGGGTATCGCCTTTTTCTCAGCCCTTGGTTAGGATCAGCATGTCGGTTTGAGCCCACATGTTCCATCTATGCCTTGGCTGCTTTAAAGCAGCATGGCGCAGGTGTAGGCAGTTATCTCACCCTCAAACGCCTAGGCCGTTGCCACCCTTGGTGCGATGGTGGCCATGATCCGGTGCCAGAACAGGCACCGCACTGGCTTTCGCGTTTATTGCATCAACCGTTAACTCACACCTCTTCGAAAAAGTCTCCATGAACGATATTCGCCGCACCTTTTTATGGGTCATTTTTGGTTTCTCCATGGTTTTACTGTGGGACCAATGGCAGGTTTATAACGGGCACAAAGCCACGTTCTTTCCTGCGCCCACTGCTGCAACCGCTGAGAAGCCCGTTGCCGCGTCTTCTGCATCCAAAGATGTGCCCGTTGCAACAGTGCCCAATTCTGGCGTCAACCTTGCAGCCGGGCCCTCACAAGTGCCCGTTTCTGCCAATGCGCCAGTTGCCACACCCCGCGAACGCGTTGAAGTCGCCACGGATGTTTTAAAACTAAGTTTTGACACAGAAGGTGGCTCGCTGGTACGGTCTGAGTTCTTGAAGTTTGGGGAACTTGCAGACTCTCAAAAACCTTTTGTGCTGCTGGACGAAAGCAAGGCTCGCGTCTATTTGGCGCAAACGGGCTTGATCGGTGGCCCTTTTGCTTCGCACAAAACACCCATGAAATTCACGGGCGAGCGTGAGCTCAAAGCAGGCCAAAATGAATTGATCTTGACATTTGAGTCTGCCGATACGGGTGGCTTGAAATTGGTCAAAACATACACGTTGACGCGCGGCAGTTATGCTTTGAAAGTTTCACACAAAGTTGTCAATACAGGCTCTGTGGCTGCAAATCCGCAGTTGTATGTGCAGCTCGTGCGTGACGGCAACAAACCTGAAGGTGAGTCTTCTTTTTACATGACCTTCACGGGGCCCGCTGTTTACACCGATGCGAAAAAATTCCAAAAGCTTGAGTTCTCCGACATCGAGAAAAGCAAAGCCGAGTTTGAGAAAACAACCCAACAAGGTTATGTGGCCATGGTGCAGCACTACTTTGCCTCGGCTTGGTTGCTGCCGGAAAACACTTCACGCGAAAACTTTGCTCGTAAAGTTGATACCAACTTGTACGCCGTTGGCATGATCACACCCTTCAATGAAGTCGCGCCGGGTCAAAGCAAAACCATGGACGTCACACTTTTTGTGGGTCCTCAAGAAGAAAAAATGTTGGAGGCTTTAGCGCCCGGTTTGGAGTTGGTCAAAGACTACGGCTGGCTGACGGTCTTGGCAAAACCACTTTATTGGTTGCTTGACCGACTCTTCAGCTTCTTGCAAAACTGGGGTTGGGCCATTGTGGCGCTGGTGTTCTTGCTCAAGTTGGCCTTCTATTGGCTCAATGCCAAGGCCTATTCCAGCATGGCCAAAATGAAAGCCATCAACCCGCGCATCATGGAAATGCGCGAGCGGCTTAAAGACAACCCCCAGCAAATGCAGCAAGAGATGATGCGCATTTACCGCGAAGAGAAAGTCAACCCCATGGGCGGTTGCTTCCCCATCATGGTTCAAATTCCCGTCTTCATCGCTTTGTATTGGGTGTTGTTGTCGTCCGTTGAAATGAGAAACGCGCCTTGGATCGCTTGGATTCAAGACTTGTCTGCGCCCGATCCTTATTTCATCTTGCCCGTGGTCATGACTTTGTCCACGATGCTGCAAACGGCTCTGAACCCCGCTCCGCCAGACCCCATGCAAGCCAAACTGATGTGGTTCATGCCCTTGATTTTCAGCGTGATGTTCTTCTTCTTCCCTGCCGGCTTGGTGCTGTATTGGATTACCAACAACATTTTGTCGATTGCGCAGCAGTGGGTGATCAACACCAGAATGGGTGTACCGCCGCAGTTCAATCTGCCAAAATTCAACTGAGCACCACCATTCAACAGGTTTGAATCGTTTCAACAGGGCCGCTCATGCGGCCTTGTTGCTTTGAGATCCTGATGATTTTCATTCAAGCTTCTAATCGCCATGCTGTCCCGACATCAAGACCCTATCATCGCCATCGCCACAGCCGCTGGCAGAGGTGCCGTGGGCATCGTGCGCGTGTCGGGGCCTAAGCTCAAAGCATGGGCTGATGCATTCTGCGGTAAGCCATTGAATGCGCGACAAGCACACTACCTCCCATTCAACGACGCCCAAGGCGCACCCATCGATCAAGGCTTGGCCCTCTTTTTTCCGGGACCACACTCCTACACGGGTGAAGATGTTTTAGAACTGCAGGCACATGGGGGGCCGGTCGTACTGCAATTGCTTTTGGCGCGATGCATCGAAGCCGCCCATCTTGTAGACCCCCGCACAGGCTCGCCTTATCTTGAAGGACTTCGCTTGGCCCAACCTGGCGAATTTACGCAGCGCGCTTTCCTCAACGACAAAATTGATTTAACTCAAGCCGAAGCCATCGCCGATTTGATCGACGCTTCAACAAGCGCCGCAGCCCGAAGCGCCAGCCGCTCCTTGGCGGGCGATTTCTCCAAAGAGATTCACACGCTGCGTGATGGCTTGGTGCGCTTGCGCATGTTGGTGGAAGCGACCCTGGATTTCCCAGAAGAGGAAGTTGATTTTTTACAAAAGGCAGATGCACAGGGACAGCTCGAGCGGCTTCATTCTCAACTGGACAAAGTTCTGAAGCGGACGCAACAAGGCGCGTTATTGAGAGAAGGCATCAAGGTGGTCATTGCCGGTCAGCCCAACGCTGGCAAAAGCTCTCTTCTCAATGCTTTAGCGGGTGCAGAGTTGGCCATCGTGACGCCCATTGCCGGCACCACTCGCGACGTGGTGCAAGAGACCCTTCAAATAGAAGGCGTCCCCGTTCATGTGATTGATACCGCCGGCCTGCGTGAAGGGGAAGGCATCGACGAAGTAGAGCAAATTGGCATTCAACGTGCATGGGGTCAAATTCAGGCAGCAGATGCTGTTTTATTTTTACACGACCTCACTCGTCAGCATTTGCCAGAATATGTTCAAGCCGATGCGCAGATTCACGCCAGCCTCACAAAGCAACTGCCGACCAGCGTGAAGCTGCTGAATGTGTGGAACAAATGCGATCTTGAACCTGCACCTTCACCACACACAGGTCATCAATTAACCGATGGCATCCATCTGTCTGCCAAGACAGGTCAAGGCATTGACGTCCTTCGCGCGCAACTTTTGGCAGCTGCCGGATGGCAGCCATCCAGTGAAGGTTTGTACTTGGCCCGAGAGCGCCACGTGCAAGCGCTCAAGCGGGTGCAGTCCCATCTTGAGGTCGCAACGGCTCTCTTGCAAGCACAGGCACAATCGCTTGATCTGTTGGCCGAGGAGTTGCGTTTGTCCCAAACAGCATTGAACGAAATTACAGGCGAGTTCAGCGCCGACGATTTGCTGGGCGTTATTTTCTCTAGTTTCTGTATTGGTAAATAAACGCATGGCGAAATCTTCAGCCCCCGATCGTCCCGCATCTCAAAACCCCAAATCACTCAGTGGTTTGTTGCCATTTTTAAAACCTTATCGCTTTCAAATTGGTTTGGCCTTTGTTTTCTTGGTCATGGCGGCGGCTTCCACACTGGTCTTTCCGATTGCGCTAAGGCAATTGATTGACAACGGTTTACAGCATCCCGATCCAGGCGCACAAGCCATGGCTTTGCGCGGCAACTTTCTCATGCTGTTTGGTGTGGCGGTTGCATTAGGCTTATTTTCAGCTGCGCGTTTTTTCATTGTCAGCTGGCTTGGTGAGAGGGTCACAACCGATTTGCGCAACGCCGTCTACAGCCACGTCTTAAAACAAAGTCCCGCATTTTTTGAAACCACGCCCACGGGCGAAGTGATCAGTCGATTGGTGGCAGACACCACCCTGGTTCAAACAGTGGTGGGCAGTTCTCTTTCGATGGGGCTGAGAAACGCGGTCATGGGCGCAGGTGCATTGGCCATGTTGGTTTGGGCCCATCCCACCGTGATGCTGCAGTTGGTCCTGACGGTCGTGCTGGTGGTATGGCCCGCCACTTTGTACGGCCGGCGTGTGAGGCGCCTGTCTCGCGCCAGCCAAGACCGCGTGGCCGACAGCAGCAGCATTGCCACCGAAATTTTGAATGCCATGTCCGTCGTCCAAAGCTACACCGCCGAAACGCGTGAAGCCAAACGATTTGCAGAGGCGACCGAGCAAGGTTTTCATACCGCCATTCGCAGAACACGCGCTCGCTCCGTACTGGTTGCATTCATCATCATTGCCAACGCCGCTTTTTTATTGTGGGGCTTGTATCAAGGCACCCAAGCGGTATTGGCTGGCGATTTGTCTGCCGGGCAGCTAGGTCAAGCTGTTTTGTATGTCATCATTTTTGCAGGCGCGGTGGCGGTACTGGGCGAGACCTATGGCGATTTGCTCAGAGCCGCTGGGGCAACGGAGCGTCTCATGGAACTGCTTGGCAGCACCTCTCCCGTTCAATCTCCGGAGCATCCCCTGGCGTCTGTGCCCCCTGTCAGTGGCAGCACCCTTGAATTTCAAGATTTGAAATTTCACTATCCTTCACGGCCGTCTCAAATGGCACTGGAAGATTTTTCAGTCGACATTCAAGCCGGTCAAACAGTGGCCTTGGTGGGACCTAGCGGCGCTGGCAAAACCACCTTGTTTGCATTGCTGCTTCGTTACTATGACCCACAACGTGGCCAAATTCTGTTGGATGGCATCCCTGTTCAACATCTCAGCTTGCACAACTTGCGGCAACGCATTGGCATCGTGCCGCAAGAGCCTGTTCTGTTTTCCACCAGCGCGCTTGAAAACATTCGATACGGTAACCCGGCCGCTTCAGATGATGACGTTCGTGCTGCCGCAGTAGCCGCCTTTGCCGACGAGTTCATCGTTGATCTGCCAGAGGGTTACAACACTTTCTTGGGTGAGCGTGGCGTTCGATTGTCCGGCGGACAAAGACAACGCATTGCCATTGCACGCGCTATTTTGAAAAATCCGCCACTCTTGCTTTTAGATGAGGCCACCAGTGCCTTGGATGCCAACAGTGAGCGAATGGTTCAAGCGGCCTTGGAGTCAGCCATGCGAGGTCGCACGACACTGGTCATTGCACATCGGTTGGCCACTGTGCAGCAAGCCGACAAGATACTGGTCTTGGAACATGGCCGCTTGGTAGAGCAAGGCCAGCATGCTGAGTTGGTTAAATTAGGCGGCGTCTATGCAGGTCTGGCGGCGCTTCAATTCAACGCTTAAAGCAAATTCATCAGGCATCGGGCACAGCGTCTCAGCGGCCGTTAAAATCAACCAGGGTAAAGAGTTGCATCCCTGCCTCGCGTAATTTTGCGGACCCTCCCAGCTCGGGCAAATCAACAATGGCTGCGCCCTCAATCACATGCGCACCCAGTTTTTCGAGCAACTTCATGCCTGCCATCATCGTGCCACCGGTGGCGATCAAATCATCAATCAGCAAGACACGCTGACCCGCTTGCACCGCATCCGTGTGCAGCTCTACGGTTGCTGTGCCATATTCCAACTCGTAAGTTTCTTCAACGGTTGTAAAAGGTAATTTGCCTTTTTTACGAATGGGGACAAAGCCGACATTCAACTCATAGGCCACCACGGCACCCAAAATAAAGCCTCTCGCATCCAAACCCGCCACCACATCGGGGCGCATTGAAGGCGTCATGTAGCGATGCACAAATGCATCCATCAAGACCCGAAAGACACGCGGATTTTGCAAGAGCGGGGTAATGTCGCGAAACTGCACACCCGTCACCGGCCAATCAGGCACAGTCCGAATGTTGTGTTTTAAGTAGTCATTCACCGACAAAGGCACTTCATGCAATGCACTGTTCATTTGTTCACTTCCATAGGGCTTTCCGGCATACATCGCCATCATAGTCATGCTTTTGCGATCACTCCGCTAAAATAAGTCCCATGTCATTCAATCCTGAAAAAGCGCTGCAGTTCGCTCGCGAAACATTGGACATTGAGGCCGATGCGCTGATGCGTCTTAAATCTCGTTTGGACGAACGCTTTTCTCTGGCCGTCCAGTTGATGCTCCATGTCAAAGGCCGAGTGGTCGTCACAGGCATGGGTAAAAGTGGCCACATTGGCGCCAAGATTGCTGCCACCCTCGCCTCCACCGGCACACCCGCCATGTTTGTTCATCCCGGCGAAGCAAGCCATGGTGACCTGGGCATGATCACAGCGGTGGACGTGGTCTTGGCCATCTCCAACAGCGGAGAAAGTGACGAACTGGTGTCCATATTGCCAATGCTCAAACGCCAGGGCATACCGCTCATCGCCATGACGGGTGGGCCAGGGTCCTCACTGGCCAAACATGCAGACATTGTTTTAGACAGCAGCGTCGCCAAAGAAGCGTGCCCGCTCAATTTAGCCCCAACCGCCAGTACCACCGTCCAATTGGCCTTGGGTGATGCGTTGGCTGTTGCTTTGTTAGATGCGCGGGGCTTCAAAGCTGAAGACTTCGCCCGCTCACATCCCGGCGGGTCGCTAGGCAGGCGCTTGTTGACGCATGTCAGCGACTTGATGCGAACAGGCGATCAAGTGCCCAGCGTCTTGCCGCAGGCTGGTTTCTCAGACCTCATGCGCGAGATGAGCCACAAAGGTTTGGGTGCATCGGCCATCGTTGATGAGGCTGAGCACATCTTGGGTATCTTTACCGATGGTGATCTCAGGCGCCTGGTTGAAAAAGGGGTTGATCTGCGGACCTTGACCGCGAAAGATGTGATGCATTCAAACCCACACACCATCAACCAAGATGCGCTTGCTGTTGAGGCTGCCGAGCTCATGGAGCAGTTCAAAATTACCAGCGTTTTGGTTGTGACCTCTTCAGGTGTTTTATGCGGCGCCTTGAACACCCATGACTTAATGCGCGCCAAAGTCATTTAAGCGCCGCCTGAAAGATCAACGCATGCAAGCCCTTCAACCTGCTTTGAATTTTCCGCCCGAACTGTTGCTCCAAGCACAAGGCGTGAAAGTGGCTTTCTTTGATGTTGACGGTGTATTGACAGACGGCGGTTTGTATTTTTCTGAAGAAGGCGAAACCCTCAAGCGTTTCAGTACCTTGGATGGTCATGGCCTGAAGCTTTTAAAGTTGGCGGGTATCACCCCTGTCATCATCACGGGGCGCGACTCTGCGCCTCTGCGCGTTCGCCTCAAAGCTTTAGGCATCGAACACGCACAATTTGGCACAGAGGATAAGTTGCCCGCAGCCGAGGCTTTTTTAAACGCCTTGGGCCTTGGCTGGCATCAGGCTGCCGCCATGGGTGATGACTGGCCCGACTTACCCGTGATGCAACGCGCAGCTTTTGCGTGCGCACCCATCAACGCACACGCACAAGCACTGGCACTCGCACAGTTTGTCACCGAGCGCAAAGGTGGTGACGGTGCGGCCCGTGAATTTTGTGATGTGCTTGTTGTGGCCAGCGGCCAATATGGTCAACTTCTCTCACGCGTTGGCAACCCAGAAAGGTCGTGATGGAAATCATTCGTCGCGCTTTAGACAGCTTGGCCCTTTACCTTCCAGGTTTGGTCATGGCGATTTTCGCCTTAGGCAGTTGGTGGTTGGTTAGAAGTTTGCCCACCCTTTTGAATGACGCACCCACAAAAGCAGTGCGTCAAGAGCCCGATTATTATTTAAACCAATTTTCAGTTCAGTCTTTTGACAACAGTGGTCGTCTCATCAAAGAAGTGAGTGGCAAACGTGCTCAACACTTTCCTGACTCGGACACTTTAGAAATCAGCGATGTGGTCATACAGGGCGTTAACCCGAATGGCAAGCGCTTCAATGCGCGAGCTGATCGAGCTCTGGCCAAGGGCGATGGTTCTGAAATGACATTGATGGGCGATGTCCTTTTAACCCAACAAACCCCCTCTCAAAGTAGCAACGTTGCGCGCACAGAATTGCGAAGTCAGAAAATCACCACGGCGGCCAAAGAGGAGCGCTTGTTCAGCGATGTCCCCGTTGAAATTCGACGTGGCCAAGATGTTTTCTCAGCCAACAGCATGCGCCTGAACAGTCAAACAGGTGAGTACGAATTAACAGGCAAAGTTCGAGGTGTCATACAAGCGACCAAACGCTAAGTGACTTGTTTCAACAGCGAAGAGTTTTTGCCCTTTATTTCAAATCGTTTTTTCCACGAGAAGGTTCTCATGATGCCCTTGGTATTTATCACAGGCGCTTCCAGTGGTATCGGTCAAGCACTGGCGCTGCGCTATCACCAGGCAGGTTGGCGTCTGGCCCTGGTGGCACGAAGGGTGCCTGATATGCAAGCCTGGCTGAACGCACACGGTATTGGGTCAGACCACGCTCAATGCTTTGGCGCCGATGTCAGCCAACCAGACAGTATCATTGCCGCAGCACAGACATGCATTGCAGAGATGGGGGTTCCCGATGTGGTCATTGCCAATGCCGGTATCAGCATCGGCATGGACACCCGCATTCGCGGAGACTTGGATGTTTTGCAACAAGTGATGACAACCAATGTCATGGGGATGGCCGCCACATTCCATCCTTTCATCCAACCCATGAAAAATCGAGCCGCTGAATTTTCTGCTTCGTTTTGTGTCGGTACTTTGGTGGGAATCGCTAGCGTTGCCGGCATTCGAGGATTGCCTGGTCATGGGGCTTATTGCGCCAGCAAATCAGCTGCTATCAGTTATTGTGAAAGTTTGCGCGGAGAGTTAAATCCCCAAGGCTTCAAAGTTATCACCTTGGCACCCGGTTACATCAAGACACCTTTGACAGCAAAGAATAAGTTCCCCATGCCTTTTTTGATGACCTCAGAAGCTTTTGCTGACGCAGCCTTTAAGGCCATTGAGCGCGGTCAAAGTTTCAAAGTCATTCCTGAGCCCATGGCATGGATTGCTCGGATTCTCAGGGTTTTGCCAAACGCTTTGTTCGACCGCTTGTTTAAAAACCAAGCTCGCAAACCTCGCGCGCCAGAATGAGACCATAAAAAAGCCCTGCATGCAGGGCTTTTTTTTTGCTCACACCCGAGAGTGTGAGAGCAGAAGTCAACAGCGATTAATAACCGCCGCCGTAGCCACCGCCGCCGCCTTCGCGACGACCGCCACCACCACCGCCACCATTACCACTGCCGCCG
>Ga0209296_1003677_pt1 | contig 10375 bp, 7 predicted proteins | sample S_130206_EF_Meta_FD_187319 | JGI IMG/M metagenome (GOLD analysis project Ga0209296, IMG submission 187319) | Freshwater microbial communities from Lake Simoncouche, Canada to study carbon cycling - S_130206_EF_MetaG (SPAdes) (version 2) | ecosystem: Environmental > Aquatic > Freshwater > Lake ...
CTCGCATCCTGGTCTGGGCGGGGAGGTGCATCGAGCAACAAAATCGTTGCGTCGTGTTCGCCACGCATCGTTTCCGAAAATGTGCGAGTCATGGCTTCTTTGTCGCCCCACATAAACGTGTGGTAGTCAAACGGATTGCCTACCGAAACGAGTTCGGTCAACGTTGATTCGATGCGAGCGCGTTGCTCGTCTGGGAAAGGCGCAAATACCAAATTTGTTGCTTCCGACAAATCGGCAACGAGCGAAGCCTCGCCGCCCGAGCACGACAACGATGCAATGTGGTAACCCGTGAGCGGGCCGCCATTGTCAAGCAACTTAAGTGTCTCAAGAAGTTCGGTTGGTGTTTCTACAGTTGCAACACCGCAGCGGTCGAAAAATGCCGCATAAGCCTGACGATTGCCAGCCAGCGATGCGGTGTGCGATGCGGCGATCAGTGCGCCTGCTTCTGACTTGCCAGTTTGCAGTGCAACTATGCGCTTGTTGCGTGCAAATGCTTCTTGCGCAAGAGCAGCAAATCGAGGTGCATCACGAATTGCTTCGATGAACATACCTATTGCAGTTACTCGGTCGTCATGAATAAATGTCTCGAGCACGTCTTCAATGCCACCACCAGCTTGGTTGCCAACAGTGACCATGTATGCCATGCGCAAATTGCGTTGTTGCATGGTGAGGTTGATGCCCACGTTGCCACTTTGCGAGATCATGCCAACACCACGGTCAACCGAAACGCATCCGTGCTCGTCGGGCCACAGTGCAACGCCATCCAGGGTGTTGATAAAGCCGTAGCAGTTTGGTCCAAGCAGTGGCATGTCGCCTGCAGCCAAGACAAGTTGTTGTTGTAGGTCGGTATCGCCAGTCTCCGAGAAACCCGAGGCATAACACACAGCGCCACCAGCACCCATCTTGCTCAGTTGTTTTACGGCATCCAGGGTGAGGTGACGGTTGACAGCAACAAATGCCGCGTCAGGAATACCAGGTAAGTCGTTGACTGAAGCAAAACACGCAACACCATGCATCTCTTTGCGAGTTGGGTGCACAGGCCAAATCTCGCCAGTGAAACCAAGCTTTTGACATTGCCTCACCACTGCGGCAGCAGGGTTGCCACCGATGACTGCGATGCTCCTTGGATTGAGCATGCGGGCGAGAGCAGTGTGCACTTGCGGCATGTATCAGCCGCCAAACTCGCGCAAGAGACCGCGCGAAATGATGTGGCGCTGAATCTCGCTCGTGCCGTCCCAAATGCGGTCTACGCGTGTATCGCGCCACATGCGTTCGAGTGGCAATTCGTCCATCAAGCCCATGCCGCCAAATATTTGGATGGCTTCGTCGGTCACAAATTGGCACATCTCACTCGCAAACACTTTTGCCATTGCGATCTCCGAATCATCAAACTTGCCGTGCGCATCATTCCATGCTGCACGAAGCGTGAGTAACTCTGCAGCGTCAAGTTGTGTTTTCATGTCGGCCAACTTGAACGACACGCCTTGAAACTTGCCGATCTGCTGTCCAAATTGTTCGCGCGTGGCTGCCCACTCGGTTGAGAGCCTCAGCGCACGACGAGCACGACCCACACAAACAGCAGCGACCTGCAATCGTGTAGCACCAAGCCATGTATTGGCTACATCAAAACCACCGTGGACTTCGCCAAGCACTTTGCTGTTTGGAACGCGGCAGTTATCGAAGTTGATGATCAGGTTGTGATAGCCCGAGTTGGAAACACATTTGTATCCTGCAACACGCTCGCATCCAGGCGTATCGAAGTCGACAAGGAAACCGGTGATCTTCTTTTTTGGACCCTTTGATGTCTGTTCTTCGGCGGTTGCCGCAAACAGGATCACGTAGTCGGCCATGTCGGCGTGAGAAATAAAATGCTTTGTTCCATTGATCACCCAGTCGTCACCGTCGCGCACGGCCGAACACTTCATGCCACGCATGTCAGACCCAGCGTCTGGCTCACTCATAGCCAGGCAGTCCACGCGGTCACCTGCAATGGTGGGGATGAGGTATTCCTGAATCTGACTCTCTGTGCAAGCGCGCAAGATATTGGATGGGCGAGCAACGATGTAATGCAATGCATACGATGTTGCGCCAAACTCACGGTCGACCAAAGTGGTGTCAAACGAATCGAGACCACCTCCGCCATATTCTGTAGGCATATTGCACGCATAAATGCCTGCAGCTATTGACTTCTTCTTAATCTCTTCTTCGAGTTCTTTTGGCACGTGGCCAAGCTTCTCAATGTGCTCTTCGTGGGGGATGAGTTCGCGTTCAACAAATGATTGCGTAGTGGCAACGATTGCTTCTTGTTCGTCGGTGAGTGCAAATTGCATGGGGTTCCTTTGTTCGTCTTTGTTTTCGAGCTTGGCTTACTTTTTCTTGATCTTCATTATTCTGCCAACATCTTCTGGTGTCGGAAGTATCGAATGACTTTTGTGGATTGCGTCAAGAGCGGCAGCAACGTGGGGCAGTATCGGCGCAGACTTGCCTGCGTTCATATCAACATGCACCAACATCTGCTCGGTGGTTGAAAGCTTCTTGTCGTTGTCGCCATTGAACATGGTGTGATGAATGTGTAGACGTTTTGCATCCACATCTAACACTCGCGTTTCAATGCGAAGTGGTTCATTCAAAAAAGCCTCGTCCCCGTAGACGATGTGTGTTTCGACTGTATAAAACGAATTGCCGGCAGATCGGTATGCGTCGTTGTCGCCGATATAGGTAAACAGTGCGTCAGAACCCCAACCAAAAGCCGACAAATATGCGGCCTCTGTCATGTGACCGTTGTAGTCAACCCACTCTTGCTCGACAAGACACGAATAGATGTTGAGGGGCGCGGGCACCGCATCGCCTGGCTGCCATGGGGCAAGCGGCGAGACGCTGCTACTTTGCGGGGCGTTCGCCGACATGTCGACCGATACCGATTGGGGCAGGAAGTTTTGCATGGGCATCAGCAATTGGCTTGAGTAACTCAAACATTTCGCTGCCCATTGGTGATGTCTTGCCAGTTGTTGTGTCGACATGCATGAACAGGTGCTCGGCAGTAAATGCCACAACTCCGTCTTCGCGCACAACTTCAGACCACAGGTGAATGCGCTTCTCGTCGTATGAAGAAACCCGAGTGAGCACCTTTATTTTGTCTCCTGCGCGAGTTTGGTCAAGAAATCTTGAGTGTCCTTCAACGGTGTAAAACGTGCGACCAGTGGCGAGGTATTCGGGCGTAAAGCCAATCGCTCGGAAAAACGTGTCGCTTGCTTCGCTCACGAGTTGCGAATAACGCGAGTCGTTGGTGTGGCCGTTGTAGTCCGTCCACTCGGCAGGAATAAACATCTCGTGCGAGACCGATGGTGCAAGTGGGTCGAGCACAGGTATTGGGCCACGACCAAACAACATCTTTTCGTAATCGGCCAGTACTTGGCCTGCTCCATAATTTTGGTTACGTAGTCCCTGAAACACGGAAACCAAACAATCGTCGCGCAAGGCTTCGAGTTCGCGAATGGTGGCAGTTCCTGCTTGGTCGTCGGATTGCGAAACAATCTTCTCGAGCAGCACATCGTCTAGTTCTGGAACGTCCATCAACTTTGTCCATGGCCACTTCAGTGATGGACCAAACTGCGCCATGAAGTGCCTCATGCCTGCTTCGCCACCGGCAATGCGATACACGAGGAAGGTGCCCATGAATGACCAACGCAAGCCTGGGCCAAAGCGCATTGCATCATCAATTTCTTCTGCTGTGGCAATGCCGTCATTGACCATCCACAACGCTTCGCGCCACAGTGCTTCCATAAGTCGGTCGGCAACAAAACCATCGATCTCTTTGCTCAGCATGAGTGGTCGCATGCCGATTTGTGTGTAGACCTCGCGCGCACGTTCTTTTGTGGCTTGCGATGTGAGATCGCCACCACAGATCTCGACAAGCGGCATCAGATACACGGGGTTAAACGGGTGCCCTACAACAAAGCGCTCTGGGTTAACCATGTCTTTTTGTATTTGTGTAGGCAGTAGTCCAGAAGTTGACGAACCAAACACGGTTGTCGGTGATGCTGCTTTGCTTGCGCGTGCAAGCAACTCTTGTTTCAACTCCAGGCGTTCTGGTGCGCTCTCTTGCACGAAGTCAACATCGGTCACCGCTTCTTCTGGAGTAGAGACAAATGTGATGGTGCCTTCTTGGGGCAGTGGTGCGAGTGTGAGTTTGCGATAGGCGCGACGAGCGTTGCCCATAATTTCGCCCATCTTGCGAGTGGCTTGTGGGTCAATGTCGTACAACTTGACGTCGACACCATTGAGTGCAAATCGTGCAGCCCATGCACCGCCAATGACACCGCCACCGAGCAGGCCAACAGTTTTCAATCCGGGAAGACCGCTCATGACTGATCCTTACGCGTGCTTTGTGAGCTGTAGTTTTTCGCGCACTTCGGCAGGTCCCATGACGGATACGTTCATGTTTTCCAAAATGTTGACCGCACGCTCAACAAGTTTGCCATTGGTGGCGAGTTCGCCTCGATTGAGATACAAGTTGTCTTCAAGACCAACGCGCACATTGCCACCTGCCAGCACTGCTTGGGCAACAAACGGAATCTGCATGCGTCCAATTGAGAATGCAGAGAACACTGCTCCTGGCGGAATCTGATTGACCAGTGCCATAAATGTGTTTGTGTCGTCGGGTGCGCCGTATGCGATGCCCATGCACAACTGAATCATCACGGGGTCATCAAGTAGTCCGTCCTTAATCAAATCTTTGACCATCACTATGTGACCGGTATCGAATACTTCAAGTTCTGGTCGTACACCAAGGTCTTGCACGATTTTTGCCATCTTGCGCAACACGCTTGGCGTATTTGTCATCACATAGTCGCCACCACTGGAAAAGTTCATCGTGCCGCAGTCGAGTGTGCAAATTTCTGGAAGTAGGCGGGTGACGTGATCGAGGCGCTCTGTTGAACCCACCATGTCGGTGCCAACGGCTAGCGGCAGCACATCTTCGTCTCCACCGAGCACCAAGTCGCCACCCATGCCAGCGGTGAGGTTGATCACCACGTCGGTGTCGGATGATCGCACACGGTCAACAACCTCGGCATACAGTTCGGTGTCGCGCGAACCGAGTCCGGTCTGTGGGTTGCGCACGTGAATATGCACCACCGCTGCGCCTGCTTTAGCGGCCTCGATGCACGAGTTGGCAATCTGTTCTGGGGTGACGGGTACCTTGTCGCTCTTGTGCGCGGTCTCTCCAGAGCCAGTAACGGCGCAGGTGATAAATGCTCCCCAATTCATAACGTTCCCCTTCAACTCATATGGTCATCAGACTAAAACTGCCCGTAATTGCCAATGTTTGTAACGGCTTTATTAGGTTAGTGCCGATGCCTGAATTAGCCAAAGCCCTGTGGACGCCAACAGATGAGCGCATTGCTCAGTCTCGAATGAATCAGTTCGCTACAAGGGTCAATAAATCGACCGATTTGCATGCATGGTCAGTTGCTCAACCCAGCGAGTTTTGGTCTGAGGTTTGGGATGAGTGCGCAATGGTAGGCACCAAAGGTGATCGTGCGTTTGTACCAAATGCTGCAGGAGCGCCAATTTCTACAGCCAGGTTTTTTCCTGATGCCCAACTCAGTGTTGTCCAAAACTTTTTGCGAAAAAGTGGCACTGCTCATGGCGCCAATGAGGCACTCGTTGCCATTGACGAGAGAGGTGCGAGGCGCAGTCGCACATGGGACGAGTTGGCGTTGCGTGTTGCCGCTATTGCCGGGTCTCTTGAGCAACTCGGTGTTGTTGCGGGCGACAGGGTGGTTGCATGGTTGCCAAACTCGATCGAGGCGGTTGAGGTAATGCTCGGTACGGCGTCTATTGGCGCTGTGTTTTCTTCGGCGTCACCCGACTTTGGGGCAAATGGGGTGATTGATCGTTTCGGCCAAATTGAACCCAAAGTGCTCGTAGCGGTTGATGGATATCGCTACAACGGAAAAGACTTTGATTGTCTCGAGCGCTTGACACAAATTCGCGCAGGCTTGCCAACCCTCGTAGCCACAATTCTTGTGAGCAACGTGAGTGTAGGTGAGCACAGTCGCGACGGGTTACTTGACTACGAATCGTTTGTGTCGAGTGGCATGGCATCGCCTGTTACTCCACGACGATTTGGGTTTGATCACCCGTGGTATGTGTTGTACTCAAGTGGCACAACTGGAGTGCCTAAGTGCATCGTGCATCGAACGGGCGGTGTTCTGCTGCAGCACATGAAAGAACATCAGTTGCATTGCGATCTCGGACAAGACGACCGCGTCATGTATTTCACGACAACTGGTTGGATGATGTGGAATTGGTTGGTGTCAGTGCTTGCAAGTGGTGCAACCGCAGTGCTCTTTGATGGAGCGCCCACGATGCCCAACACCGATCGACTGTTCGACATTGTTGACAGCGAAAAAATCACGCTTCTTGGTGTTTCGGCAAAATACATCGACTCCGTGCGCAAGGCTGGCATCGAGCCGCGCGCATCGCACAACTTGCAATCACTGCACACCATTTGTTCAACCGGCTCGCCACTTTCGCCAGAAGGTTTCGACTGGGTGTACACGTCGGTCAAACAAGACGTGCATCTATCGAGCATCTCGGGTGGCACCGATTTGTGTGCATGCTTTGTTGGGGGAGACCCAACGCGTCCTATATATAGAGGAGAGATACAAGGCCCGATGCTCGGCATGGCCAGTGACGCGGTCGATGACAAATCGAATTCATTAATTGATCAACCAGGTGTCGCAGGAGAGTTGGTGTGTCGTCAACCATTTCCATCGACTCCACTTGGTTTTTGGAATGACGGCAGGGATGGCGCACCAGATCCGATGCAGCCAGGCCCAAAATATTTGAGCGCATATTTCGAGCGCATTCCTGGCATGTGGGCGCAAGGCGACTTTGCTTCATGGACACCACATCACGGAATGGTGATACATGGTCGCAGCGACACCACACTCAACCCGGGTGGTGTGCGCATTGGTACAGCAGAGATCACACGCGTGGTTGAGCAGCACCCTGGCGTGCTCGAGAGTCTTGTATTTGGGCAAGAGATTGACAACGATGTGCGCATCGTGTTGCTCGTGCGGTTGACCGAAGGCACGACCTTGAGTGACGAACTTATTGGCGACATCAAATCGCGAATTCGCGTGGCGTGCACACCGCGGCACGTGCCCGGCCTCGTGGTTGAGGTGTCTGATCTGCCCCGAACACGCAGCAACAAACTTGTAGAACTGGCACTTGCCGATGCGGTCAATGGCCGACCCGTGCGCAATAGTGAAGCAATTGCCAACCCAGAGTGCATTTGGCAAATTGTCGAAACGCTCAAATCCCAACGCTAGGATTGCTCCGACTTCCTTTCCGAGGTAGCTCAGCTGGCAGAGCAACGGACTGTTAATCCGTGGGTCGTGGGTTCGATCCCCACCCTCGGAGCGCAAGGTTAAACGGGCCAGTAGCTCAGTGGTCAGAGCAGGGGACTCATAATCCCTTGGTCGTAGGTTCGATCCCTACCTGGCCCACAGGCAATTTTCGACTGAAAGGTGATCCAAGTGCCAAGCAGCAATCTGCCAGCCGAGTTTGACGATATCTTCGCCGCCAATCAGGCTTTCGCAAATTCGTTTGAGCACTCGCATCTCACCGGCACTGCAACTCGTGGTTTGGCCATTGTGACTTGTATGGATTCGCGCATTAGCCCGCTCGCTGTCGTGGGTATGCAAGCTGGTGATGCCAAGATTTTGCGAAACGCTGGTGCGCGAGTAACCGACGACGTTTTGCGCACGCTTGTGCTTGCCACATACCTTCTCGGTGTCAAGCGAGTATTGGTGATGCCGCATACCGATTGCCGTATGGCAAACAACAATGAAGCCGAAATTCACGCAATGATCGACAAGCAGCATGGGGTCGACACCCGAAGTATTGAGTTTCGTACGGTTGACGACCAGCAGTCAGCATTGATCAGCGACGTCACGCGCATTCGCACATTCCCGCTCTTGCCAAAAGGTCTCGTTGTGGTTGGCGCTATCTACGACGTGGCTACGGGCCTGCTCAATTCGGTCGATTGCAACGCCTGATTTATCGCTAAAAAGTCCATTTTTGGTGTCCATTGGGTAAACATCACCCCATAAATATGGACTATTATCTCCCTACCAACAAACACACGTATCTACATGGATACGTGAGAGGGAGAAAATGAATATGAGAAAGCAGACTATGAAAGGTCTTGCTGTTGGTTTGGTAGCAGTGTTCACACTTGCCGCATGCGGCGGAAGTGACACAGCATCAGACACAGTTGCAGAAGACACAACCCCAGCCGCACCAACAGGTCTTGCCTGTGAAGTCACCGACACCGGTGGCGTGGACGACAAGGGTTTCAACCAGATCGCATACGAAGGTCTTCTCCAAGCAGCAGATTCTTTGGGCGTTACAACAGAAGTGCTCGAATCAGTATCAGATGCTGACTACGCACCAAACTTGCAGTCGTTCATTGACAAGGGTTGCAACGTCATCGTAACTGTGGGCTTCTTGCTCGCAGATGCAACCAAAGTTGCTGCAGAAGCAAACCCAACAGTTCAGTTCGCAATTGTTGACTCCAACACTTCGGCTGCAAACGTTCAGGGTCTCACCTTCGCAACTGATCAGCCATCATTCTTGGCTGGTTACATGGCAGCAGCAACAACCAAGACTGGCATCGTTGGAACATTCGGCGGAATCAACATTCCACCAGTGTCCATCTTCATGCAAGGTTTCGCTAAGGGCGTTGAGTACTACAACGCACAAAAGGGAACAACAGTCAAGGTTCTTGGTTGGGACATGGCCAAGCAAGACGGAACTTTCGCCGGAAACTTCAACAGCCTCGACGATGGTCGCAACATTGCCAAGAGTCAGTCTGACGAAGGTGCCGACATCATCTTCCCAGTGGCTGGTCCAGTGGGTCTTGGTGCTTCAGCATTCGCAATGGAATCAGCAGGCAAAGTCAAGATCATTGGTGTTGACGTTGACATGAGCGTTTCTAACGCAACTCAAGCAGAAGTGTATGTCGGTTCGGTCTTGAAGAAGATTGACGCAGCAGTTCTTGCAGCAGTAGACAGCGCACTCAAGGGCGAAGGCGGCGGCACCGATTACCTCGGTACCTTGGCTAACGGTGGAGTAGGCGTAGCAATTACGTCAACCATCACTCCTGAGTTGCAGGCTGAGTTGGATGCAATCACAGCAGGCATCATCGACGGTTCAATCGTCACCAAGTAATTTTTCGCTCAACCGAGCGAAGTAAGTAGTAAAGAACGGGGGTCGCGAAAGCGGCCCCCGTTTTATTTTGTATTAGTGTTTGCTAAATGGGGATGGTCGCCACATGCAACTAGAACTTTGTGGAATCACCAAACGTTTTCCGGGAGTCGTAGCCAACGACAATATAAATCTCACACTGAAGACGGGCGAAGTTCTTTGTCTGATCGGTGAAAATGGTGCGGGTAAATCAACACTGATGAATGTGTTATACGGCATGTACAAGGCCGATGAGGGCCAAATCGTTCTCGATGGTGCGCCTGTTGTGTTTATGTCGCCAGGTGATGCAATTGCGGCAGGTATCGGCATGGTGCATCAGCACTTCATGCTTGTGCCCGTGTTTACTGTTGCTGAAAACGTGGTGCTGGGTGTTGAACCAACAGGTCGGTTGGGCAGTTTGGATATTGACAAGGCTCGCGAGATGGTGCGCGAAGTATCAGATCGCTACAACCTCAACCTTGACCCAGACGCGATCATTGAAGATTTGCCAGTTGGTGTGCAACAGCGCGTCGAGATCGTCAAAGTGTTGTTGCGCGATGCCAAGGTTGTGGTATTCGACGAACCAACAGCAGTGTTGACACCAAAAGAGATCATTGAGTTCTTCGAGATTGTCAAGACACTGATCGCTGCTGGCCGCGGTGTGGTGTTTATTACCCACAAGCTCAAAGAGGCACTCAATGTTGCCGATCGCATCGCGGTCTTGCGTCGCGGGCAAGTAGTAGGCGAGGTTGATCCGAAGACTGCAACCGAGTCGCAGATTGCAGAAATGATGGTTGGGCGTCCGGTGCAACTAATTGTCGATAAAAAACTTCATGCGCCGGGTGAAGTTGTACTTGAAGTGAAAGATCTTTCGATCGTTGATGCTGATGGCCGAACAATGGTTGATCACGTGTCATTCAATGTGCGGGCGGGCGAGGTCGTTGGCATCGCTGGGGTACAGGGCAACGGCCAGACAGAGCTTGTTGATGCTCTTACTGGATTGCGCAATTCCACTCGGGGCAGAGTCGCGTTAGACGGACAAGACATTACATCTGCCTCGCCACGTGTTCGACACGCCAAAGGTATTGCGCATATCCCAGAAGATCGACAGCGCCAG
>Ga0209296_1003678_pt1 | contig 10374 bp, 10 predicted proteins | sample S_130206_EF_Meta_FD_187319 | JGI IMG/M metagenome (GOLD analysis project Ga0209296, IMG submission 187319) | Freshwater microbial communities from Lake Simoncouche, Canada to study carbon cycling - S_130206_EF_MetaG (SPAdes) (version 2) | ecosystem: Environmental > Aquatic > Freshwater > Lake ...
CCCATGAGAATAGTTGGTTTGGGAGTAATCGTTTTTTTAAAATTTTTAACAATTTCAAATACATCATTTAATTTAAAACCATTTTTTAAAGCGCGGTATGAGCTGTTTTGAATTTGTTTGCCATCTGCAACAGGGGTGTTGTGCGGGATTCCAACTTCACAAATATCAACATATGGAGAAATTGATTTTAGAATATCTAAACTCATCTTTTTATTACTATCCCCTGCAACAATGTAAGTAAGTAGAGCAGGTCTTCTATCAAATTTGCAATTTTCAAATGCGAGTGTGATGTTTTCATTAATCATGATTTTTACCAAGTCGCTTAGTTAAAATTAATTCATCTTTTTTTGCATCACCGCATGAATTGACAACGATGATTGTGTCTTTACTTAATTTTGGTGCAAGTTTTATAGCTGTTGCAAATGCATGTGATGGTTCAAGCGAGGGTCTAATTTTTTCCATACTAGCAACTAATTTATAAGCAGCTAATGCTTCTTCATCTGAAGCAGAAATGTAGCGGGCTCTTTTTGCATCTTTTAAAAAGCAATGAAGCGGGGATACGCCTGGATAATCTAAACCTGCACTTATAGATTCTGTTTCACTAATTTGTCCTTCTTTATCTTGCACTACATATTGGGCAGCGCCATGAAGAATTCCAATTTTAGATTTATTGGTTAAGGGCGCAGCATGTAGTCTACTATTATTAGGTCCGCCTGCTTCAACCCCAATAAATTCAACCTGTTTTTTATTATAATCCATGAATGAATTCCAAAATCCAATTGCAGAGGATCCGCCACCTACACAATTAATTAATTTTAATTTCTTTGGAACTTTTCCAAATTCTTTTTTTATTTGGACAATAAGTTCCCTTGAAATTTGTGCTGTACTCCATGCACAAATTTTAACAAATATATTAGGTCCCACCGTTGAACCAACACACATATGTGTGCTATCGCAATTTGAAACCCAGTAACGCATACATTCTGAAACCGCATCCACTAATGTTTTACTACCAGAATCGACGGGTATAATTTCTGCACCATTTGCTCGGATAGCATCACAATTTGGTTTTTGTCTTGCCATATCTTTGGTGCCCATAAATATTTTACATTTAAGTCCAAATTTTTTAGCAGCCATAGAAAGCATTTTTCCAGCATAACCTGCGCCCGTATCGCCGATGATATATTTTTTACCTGCGTGCCTGCAGATGAGTGCGTGAACAATTGCATTATAAATTTTATGTGCTCCACCGTTTGCTTCACTGACTACTTTTGCATAAATCTGCGCACCACCTAATTGATGAGATAAGTTATAAAGTTTTATAAATGAAGTAGGGGTACCTACGTAATTTTTAAAATAATAATCTCTTTCTTTTATAAACTTTTTGTCTTTTCTTAATTTATTAAAAAGTACTGTAAGATCTTCGATGGGTTTTTTTAGAGTTTCTGGAACAAAGTTACCGCCAAATTTACCAGCATATAAATAGTTTTTATCGTGCTGGTCGATGACAGGTCTTCCTTTTTGTATTCTAATCATGATTTAACTTTATCTAAAAATTCTATAATTTTTTTACTACTTTTAATGCCAATGCTACTTTCTAACCCTGCTGAGATATCAATACCATATGGATTGTATTTTAAAATCTCATCCACATTATTAATATTTATTGAACCTGCAACTAAATAGGGTTTTGTTATTTTAAGTTTATTTAGAATTTGCCAATCAAACTTTGCAGTTTTCTCCATCGCTGGACTATCAAATAGAAACATATCTACATGATCTTCAAATTGTTTAAAAGTTTTTGCACTTTGTTCATCGATTACCTTAATCGCTTTGATAATTTTCTTATTATATTTTTGTTTTATCTCTCTAATTCTTTTTGCATCTTCATTGCCGTGTAACTGAAAATAATCAAAATCTTTTTGTATGTAATTTATAAACTGATCTGTTTCATCAACAATTACTGCAACTTTACTTATATGATTTGGAATATCTTTGATTAAGATTGTAGCTTGTTTTGGAGATAAATTTCTAGGTGATTTTGGGTAAAATACAAAGCCTAAATAATCGACTTTGTGTTTAATGGCTGTTTGAATGGTTTCAGCACTGGTCATGCCGCAAATCTTAACTTTTGGGTGCATTTAAATTAAAGCGTTTAAAACTTTTTTAATATTAGCTTGAGGATTTCCTTTGGTGATTTCTCTACCAATGACCAAGTGCGTTGCGCCAAGTTTTAAAGCTTGTTTGGGTGACATCACTCGTCTTTGGTCTTGTACTTTATTGGTTAATCTTATTCCAGGTACAACAATTTCAAAACTCTTTGAAACTTTTCTAACTTTTTTTATCTCGTGTGCTGAGCAAACAATTCCGTGAATATTTGCAAGTTTTGCAGTTTGCGCAAGTTTTTGTACTTGAGTTTCAATACTTGTGCTTGATCCCATTTGTTTTAAATCTTTGCTTGTGAGCGATGTTAAAATAGTAACGGCTAATATTTTTAATTTTTTATTTGTCTCAGATTGCGCTTTCTTTGCAGCCTTCATCATCTCAAGACCGCCACTTGCATGGATCGTTAAATAATCAGGATTAACATCTTTTAAACTTTTAATTGCTTTATAAACTGTATTTGGAATATCTTTTAATTTTAAATCTAGAAATATTTTAACGTTTTTGTTTTTAAATTTTTTAATCGCATCTCGACCTCCTTTTGAACAGAAAAACTCAAGACCAAATTTAACGCCGTAAATATATTTGTTTGTGGCATTTATAATTTGCGTTGCGCGTTTAATGTTGTTCGTATCCACTGCAACAAAGATAGGCTGTTTCTTCATTTTTTTTTATTGTCGTACATCATCTCAATTTTTTTATCTATTTCTGCTGGAGATGTATTTAAGTTAATTCTAAATTTTAAATCTTTCGCCATTCTAAATGCGATATTTTTCTTAATACCTACCTGAACTTTCTCACCCGTTCTTGGATTTCTAGCTAATCTAGGTTCTCTTGTTTTAACATGCCACGTTCCAATGCCTCTGATTTCAATTCTTTGATCTTCTGTTAATGCATTTGCTAAATGTTTGAAGACAAGTTCAACCATGCGCTCAACTTGTGCATGATTTAAATATTTATATCGGATTGCCAGATCATGAATTAAAGTTGATCTTTTCATTATCCCAATTTTAAGGATAAGTGATTGAACTTACAATCTTTTTATAGTTGTGCGGATTATTCTTCTTTTTTATCTTTTTTAGACTTTTTAGGTTTCTTCTCTGATTGCATAGCAGGGCCTAAGATATCTGCCAAACTTGCACCGCTGTCGACGTTTTTATATTTCTTAATCGTTTCTTTAGTTTGTTTTTCCTCTAATTTTTTAACCGACAACTCTACTTTTCGTTCTTTCTCATCCAAAAGAACAATCATTGCATCTAATGCATCGCCCACTGCAAATCTATTTGTTCTTTGATCTGCTTTTTCAACTGCAATTTCTGCTTTTCTAATAATAACTGAAAAACGTTTCTCGCCCACATTTACTCTAATGTAATTATCTAATATTTCTGCAACTTTTGCAGTTACGATATCACCTTGTTTCTTACCTTTGAAAAAATCAAACGGATCTTCTAATAGAGCTCTAACTGATCCATTTACTTTATCATCTTTAATATCGATGATTTTAAATTTAACAGTATCGCCTTTTTTATAAGAATTTAAAGCATCTGAACTTTCAGAATAATCTAATTGTTTGTAGTGAATGAAGATATCGATCTCAGAATCTCCAGTGTTTAAGAATAGTCCAAATTCTTTTTTATTTACAATTTTTGCATCTAAAATTGTATTGATTGGGTAACGTTTTTTGAAATCTTCAATTGGATTTTCTTGTGTATCTTTATAAGAAAGAACAAGTTTCTTTTTCTCTAAATCTAATTCTTTTAACTTCACTTTAACTACATCGCCTACTTTAAATACGGTTCTAGGATTTACGTTTTTGTTTAAGTGTTTAATCTCCGATGTGTGAATTAATCCTGCAATGCCCGCATCTAATTCTGCGAATGCGCCAAAGTCAGTTAATTTAGAAATTTTAACTTCATAAATTTCACCCACCTTATATTTGTTTTCAATTCCAATATATGGATCCGGTGACATTGCTTTAATAGAAAGCGACATTCTTTTTTGCGTATTATCAATTTCAAGAATTTGTGCAGTTACTTCCTCACCGATTGTAAAAAGTTCTTCAGGCGCTGAAACTCTAAGGTGAGAAATCTCTGATGTATGCAGTAAACAATCTAAAGATTCAACGGATACGAACGCACCATAGGATTGGATTGCTTTAATTTTTCCTTTAATGATATCGCCCACTTTAAATTTTGCAAGAATTTCATCTTTGCTAACGTTTTTAGATTCTTCTAATAGAACTCTTCGTGATGCAATCACGTTCATTCTAATGTTATCAATTTTGATAATTAAAAATTCTAAAGGTTTATTAATAAAGTCGTTTGGATTTCTTATTGGCGCATCTGCAAGTTGTGATGATGGAACAAATGCTTGAATTCCAAATATCTCACAAGCAAATCCACCTTTAACGCTGCTCTTAATTGTTCCTGTTACTTTTGTTTGATCATCAAATGCTTTTTGAATTCTGTTCCAAGATTTAACTCTTTTTGCTTTTTCACGGGAGGCAATTACTTCTCCGTGCTTACTTTCAAGTCGTTCTATAAATAATTCTAATTTATCACCAACTTTTAAATTCTCTATTTCTTCACTTGTTAACTCACTCTTATTAATTGTCGCCTCACTCTTAAGTCCAATGTCACATAAAACAATTTTTTCTTCAATTTTAGTTACAATTGCATCCACTAATGAACTTTCTTTTGTAACTCTTTTATCCAGATCTTCTTGAAGTAAAGCTGCGAATTCGTTGCTCGATGAGTCTTGGTTATAGGCTTTTATGTTTTGTTGCATTCAGTCGTTTAATTTCATTCCTTATCACTTTGTCTATTTCGACAAAGGCGGCTTTTGTATTATAAAAAGAACTATCTAGCAATACAGCATCTTTTGCTGGTTTTAAGCTGGAAATTTTACGATGCGTGTCTTCGTAGTCTCTCTTTTTTATATCGCTTTTAACTTTGGCTAAGGTCGTATTAATTCCCATTTTTTTATACTCTTTATATCTACGGATTGCCCTGACATTTAAACTTGCTGTTAGATAAACTTTTACATGGGCATCGGGCATAATAACGGTTCCTATATCTCGTCCATCAAGAACAGAGCCTTTAAATTTTTTTGGCGGATTATAAGCAAGATTATGCTGAACTTTTTTTAACAATTGTCTTATTCTTTTCTTCTTTGAGATGATGGATGCAATTTTTGTAACAGGTTCGGTTGTAAGTTTTTTATCTTTTAGCTTTTTAAGAGTTAATTTCTTTAAGGCTTGCTTTAGTTTTGAATAGTTAACTTTTTGATCTTTGCTTTGATACACTTGTAAAGCAAAGTATCTATAAAGTTTTCCAGAATCTAAGTGTAGAAGTTTATATTTTTTTGCAATTTGCTTAGCTAAAGTGTTTTTACCAGAGGCCGCGGGTCCATCAATTGCAACTCGTAATCTGTTTACTTTATTTTTCAATTTTTTTTGAGTTGGTTAATTGTTTTAGTAAAACTTGGAAAACTAGTTTTTACATAATTAAAGTCTTTAATCTTGAATGATTTATTTAAAACTTGTGAAAGCACATAGAATGACATTGCAATTCGGTGATCGCCCTTAGCATCAATTTTAATTTTTTTATTTAATTTAAAAGAATTTGTCCCTGTAATTTTTACCGAACTCTTAGTTGAGCTAATTTTAACACCCAATGGTTTTAGGCCGTCTTCCATAGATTTAATTCGATCAGACTCTTTTACGCGTAGTTCTTCTATGCCTTTAAAATTAGAAGTTCCCTTTGCAAAACAAGCAGCAATGAAAAGGATAGGGTATTCATCAATTAAACGGGGTGCTATTTTTTCAGGAACTAGCGTTGCTTTTAAATTAGAACTTTTTGCTTCAATATCGCCAACCACCTCACCACAAATAGTTTTTTTATTTTTAATTTTAATCTTAGCTTCCATTTTTTTAAGAACATCTAAGATTCCAGTTCGTGTTGGATTTAATAAAACATTTTTAATCGTCACTGTTGAATTTTTAGAAATAAGCGCAAGGATGATCATAAAAGCTGCAGATGAAATATCTCCTGGAACAGAGATATCTTTTGCATCAATTGGGGTTTTTCCAAATATAGAGATGATCTTTTTATTCTTAGATTTTTTAACTTTAATATTAGCATTTAGATACTTAAGCATGATCTCCGTGTGATCCCGCGTTTCAAAACGCTCCTCTAATGTTGAAATTCCTTTTGTATTTAATGCAGCCAAACACCACGCTGATTTTAATTGTGCACTTGGAACATTTAATTTTTGATCATTCTGTAGTCCAATGTAAGAGCCTAGAAATTTAAATGGCATAGTATTTTTATTTTCTGGCAATGCATTTGCACCAAATTCTCTAAGTAAATTTATCACTCTAGCCATTGGACGTTTGGATAGAGATTTGTCTCCTATAAAATTTATTGTAATTGGATATGTTGAAAGCAGTCCCATCATAAGTCTTGCCGTCGTTCCACTATTTCCGCAATTGATCGTGCCGTTATATTCTCTCAGTCCGCCAACGACTAAACCGTAAACGTGATAATCTTTTCCTCGTTTAATAATATGCACTCCAAATTTTCTAAGTGCATTCATTGTGCTGAAGACATCTGCAGATTCTAAAAGATTTGAAACTTTTACAATTCCTGTTGCTTGTGATCCGATGATGAGTGCTCGATGCGAAATAGACTTATCGCCTGGGATATTGATAGTTCCTACAAATTTTGGCAATTTTTTATCCATTTTGCTGATCTTTTTATTAAGTTGATAATTACATTAAACTTTATATACAAGCAAAAATTAATCGACAAATTTAACAATATTTAGAGGCTACATTGGATAAAAAAAACTGGGGAACCAAAAGACTTTGTGAGTGTGGTAAAAAATTTTACGATTTCAATAAGAATCCAATTCTTTGTCCTTGTGGAAAAACACAAACTTACGAAGATAAATTTGCAAAACTTGCTGCAGTAAAACCAGTCAGTCCAAAAAAAGAGATTGATCCAGATGCGGTGGCAGAGGGAGAAGATTTTGTAGCTAAAGAAGATCAGGCTGAAGAAATGGTAATTTCTTTAGATGATCAAAAAGAAATCGAAGAAACTTTAGAAAAAGAGCAAGAAAATTAAAACTTAGTTAAGTTTTTTTCTTTCACTTTCAGTTCTAAGCTGGCCACAGGCGCCCAAAATATCTTGCCCCCTCGATCTTCTAATGGTTGAAATATAACCAGCATCTTGAATAATTTTAGAAAAACTTTCCATATCTTCTCTTTCCGTTGGCAAATAATTAACGCCGGGCCATGGATTAAATTCAATTAAATTAACTTTACAAGGAAACTGCGCCATTATTTTGGTTAGTTGGTTTGCACATTCTTTACTATCGTTAATGCCTCTTAACATAACGTACTCTAAAGTAATTTTTTCATTAACAGTTTCTGCATAGTATTTGCACTGTTCAATTAAATCTTTGATTTTAAATTTTTTATTGATTGGCATAATTAATTCTCTGATTTCATCTGTGGGTGCATGTAATGATAATGCTAAATAAGTTCCAATTTCTTTTGCAGCTAGTGGAATTTTATCTGCAATTCCAGCAGTTGAGACTGTTATTTTCTTTGGTCCATAATTTAGACCATCTTTATCTTTTAATATTTCAACTGCAGTTTTGACATTGTCATAGTTATAAAAAGGCTCACCCATTCCCATTAAAACAATATTGGTAATTATTTTTTGCTCTTTCCAATCGTCCAATTGTTCTTTTGCAATCATCACCTGGTTAACAATTTCAGAAAAATCTAAATTTTTTACAAGTCTTTGCGTTCCAGTATGACAAAATCTACAGTTTAATGTGCAGCCAACTTGCGATGAAATACAAAGAGTCCCTCTAGTTTTTTCTGGAATAAAAACGCACTCAACTTTATTTCCATCTAATAATTCAATTAACCACTTTATAGTTCCATCCTCAGATGTTTGCGTATCTGCAATTTTAGGTTTTTTTAATGTTATTTTAGAAATTAACTCATCTCTTAGCTCTACAGGCAAAGTTGTTAAGTGATTTAACTCTTCTAATCCTTTTTTATAAACAGCCTGCCAAAGTTGCTTTGCACGCATAGATGTTTTCTTTTCTTCAATTTTTAGGTCTGTTAATAAAAACTGTTTTAAAGCTTGAAAGTTGAAATCGAAGAAATTTTTTAAACTCATGGAAGTTAGTTTTACTAGAAATTTATTAAATTACTCTGAAATTTTAGCTTAAAATTTGCTTTATTGTTTTAGTTTCGCCAACTTTAAAAAGTACAGCATCATTTTCTTGATAACCGAAGTTTTTGGCATTCGCTATAAATTTAGTTGGTGGCTCGAAGGGATCCTCTAGCGACATTAAAATAGTACCCCAATGCATTCCTATAACTTTTTTAGACCTTAAGTTTCTTCCAATCTCTAAAGCTTCAGAAGGATTGGCATGTGAATATTTCATAATTTCAACTGGCTCGTAAGCTCCAATGTTAACAAAAGTAATATCAATGGGTCCAAATTGCCTTCCTAATTTTTTATAAACCTCACCTGTTGCAGTATCGCAGCAGAATAAAATTTTCTTTCTTTGATATTCAATCAAATAACTTCCCCATAAAGTTCTATTGCGGTCAAATAATTCTCTCTTTGACCAATGAATTGCAGGAAGAAAAGTAATTTTTAAATCATCCACTTGCTTTTCTTGATACCAATCCATCTCGTTTACATCTTTAAAACTGTAATCTTTATAAAATTTTGAAAGTTTTAAAGGACAAAATACTTTAGTTTTTTTATGTGGAAAATTTTTAGTCGCCTCCGCATCCAAATGATCGTAGTGATTATGAGTTAATAATAATAAATCTGTCTTTGGAAGATTTGTTAATTTAATTGCAGGATCAATATATCGTCTTGGACCAAGAGCAACAGGACCAGCATTGGGTGAAAAGAAAGGATCTGTAATTATAGTTTTGCCACCTAGTCGGATTAAAAAAGTAGAATGTCCAATCCAAGTGATAGTATCTTCATTTTCTAATGCTGTTAAATTTGTAAGCACTTGTTCTGTTGGAATGACATGACCCTCAGGAATTGAAACTTTAATTGACATTCTTTCCTTTTGAAATTTGAACCAAGGAAATTCATAATCTTCTCTTTCAATACTGTTTTCAGGATTTCTAAAAGTTCCATCGGGCAAATGATGATACGGCCTTATAAAAGATTCTTCTGTTTTAAATATAGTTTTCGAAGAATCATCTTTTCCACTTCTGTTTGTCACAGGAACGGAGGTACAGCTTGCAAGTAATAATAATAACACTGATAAAGATTTATCTTTTGCTACTCTAAAGAAATTTCGTTTGTTATTAAAGGCGCTCATGAATTAAGTTTGTAAACTAATTTTATGTTATTTTATTGTCAATTATATTAAATAATTATTACCAATGAAATCAATTGTTCCATTCATATCCATGCTTCCAAAAGCTGACATTGATGAGTGGTTAAAAGTTTTAAAGAAAAAGCTGCCAAAAGAAAGAATTGTTAAATTTTCAAGTTTAAAAAAATCAGATTATAAAAAAATAGATGTAGCCATTGTGGCAAATCCTAATCCAACTGAAGTTAAAAAATTAATAAATTTAAAGTGGGTCCAAAGTGTTTGGGCAGGGGTTGAAAAACTAGTTGAAAGTTTTAAGGGTGAGAAAGTTAAAATTATTCGTCTTGTTGATCCTGAGATGAACAGAACTATGGCAGAAGCGGTATTATCTTGGGTTTTATATCTTCATCGCGATATGCATTTTTATAGAATTCAGCAAAATAAAAGAATTTGGAAAGAAAACGATTATATAAAGCCATCTAAAAAAATTGTTAGCTTTATTGGTCTTGGTGAACTTGGTTCAGCGTCTGCTGTAAAATTAATAAAAAATGGGTTTAATGTTTGTGGTTGGAGTAGGGGGAAGAAAAATATTAGTAAAGTTAAATCATTTACAGGCAAATTGGGTTTAAAAAAAATGCTAAAGCAAACTGATATTTTGGTTTGTTTAATTCCTTTAACTAAACAAACTAAATATTTATTAAATTATAAAACTTTGTCTTATTTAAAAAGAGGGGCGAGCATTATTAACTTTGCGAGGGGCGCGGTTATTAATGTAAAAGATTTGGTACGACATTTAAATTCTGGAAAAATTAAACATGCAGTCCTTGATGTGTTTGAACAAGA